>Ga0307967_1000365_pt1 | contig 31656 bp, 27 predicted proteins | sample OrgLakmetagen648_FD_201828 | JGI IMG/M metagenome (GOLD analysis project Ga0307967, IMG submission 201828) | Saline water microbial communities from Organic Lake, Antarctica - #648 | ecosystem: Environmental > Aquatic > Non-marine Saline and Alkaline > Saline | place: Antarctica: Organic Lake... | reverse complement strand
CGTGCGGTGAAGCGCCGCGCCGAAGGCCGGCCTTTCATCATGGCGCTGGGGCTTTTCATTTTCACCTACTTAGGGATGATCGCCAGCAAGTGGCCGGTCATTGTACCGCCCAACTACACCATCTGGGACGCCGCTTCCTCGCCGGAATCCCAGGTGTTTCTGCTGATCGGCACGGTGTTTGTCATCCCCATTATCCTGGCCTACACCACCTGGTCGTACTGGGTGTTTCGCGGCAAAGTGAAAGTCGGCGACGGCTACCACTGATCAGGCATTAAAAAACCGCCTCGCAAATGCGAGGCGGTTTTCGTATCAGCTATTACTGACTGGTGCTTACTGCGGCAGCTTCGCCTTGCGCACGTAGGGCAACGGCGCATCGAACGTGCCGAATTTGGTCTTGGCATCATCATCAGAGACGTTCGGCGGAATGATGACGTCTTCGCCGACGGTCCAGTCAGCGGGCGTGGCAACGCTGTGTTGGCCGGCGGTCTGCAGCGCGTCGAGGGCGCGCAGAATCTCGCCAAAATTACGCCCGACATTCATCGGGTACGTCATGGAAAGCTTGAGCTGCTTGTCCGGGCCGATAATAAATACCGAGCGCACCGTCGCGCTGTCCGCCGGGGTGCGGCCGTCCGGCAGGTAGGCTTCGGCCGGCAGCATGTCGAACAGCTTGGATACCTTGAGCTTTTCATCGGCAATGATCGGGAAGCTGACGTCGCTGCCGCTATAGGACTCGATATCATTGATCCAGCCCTTGTGGTCTTCCACGCCGTCAACTGACACGCCGATCACCTTGGTGCCGCGTTTTTTCCACTCGGCATCAAGCTTGGCGACCGCGCCAAACTCGGTGGTGCATACCGGGGTAAAATCCTTGGGGTGCGAAAACAGGATGGCCCAGCTGTCACCGATCCAGTCGTGAAAGTGGATGTTGCCCTGGCTGGTCTGCGCTTCAAAATCCGGTACGGTTGCATTAATACGTAGCGACATCGTTGACTCCTGACATTGGCTAATCTATACGCTATCCATCATAGCCTCACGCCCAGCTTATGTTCAAATAGAATTAAATACGAAATTCTTATGACTTAATTTCGTAAATTTAATATAAAACCTCGACACAGGCGCAGCCACGCATGCTAGCCCGCTGATACGTCGGCGCGGGGGAACCACAGCGTAAATAGTCGGCCGCCTTGGCCTCGTCCTCTACCACCAGAATACGCATCGCCTTCTCCCATCGCCCTCTTCTTTACCGCCTCTAGGCTAACGGGTAACGCACCGGTCAGGCATTACAAATTCGTAATCCGTGCGCAATCTACACGTAGGTGGGGGTATTGCACACTGGGGCTATTCAAACCACAGGAGATACGCCATGCGTTTACGTTTAAGCCAGCTTCCGCTATGCGCCGCCGCGCTGTTCAGCGGCCTCGCATTTGCCGCACCGGACTCGGTCCTTGAGCATAAAGACATGTCGCTGACGCTTGCCAATCAGCTGATCGATAAAACGCTTGAAAGCTGCCACGACGATGAGCGCACCGCGGTGGTGGCCGTGGTTGACCGGGGTGGCCGTCTGGTCGCGCTGCAGCGCGATGATAACGTCGGCCCGCACAACACCATCGCCGCTCAGCGTAAGGCGTTCACCTCGCTGTCCACCGGGACGGCCTCGCGCGAGCTGTCAAAAATTGCCCGTAACGACCCCGAATCGCAAAATCTCAACACCGTGGACGAATTACTGCTGCTGGGCGGCGGCGTACCGGTCAAAGTGGATGACGCGGTCATCGGCGCTATCGGCGTTGCCGGCGCCGGCGGCTCTGCCATTGACGAAGGCTGCGCGCTTGACGCTATCGACGAAGTGATATAATACTTTCACCCTGCATAATGTTTGAATAACTTTTCAAGGAATCTGCTCATGAGCATGAAACTGACTACCACACTTGCCACCGGCGCCCTGCTGGCCGCCATGGGCGGCACTGCGATGGCTGCCGATAACCCCTTGAGCGTCCACGTGCTCAACATCGAAAACGGCCTGCCTTCCCCCGACGTCAACGTTACACTCGAGCAAAAACAGGACGACGGCTGGGAAGAGCTCAACGCCGCCGTGACCGGCGACAACGGCCGCATCAACGCACTCTACCCGGACGACATGGCGCTGGAAAACGACACCTACCGCGTGACGTTTGACACCGGCGAGTGGTTCAACAACCACGATACCGAAACCTTCTTCCCCGAAGTGCCGGTTATTTTCGAGATCAACGGCTCGCTAGAGCACTACCACATCCCGCTGCTGCTGAGCCCTTACGGCTACTCGACCTACCGCGGCAACTAAGGCCGGCAAGACGTAACCGTCATAGCGACCGTTAGACACAAAAACCCCCCGCTGCCGCAAGGCAACGGGGGGGGGGTCAGCAAGCTAGCGCGAGCCTGGCAATGCTAAGACGCCACCCTGTTACAGGTGCCATTCCAGCTGGAAAGTTACCGCATCGGTGTCAACGCCGTCTGCACCATGGTTACCAAACTTGTTGCGCCAGTATTCGTAGCCTACGCCGGCCCAGAGACGGTTGTCTTCACCCCAGGCAAGCTTGCCCACGTCAGCCATCAGCGACGGGCGCGAAAGCTGCTCGTCTTTGGTGCCCAGACCTTTTTCGCCGTTGTAGTTATAGAAGCCCTGGAACTTCATCGGTACAGGGCCCGCCTCGAACGGAAACTTCCATGCGAGATTGATCTGGTAGTAATCATCAAACTCGACGGTCGTGCCGCCGTCCTTGAAGCCGTTGTGATTCCACTCGTGGGAATAAAACACGCTCAGATCGAGGAAACCTTTCGGCACGTCAAACTTGAACGTCGGCCCGACTACCAGCTGGCGCTTGCGCGGCGCAAACGCGGTGTTCTTGGTATTCAGATCAAAACCGCCGGTCAGCGCGACTTCTTTCACCGGGCCAAAGGCCAGCGCATCGCCGAACAGCTTGCCGTAGTGCAGCTGGTTGCGGTACGTCAGATAGGCTTCGGTCGCGCCGGTGTCGCCGCCGCTGATGGGGTCAGCGCTGTCAGACTGCAGCATGTCAATGTTGAGAAACTGCTGGCCCAACGAGTGGCCGCCCACGTAGTTGAACTGCAGAATATGCTTTTCCACGTCGTTCGCATTTTTTGGCTCGGTAAACTGGGTGCCGTAGCGATAGCCGATGAACGTATCGCTCCAGGTGGCTGCCTGGGCCTGAGTAAAAGCACATGCGGCAAGCGTAGTGGCACCGACCAGTGCGGCCACGGAATGTTTGGTTTTAAACATCAATCAAATACCCTTTTGTTTTATTGTAAGAGTAGAGGTCAGCGCTGCAGGCGCTGACTGCCTCCCTTGCCCTGCCTGCTACACCATATTGTTGCGTTTATTGTCGGTGCTCAAACAGTGCCTCTGGCACACGTTGTGTACCGTGGCTTGCCCACTGCAAGGACGAGCCAGACCTCGGTAACGGCTGTTCTCGTACGCCGTTTCTTTAGCAATACCTTACACCGCTATTTTTTGTATACAAGGACAAATTACACAAAAAGCGGCATTACGGCAACAATCTCACCCGTCCGATGTCACTCTTATGTAGCACAACAGGATACATCCGCAAAAGACCCCATCGTATGGCCACAAAAAAACGGCGCTCGCAGGCGCCGTTTTTACGGTTGAATGATCAGATTTTCCGCGCCAAGCCGCTAGCCCAACGTGGCATTAGCGCCAAAAATGGTCATCAAATCAGTTTCTGACTGTCGCGGACATAGATCCAACAGGTTTTCCAGGCTATTCAAGTGCTGATGCACGCCTTCCCTGGCAGCCTCGGCATCGCCGCTTGCCAGCCGCTCAAGAAGCCGCGCATGGTCGCCTTCCAGATAGCACGACCCCAGGCTTGGGCGCTTGTATAACGCAATCACGATGGAGGTGCGCATGATCAAGTCGGTGAGCATGGAACTCAGAATGCGGTTGGGCGCATGCGCGGCCAGCAGGTGGTGAAAACTCAGCGAGTGCTCGATGCGCGCCGGCTCGTCGCCTTTGGCGTAGGCCTCTTTTTCAAGCGCCACGTGGCGCTCAAGCGTGGCCAGTGCCTCGGCATCAAGCTTGCCCGCCTGCAGCGCCACGGCCTCGCCTTCCACCAGCCGGCGTGCCGAAAACGTCTCCCGGGTTTCCTCGATAGTCGGCGCCCTGACTCGCGCCACCTGATTGGGACGCTGATCCAGCACGTGCTCCGAGGCCAGCCGGGTGAGCGCTTTGCGCACCACCGAGCGGCTGACGCCGAAAACCTCACCCAGCGTCACTTCGGGCAGCTTGGTATCCGGCGGCAAACGCTGCATCAGCACCGCCGCACGAATATGGTCAACGATATCCTGATCGCTGACGCGCCCGCGCTCCTGCGCAGACTGCGAAAGCGTTTTACGCCAGACGGGGTTCATCCTGCACTCTCCACATAGGTCATCGCAAAACAGCGCATTCTAGCCCCGAACGGCGGTAAAAGGACAGCACTTGCGGGAAAAGTACTGCCTTGGCGTCGCTTCACTACGCTGGCGCTAGCGCCGGTTAACCGCGCTGGTGATCAGCCGTCACGCTGAGGATCTTCATGGTGTTGGTGCCGCCGTGGGCGTTCATGTGATCACCACGGGTCAGGATCACGTGGTCGTCCACCTGGGTAATGCCTTCTTTCACGAGCAGTGCCAGCGCGTTGTCATTAAGCTCTGACGCTTCCATGCGGCTGGTGTCAAACGCAAACGATACCACGCCGCGGTACAGCGCCATGCGACGCTGGGCAACCGCGCTGTGGGCCAGGCCGATGATCGGCAAACCCGAGTGAATACGCGAGGCAATCAGCGCGGTATAGCCGCTCGAGGTCATGCAGGCAATGGCCGACACGCCTTCAAGGTGGTTGGCCGCATACATGGCCGACAGCGCGACGGTTTCGTCGCTGCGGGTAAAGCCCTGGTGGATCCGGTGGCCGGACTCCTGGGTGCTGCGCTCGCGCTCGGCGCCCAGACACACGCGGTCCATCGCTTCGATGGTTTCTACCGGATAGTCGCCGGCGGCGGTTTCGGCCGACAGCATGACCGCGTCGGTACCGTCGAGCACGGCATTGGCCACGTCAAACACTTCAGCACGCGTGGGCAGCGGCGACTCGATCATGGATTCCATCATTTGCGTGGCGGTGATCACCGCACGGTTCAGGCTGCGCGCGTGCTTGATAATGCGCTTTTGCACGCCGATCAGCTGCGCATCGCCGATTTCCACGCCCAGATCGCCACGAGCCACCATGACCGCCTCGGAGGCGTTGATGATGCCGTCCAGCGTTTCGTCATCGGCTACGGCTTCGGCGCGCTCGATTTTGGCGATGAGGCCAATGTCTTTGCCTTTCTCGCCCATGAGCTTGCGCGCTTCCTGCATGTCGGCTGCGGTACGCGGAAACGACACGGCCATGTAGTCCACACCAATCTCCAGCGCGGTCTTCAGGTCTTCTTTGTCCTTGTCGGTCAGCGCCGGCGCCGACAGGCCGCCGCCAAGCTTGTTGATGCCCTTATTATTGGACAGCCGACCGCCGACGATCACGTGGGTGTGGACTTCGTCGCCTTTTACTGCGTCAACGTCCAGCACCAGGCGGCCATCGTCGAGCAACAAGCGGTCGCCAACGTTCAGATCCTCGGCGAGTGTTTCGTAGTCGCAGCCGACGCGATTCACGTCACCGGCTTCGCTATCCAGCGCCATGTCGAGCACAAAGGGCTTGCCTTCTTCAAGCTCGACGGCGCCATCCTTGAAGCGGGCGATGCGGATTTTAGGGCCCTGCAGGTCAGCAAGCGCAGCCACGCTTTTGCCGATACGATCGGCGATCTCACGTACTTCCGTCAGGCGGCGACGATGGTCATCCGCCGAGCCGTGGGAAAAGTTGAGGCGTACCACGTCGACGCCGGCACGCAGCATGCGTTCAAGCTCGCCCTCGCGATCGCTTGCGGGGCCCAAAGTTGCCACAATCTTTGTGCGGCGAATGGGAACATAAGTATGGTTATTCATACGGACCTCGGCAGCACCATAATGGCGCAAAAATCATTAACGTTGGTGCGGGTCGAACCCGTCACGATAAGGTTTTCCAGGGCGGGAGGGGAAAGTGCAGCCACCGGCAAACTCCTCGGGCAAGGGGCAAGAGGCAAAGCAAAGAAGAGGGTCAAAAAAAACCGGCATCAGGAAAGTCATAAAACGGGGGAGGTGCCTGACACCGGTGAAAAGTCACAAGTCACAATAAATAGCAGCGGCAGACGCAACCCGTGTCTGCCGTGGTGACGCAGGCCGCCCTTCTTTGCCCAGGAAACGGCCTGTGTTCACGGGGTGGCGTGCGCACAAGGCGCACGCCGACGCAGCGGGCAGGCGGTCAAACCGCCTGCCCGGCTCGCCTGTCTTACTGACCGATTTCGTGGTCAGCAAGCTTTTCCAGCGCGCGGACGATACCCGAGTGATCCCAGTCGGCACCGCCGTTGGCGGCGCAGGCCTGGAACAGCTGCTGGGCGTTGGCCGTACCCGGCAGTGACAGGTTCAGCGTACGTGCGCCTTCCAGTGCCAGATTGAGGTCTTTCTGGTGCAGCTTGATCTTGAAGCCCGGGTCGAAGGTGCGGTCGATCATGCGGCCGCCGTGCACGTCGAGAATCTTCGACTGTGCCAGACCGCCGAGCAGCGATTCGCGCACTTTGGCCACGTCAGCACCGGCTTTGGAAGCAAACAGCAGGCCTTCAGAAACGGCTTCGATGGTCAGCGCTACAACGATCTGGTTGGCAACCTTACAGGTCTGGCCGGAACCGTTTTCACCGATATGGGTAATGGATTTGCCCATTACTTCGAGGATCGGCTTGGCGCGCTCAAAGCCCTTCTCGGTGCCACCGACCATGATGGTCAGCGCAGCGTTGATCGCGCCGCCTTCGCCGCCGGATACCGGGGCGTCAACGTACTCGCCTCCGGCTTCCTGGATGCGCTTGGAAAATTCCTGGGTGGGAATCGGCGCAATCGAGCTCATGTCGATAACCAGGGTGTCTTTCTTGAGGCCGTGGATAACACCTTCTTCGCCAAACAGTACCAGTTCAACGTCGGGGGTATCCGGCACCATGGTGATGACAACGTCAGACTTCGCGGCAACCTCTTTCGGGTTAGCGCAAACGCTGGCGCCTTTTTCCTTGAGCTCTGACGGCAGCGGAGTGGAGTGCTCGACCGTGAAGATTTCGTGGCCAGCGTCCAGCAGGTGACCTGCCATCGGGCGACCCATGATGCCTAGTCCGATAAAACCGATCTTGCTCATAGTAGCTCTCCTATCACTTGCACTTGAATACGTGTCACACGTGGATATGTGTCGTCTCGCGTAGCGTTTAGCGCGCGTTGTCTAACCAACCCAGGCCTTCTTTGGTACCGGCTTTGGGCTTGTACTCACAGCCAATCCAGCCACTGTAGCCAAGGCTTTCAAGGTGAGCGAACAGGAAGGGATAGTTGATTTCGCCGGTGCCCGGCTCGTGACGGCCGGGGTTGTCGGCCAGCTGCACGTGGGCAATACGGCTCAGATGCTTCTCGATGGTCGGCGCAATGTCGCCTTCCATGATCTGCATGTGGTAGATGTCGTACTGCAGCTGCAGGTTATCGCTGCCTACTTCATCAAACAGCGCCAGCGCCTGCTCGGTGCGATTGAGGAAGAAGCCCGGGATATCACGCGTGTTGATCGGCTCGGCGATCAACAGCAGGTCGGCCGCTTTGAGCTTGTCAGCGGCAAAGCGCAGGTTTTCCACCAGCGTCTTGTGTGCCTGCTCGTCGCTTACGCCTTCTGGCTGGATACCGGCCAGGCAGTTCACCTGAGTATTGCCCAGCACTTTGGCGTATTCGATAGCTTTGTCGACGCCTGCACGAAACTCTTCCACGCGGTCCGGATGGCAACCAATGCCACGCTCGCCGGCACCCCAGTCGCCCGCCGGCAGGTTAAACAGCACCTGCTCCAGGCCGTTGTCGTCCAGACGCTTTTTGATCTCGGCGGCTTCGAAATCGTACGGAAAGAGATATTCCACGCCCTTGAAGCCCGCATCGCCGGCTTCTTTGAAGCGGTCGAGGAAATCAACCTCGGAGAACAGCATGCTGAGATTAGCGGCAAATTTAGCCATATAAATCTCCCTATGTCTTTTCGTGTATGTCAAAGCACCCGACACCGGACAAAGCCGGTGTCGGGTGATAGCCGTTGCTTAGCGCAGGGCAGCGATGGAGCTCGGTGCGTCTGTCTCGTTCTCGGCCAGCGCCTCGAATTCGTTGACGTTGCTCAAGCCTTTACCGCTCATGGAGATGTTGGTGATCCGCTCAAGGATAACCTCTACCACGACCGGCACCTTGAACTCGTCCTTGAGCTGCTTGGCTTTCTCAAGCGCCGGGGCGATTTCTTCGGGATCGGTAACGCGGATCGCCTTACACCCCAGACCTTCAACAACGGAGACGTGGTCGACGCCGTAGCCGTTGATTTCCGGGCAGTTTATGTTGTCAAACGCCAGTTGAACCTGGTAGTCCATATCGAAACCGCGCTGCGACTGACGAATCAGGCCCAAGTAGGAGTTGTTCACCACGACGTGGATGTACGGCAGGTTGAACTGCGCGCCAACCGCCAGCTCTTCGATCATGAACTGGAAGTCGTAGTCGCCGGACAGCGCCACGATTTCGGTTGTCGGATCGGCGCGACGAACACCCAGCGCGGCCGAGATGGTCCAACCCAGCGGGCCGGCCTGGCCGCAGTTGATCCAGTGGCGCGGCTTGTAGACGTGCAGGAACTGGGCACCGGCAATTTGCGACAGGCCGATGGACGACACGTAACGGGTGTCTTTGCCAAACGCCTTGTTCATTTCCTGGTAAACGCGCTGGGGCTTGACCGGCGTTTCCTTGAAATCGGTCTTGCGCAGCATGGTGAGGCTGCGCTTACGCTCCTGGCACTCTTCCGCCCAGGCGCTGCGATCTTTCAGCTTACCTTCGGCTTTCCACTCTTTGGCCACTTCGATGAACAGCTCAAGTGCGGCCTTGGCGTCAGACACGATGCCGTAGTCCGGGCCGAAGATACGACCGATCTGGAACGGCTCGATGTCGATGTGAACAAACTTGCGGCCTTCGGTGTAGCTTGCCACGTCGCCGGTGTGGCGGTTGGCCCAGCGGTTACCAATACCCATGACGAAATCAGATTCGAGCATGGTGGCGTTGCCGTAACGATGCGAGGTCTGCAGACCCACCATACCGGCCATCAGCTCGTGATCGTCGGGAATGGTGCCCCAGCCCATCAGCGTCGGGATAACCGGTACGCCGGTGAGTTCGGCAAACTCGGTGAGCTGATCGCTGGCGTCGGCGTTGATGATGCCACCGCCGGCCACGAGCAGCGGCTTGTCAGACTCGTTGAGCATGCTCAGCGCTTTTTCGATCTGCGGACGGCTAGCGCTCGGCTTGTACGCCGGCAGCGGCTCGTAGGTGTCCGGATCGAATTCGATTTCGGTCATCTGTACGTCGATCGGCAGATCGATCAACACCGGGCCGGGACGCGAGCTGCGCATTAGCTGGAACGCTTTCTGGAAAGCGCGCGGCACCTGAGCCGGCTCCAGCACGGTGATTGCCCACTTGGTGACCGGACCGGCAATCGCGGTGATATCGACCGCCTGGAAGTCTTCCTTGTGCAGCTTGGCAGCCGGCGCCTGGCCGGTAACACACAGAATCGGAATGGAATCGGCGCTGGCCGAGTACAGACCGGTGATCATATCGGTGCCGGCAGGTCCCGAGGTGCCCACGCACACGCCGATGTTGCCGGCTTCGGTGCGGGTGTAGCCTTCCGCCATGTGCGACGCGCCTTCAACGTGGCGCGCGAGCACGTGATCAACACCGCCGATCTTACGCATTGCCGCGTAGAACGGGTTGATCGCCGCGCCGGGCAGGCCGAACGTAACGTCCACGCCTTCTTTTTTCAGCACGTGAATGGCAGCTTCAGCAGCAGTCATCTTAGCCATTAAAAACTCTCCTCAGTCAGGTTCCTGTTGGCCGCTTAATGCAGGCGAGCCAGGCAACCTCGGTAAAAAACGTCCCGCCGTCAGGAACATTCCTGTAATTAATACTGTTGTCGCTAGAACCTGTTTTGCCTAGGACTGCATGTATCCAAGACTGTAATCACAACGGTACCCAGTACTTGTATTCAAAAATATGCGTCAGACGCAAGACTGTCAATAATTTGTGGAAATATTTTCCATTATTTTAAAAAAGCAGCCGGAAGCCCCCCGCACCTCCTTTATATCGGGCTACAGAATCAAGGGGGTAAAGACGCTTGAGCAATAGGCTCAAGAGACCTGGCGATTAACCCTGGCCACCGCCAGGCAGCGTCAGCATTCCGGCCACCTGGCCTAGCGCAGCGTCGAACGCGTTAAGCAGACGCACGCCGGGCGGCGCCACAATGGCGCCGTGCAGCCCCGCCAGCGCAGCACCACCAATAATAATCACCGACGGCACATAGCGGGCTGCCTGGGCGTCTACCAGCCGCTGCAGCATGGGCACGGTTTGCGCCTGCTGGTCGGGCAGGCGCAAATCATCTAGCACGATGGCATCGATCCCCAGGCAGTGACGCGCCACTCCCAGCTGCGTAAGCGTGTCGTCGATCATGCGCGGCCAGCGCTGCCCTGGCGTGATGATGGAAAACCGCTCGCCCAGCTGCAGCGCGGTCAGCAGCGAGGCCTCGAGCATGCTGACCACCGGCACCGGGCTGATATCACGCACCGCGGCCAGCCCCGGGTCGCCAAAGCACCCGAGCAAAAACGCATCCGGCATCTGGCGTGGCGCTCCGTCCTGTTGCGGCGCCAGGCATTGCTCGACCAACCCGGCGGCGGCCTCGGCGGCGATCGCACAGGTGCGCGGCGAGCCGATATAGGCGGCACCGCTCGCCGCCGTCAGCGCAGAAACCCGCGCTGTCTCGCCGAGTCGGGCACGGGCTAATTGCGCCATATGCTCGGTCATGCCGGCATTGGTGTTGGCGTTAACCAGCGTCACGTGTTTCATCAGCTGCCCAGGCCAAATATCTGGTGTAGATCAGGCGCACTGGCTTCTTCTTCCACGATCGACAGCGACGCTTCAATTTCCTTTAAATGGCGCTGCATGAAAGCCTTAGCGTTGGTCCCCTCGCCGCGCTCCAGACAATCCACCAAATCGTCGTGGTCGTGGGATTCACAGCCCAGATGTCCGGTACTGCCGTAAACGGCCAGTATCAGCGACGAGCGCGAACACAGCTGGCGTACAAAGTCGGCAAGGGTCGCATTGCCGGAAAGCTCCGCCAGGCGATCATGAAACGCGGCGGACAGTTTAATTGCTCGGCTCCGCTCGCCCACACTCAGCGCCTCGCGCTCTTCGCTTGCCATCTGTTTAAGCTCACACACGTCATCAGCGGTAATGCGTTGAGCTACCTTCGGCATAAGGCCGCATTCAATCAGCTGGCGCGCGGCAAACACGTCCCGAGCTTCGTTCGCCGTTGGCCGAGTCACGCTTGCCCCACGCCGCGGCGTCAGCGTGACCAGCTGCTCCAGCGCCAGGCGCTGCAAAATCTTGCGTACGCCGGTGCGACTGATACCAAACACCTCGGTCAGCGCGTCTTCGCGCAGCCGGGCGCCCGGCCGTAGCTGGTGTTCGGTAATGGCATCGCTAATGATTTGATAGATGGTTTCGTGGCGCTCTGCGCCGTCGCCGTTTTTCCCCAAGCGCGCCGAACGGGGGGTACCCGTCAACCCCTCTCCCAGATCGTGCGACTTTTCCATAGCAGTATCCTTAGCGCCTTATCCGGCGTCCTTCTGGCCTGGCTTTTTATTGAGTGTCGTTGGCTTTTCTTGACAGCCTGACGCCCGACATACTGACAACAATATGATTATCAATAAATATACAATAATAAAATTTTTGTATACAAAAATTTTATTAGACTAAAGGATGATTCGCGCTTTGTGCCCAGCATAACGTCTATCGTGCACGCTCCCATCACGCGGTACAATCCTTATGAGCTGCCGCAAAAAGACCACAAAAAAAGATTAAAATACTGTTTTAACAAGTTATTTATACTGGCACAGCGCATCAGCGACGCTATGCCGCGGCTGGCAAGCGCACCCGGCTAGCTAGGAAGGCCCTATAGGAGACGCAAAGAAAAGCAGCAAACTTATTTAATTTTTACGGCCGCTTTGTGTACAGTAGCCCGACCTCAACGAAACAAATTGCTCTTTGTATTGCATACAACAACAAAGGAGAGAATCCCACATGAGTGAAGCCAACGCGTCTCCGGAGCTTGGGAAACAAGCGGGGACGAAAAGTACCTCCCTGTTTGAGTTCTATAGTCAGCCCAAATTCCTGAAGGCACTGCCGCTGTCGCTACAGCACCTGCTTGCCATGATCGCCGGCGTCATCACGCCGCCCATCATCGTGGCCGGCGTGGTCGGCGCCTCGCCGGCAGACAAACTGCTGCTCATCCAGATGGCGGTACTCGCTTCGGGTATATGCACCATCTTCCACCTTTACGGTGTGTGGAAGTTCGGCGCCCGGCTGCCCGCCATTTTCGGCGTGGGCTTCGCCTACGTGCCGACGCTGATCGCGGTAGGCGGCCAGTTCGGCATCGAGGGCATCCTCGGCGCCCAGCTGATCGGCGGTATCACGATGATGATCGTGGGCTACTTCATCCAGTACATCCGTCACCTGTTCCCACCGGTCGTGGCCGGCACCGTGGTACTGGTTATCGGTTTGTCGCTGTACGACGTAGCGATCAAGTACATGGCCGGCAGCGGCAACCCGACAGCTGAAGGATTCGGCGACCTCATGAACTGGGCGGTAGGCGGCATTACCCTGCTGACAGTATTGATCGCCGCGCAGTTTGGTAAAGGCGTGGTCAAGCTCTCGGCCATCATTGTGGGTATTGTGGTCGGCTATGTGATCGCACTTGCACTGGGTATGGTTGACTTCACCAGCATTGGCGAGGCCGCCTGGTTCTCTGCACCGAAAGCCATGCCGTTCCAAATGGAGTTTCACGCCGCGGCGATCGCCTCGATGGTGGTAATATGCGTGATCAACTCGGTACAAACGATTGGTGACCTGTCCGCCACATGTGTGGGCGGCATGAACCGCGAACTGAAAACCAAAGAGTTGACCGGTGGCCTGCTGGGTAACGGTTTGACAACGACCCTCAGTTCGTTCTTCGGCGCACTGCCGACATCTACGTTCAGCCAGAACGTCGGTATCGTTGCCATGACCAAGGTTATCAGCCGCTTCGTGCTGGTGATCGCAGGTGCCTTCATGATCCTTGCCGGCCTGAGCCCGAAGTTTGGTGCCGTCATGACCACTATCCCCTTTCCCGTGCTCGGCGGCGCTACCATTACCGTATTTGGCATGATCACCATGACCGGTATTCAGCTGCTGGTAAAAGACGAGATGTCCGCACGTAACATGACTATCGTGGGCCTGGCACTGGCGCTGAGCCTGGGCATTGCGGCCGTACCGGAAGCCATCGCGCAGTTCCCCGAAGTTGTGCAGAACATCATTGGCGGCGCGCCGATTGTTATCGCCGCCATCACCGCCTTTGTGCTTAACATTGCGCTGCCCAATAAGTCGCTTTCCGATGAAGCCAAAGAGCGTGAGGCCATCGCCAAAGCGGACGAGGAAGCCGACAAGGCAGCCGCTGCGCAGACCAAGCAGACGAACGGCACAAGCTAATACGCCAAACCTTGTGCCGGCTCAGGTAAGCGCTGGCTCAAGTCAGTAACAAAAAAGGCGCCACCGGAATCCCGGCGGCGCCTTTTTCATGGCAACGCTTTATTTAATAATGCCGCCGGCCGCTGGTTACAGCAATCGGCGGCGCGTTACGGCTAGACCTCCTGATACAGCTCAGCGCCCGCCTCGCGGAACTTCTTCGCCTGTTCTTCCATGCCCGCCATGACCGCTTCTTGATCGCCGGTCAGACCGTTGGCGGCGGCGTAATCGCGCACTTCATGGCTGATTTTCATCGAGCAGAACTTGGGCCCGCACATGGAGCAGAAGTGCGCCAGCGCTTGCGCACGCTCCATAACCCTTGGATTTTAAAAAGATTTCAGTTAAAAATAGGTATATCCAAATAACCGTTTTACGCTTAAGCTCATACCATGGAACTCGCGGTATTAAACGACTCTAATACAGGTCAACCAAAATACACTACGACTGACTGAGGTTGGCCAACACGAGGGAAAATATGAAAAAAATTGCCGGATATTCACTGCTCTTAAGCCTGACACTTGCCGCCTCTGGCTGTGCTACGAACACGGCTGAAAATTCGTCCGACACCGCGTCTGACAACACGCCTGACGCAGCACTTGCCAACACCTACTGGAAGCTCACCGAGCTTGCCAACGGCCAGGTTAAAACGGTGGATAACCAGCGCGAAGCGCATTTTGTCCTGCATGCTGACGATCAGCGGGTGGCCGGTGCTACGGGCTGCAACCAACTGATGGGTAACTACGCGCTCGACGATCAGCAGATTGCCTTCCAGCAGCTGGCCACCACGATGATGGCCTGCCAGGACGGCGCCGATACCGAACGTGCCTTTTTAACCGCGTTGAATCAAACCGACGCCTGGGAAATCGACGGCAACATGCTGACGCTGTCCAACGACGACGCCCAGCCGGTCGCCCACTTTGAAGCGGTTGAACTGTATTAAAAGGAGAGCCCCATGAGCACTAACGATCTGCTTAGCCTCAACGACAAAGTCGCTATTGTCACCGGCGGCGGTAACGGCATCGGGCGCGCCAGCAGCCTGATGCTTGCCGCCCACGGCGCCAGCGTCGTGGTTGCTGATTTAAAGATGGAAAACGCCACCCGCGTCGCCGATGAAATCGAGGCCCAGGGCGGTCGCGCTCTGGCCGTCACCTGCAATGTCACCCAGGACGAAGACCGGCTTGCGCTGATCGACAAAACCCTTGAGGCGTTTGGCGGCATCCATATTTTGGTCAATAACGCCGGCGGCGGTGGCGCGGGCAAAGAAAGCCCCAACGACATCGACGTTGAGCGCTTTGCCAGCGTATTCGAGCTCAACGTATTTAGCATCTGGCGGCTGTGCCAGCTGTGCGCACCACACATGCGCAGCGCGGGCGACGGCTCGATCGTCAATATGTCGTCAATGAGCTCGATCAACAGAAGCCCGGCTATCAGCGCCTACGCCTCGTCCAAAGCGGCGATCAACCACATGACAGCGAACCTGGCCCACGACTATGGCCCCGAGATCCGCGTCAACGCGGTAGGACCCGGCGCGGTACGCACCGACGCGCTGGCCTCGGTCCTCACGCCGGATATCGAAAAGGCCATGCTCACGCATACCCCACTTGAACGGCTGGGTGAGCCCGACGATATCGCCGGTGCAGTGCTCTATTTTGCCGCGCCCATTTCGCGCTGGGTCAGCGGACAGGTGCTGTTCGTCAACGGCGGCGGCGTGCAGACGTTGGACTAATCCTCCTGTTAAAGTTCCGCTCAAAGGGCGTGCGTGCCGAGGCAGTGATGCGTTACAGTCAGGGTGCGTTTTGGCACCGCAGGAGACGAGGATGCGCCGCTGGCTTACCGCCGCCCTGCTCACACTAACAGCGTCGCAGACGTTCGGCAGCAATAACACACAAATAGCGTTCTGCCACGATAGCGAAGACCGACCGCCGCGTTTTTACACCCACGGCGGCGAGTGGCAAGGTCGCGACATTGACGTGCTTAATCACCTGTTTGCCGATAGCCCCTGGCGCTATCAGCTTGACGCCATCCCTTGGCGGCGCTGCCTGAAAAGCACCCAGACGGGCAAGCAGCATCAGGCCGTGTTAAGCGCGACTTATAGCGTCGCCCGCACCGAACATTATTATTTCAGCAATAGCTACTATTCCCTCACTCCGGCTTACCTTTATATGGCCAGCGCCGACCGGGAAACGCCTCAGATCACGCGCCCGACGGATCTCTATCATTATCGCGTTTGCGGCATCGCCGGCTTCAACTACGCCGGGTTTAACCTTTCCGGCAAACAGATAGATCAAGGCGCCAAAGACCTGTCACAGCTGGTCGATAAATTGATTGCCGGGCGCTGCGATATCGCCGTCTCCCGTTTCGAGGTTATTCAGGGGCTCAGGGAACGCGGCGAGCTACCTTGGCCGGCAGGGCTTGAGTTGCGCGCCATTCCCCGCGCCAGCCTTGAGCGCTACTACATGATGGTGTCGCGCAATGCGCCCAACGCCAAACAGCTGCTACGTTTTATCAATCACGGGATTGAACGGCTGGCCACGCCGCCACGGGACGCTCCATGAAGCGAGTTAAACACCTGCTGGATACCCGCTCGCTTACCGCGCGCTTCACCTTTTTTGTGGTTATGCTCACGGTCGTCAGCGGCCTTGTGTTTGGCGGCCTGCTGGGCTACGAAAGCATGCGCGAAGACGTCAACGAACAGTATAAAATCGCCAACCAGCGCATTAATTTCATTCAGGAGCCTGCCCGGTTTGCGCTTTATCATCTCGACGTCGAAATCGTACGTGCTCTATTGCAAAGCTTTCAGCAGGATCTTGCCTACCGCCGTATTGACCTGATTAGCGACCAAGGGAAAAATGTCGGACACGTTCAGCACGCGGCGGCTGAGCCGGCTTTATTAACGCCGCTGATCAAGCGCGTCTTTTTTAGCGACCTGCCTACCCAGCGCAACGAGCGCCTGTTTCACACCTCGCCGTTTAACGCCCGGAAAACGGTCTACGTTGGCCGTCTTCATGCCGACTTTGATCTTAACCACATTATCAACAAGGCCACCGCGGCGCTGTTCAATACCTTCTGGCTGACCTGCATCCAAGCCTTGGTGCTGGGTATTCTCGTCGCTGCGGTGTTTTACGCCTCGGTGGGCCGCCCGCTGCATGCCATTACTCAGACCATTCGCCAGCATGCGCGGCGCGGGCAGCCGTTTGCAACGCTCAAGCTTGACGTCTCCGGGCGTGAGCTCAAGCAGCTCGTGCGTCACTATAACGAACACGCCAGCCGCGGCGAGCGCTATTTGAACGAATTGACCGAAGCCAACCGCGTGCTGGACGAACAGGCCAGACGCGACCCGCTAACCCAAGACTACAACCGGCGCGAACTGATTCAGCGCCTCACCGCTACGTTAGCCGGCATTGAATCGGGTAGCGGGCCGCTGGCGCTAGTCATCTGGGATATTGACGGCTTTGCCCGCATCAACGACCGCTACGGCCAGGACATTGGCGATGCCGTCTTGAAGGAAGTATCAACCCGCCTGCGCCACGCTTTCAGCGACGGCGCGCCGCTTTATCGCCTGCAGGCCGACATTTTTGCCATGTGTTTTAGCACCCGCGATATCGACCAGCTGGCCACGCGGTTAGCCGCCGCGCTCAGCGTCGAGACCACGCTTGAGGCCCAAAAAAGCTGCTCGACCATTGAGCTGACGCTGTCGGCCGGCATGGCGCTGGCGCCCGATCACGCTGCCACGCCGGAATCCCTGCTGCAGGCCGCCCACATCGGCTTGGCCAATGCCAAACATGCCGGGCAGCAGTGCCTACGCACTTATTCCCCCGCGGCCGGCGACCAGCAAAAACGCAAAGTCGACGCGCTGTTGCTGCTGAAAGAGCGCTTGGCCGACGGCGACTTCGCCCTCGCCTACCAACCCCAGGTATGTTTGAAAGACGGCTCGCTCAAAGGTTGCGAAGCACTTTTTCGCCTGAATCGGAATGATCTCGCCGCCCCTTTTGAGCTGCTTCAGGAAGCCGAAGCCACCGGGTTGATCGTGCCGCTCGGGTGGGAAATCATCCGCCGCGCGCTGACCGATTTTGCACCGCTGCTGCTCGCCCTTGATGATGATTTCCGGCTGGGCATCAACGTCTCACCGCAGCAGCTTGTCGAGCCCGGTTTCAGCCACCGGCTAGAGCAGCTGTTGCAGCACTACCGCTTTCCCGCCGACCGGCTGGATCTGGAAATCACTGAGGGCACCCAGCTCATCAATAATCACTCCTTCAAGAACAATCACCGCCGGCTACGCGATATCGGCGTGAGTTTCTCGTTGGATGACTTTGGTACCGGCTACGCCTCCATCGAGTATCTATTGTTTATAGGATTTGACTTCCTCAAGATCGACCGTCAGTTCGTCAAGAACCTGCCGGAAGACGCCCACAGCCTGCGGGTGTGCCGCGCCGTATTGACGCTGGCCCGCGAGCTTGATTGCCGCACCGTGGTTGAAGGGATTGAAACCCCCGCGCAGGAAGCGCTGATGCGAAAGCACCAGGCCACGCTTGGCCAAGGCTACCTGTACGCCAGGCCGCTTTTCATTGAGGATTTTATCCGCTATTTCAAATCGCCGAGCGAGCGTAAGACATAACACTTCGCACCCACAAAAAAGCCCCGAAAAACGGGGCTTTGGATCCACAGCTCAGTCAGCAAGTGGACATCAGAACGGGATCTCGTCGTCGAAGTCGTCGAAATTGCCCGGGTCCGGCGCGCCATAGCTGCCGCTCTGCTGCCCCTGCTGGGGGGCATTTTGAGGTGCGTTCTGGGGAGGCTGCTGGGGTGCTTTCTGGGGCTGCTGTGGCGCCGGGTTAGCCGGCGGCTGCTGATTCGGGTAGCCCTGGGGTTGTTGTTGCTGAGGCTGCTGCGGCTGGCCACCCTGCTGCTGATAGCCGCCGCCCTGCTGACCGCCGCCACCACCGCCGCGGGAATCAAGCATTTGCATGTCGTTGCACACCACCTCGGTGCTGTAGCGATCCTGGCCGTTCTGATCCTGCCATTTGCGCGTTTGTAGCCGCCCTTCGATGTAAACCTTGGAGCCCTTATTGAGATACTGCTGGGCAATTTCTGCGGTCTTGTTGAACAGCACAATGCGGTGCCACTCAGTGCGCTCCTGGCGCTGGCCACTCTGGCGATCCATCCACGTATCGGTGGTCGCTACGTTGAGGTTAGCGACCGCCGTACCCGAGGGCGTAAAACGCACTTCGGGATCTTGGCCCAGATTGCCGATAAGGATAACTTTGTTAATACCGCGAGCCATCAGGTGCTCCTTGACGAGTCATGTAAGGTTGACGCACCGGCGTTACCGGGGCGCATCACGAATGTTGTTCCGGCGGCGTCAAAAGGCGTGATAGCGCCGCTTCGTCGAGCGTCTGGCGGTTGACCTTAAGATAGGCCAGGCGCTCTTTGGGGGCGAGCATCACGTCTTCCACACCGGCCACTTCGGCCAGGCGTTCAAGCAGAGGATCCAGCGCATCGCCGTGGGCATCGTCAAGTGCCACGATCTCGCTTGAAAGCGGCGGTGGCTTGGGCATCGACCACATGATAACCCACCAGACAAGTGCCAGCGCCGCGCAGCCGAGAAACACCGCGTCCAGCCCAAAGTCATGAGACAGCCAGCCGCCCAGCGTGCCGCCCAGAAACGCGCCGAGAAACTGCCCGGTGGAATACACGCCCATCGCGGTGCCTTTGGCGCCCGCCGGCGCCAGCTTGCTGAGCATCGACGGCAGCGTGGCCTCCAGCAGGTTAAAGCCGGTGAAAAACGCCAGCAGCAGCACAAACAGCCCCGTCCCGTGGGACAGCGGCAGCCCGAGCCCCGCCAGACTTAGCGTGATCGTACCAATCGCCAGCAGGCAGATCGGCTTTATGCAGTGCTTTTTTTCCGCCACGATCACCAGCGGCACCATCAGCACAAAGGCCCCGCCCATAATCGCCAAATACGCCAGACCATGATAGGACGCATCGATGCCCGCATCCACCAGCCGCAGCGGTACAGCAACGAAGCTTGCCATCAGCACCAAATGCAGCGCGAAGATGGAAAGGTCGATGCGCCACAGATCAGGCCGGGTGATGACGCTGCGCAGCTGGCGCCGATCCATCCCTACGTCCTGGTGTTTCACGCGGCGCGGCGCGGCCGGCACCCAGCGCCACAGCACGATAAGCCCTACGCCGGTCAGGCCAGTGGTAAACCAGAACACGCTGGAAAGTCCCGCCTCGGCGGCAAGCCAGGGCCCCAGCGCCATGGCCACGGCAAACGCCACGCCGATGGACAGCCCGATGGTCGCCATTGCGGCGGTGCGCACCTGCTCACGCGTCTGGTCGGCCAACAGCGCCATGATGGCCGCCGCCACCGCCCCGCAACCCTGCAGCGCGCGCCCGGCAATAATGCCGGCAATCGAGTCGGACAGCGCCGCCACCGTGCTGCCCAGCGCAAACAGCACCAGGCCGATGGCAATGATGCGCTTGCGCCCAAAACGATCCGACATCAGCCCGAAAGGGATTTGCAGGCAGGCTTGGGTCAGCCCGTAAATGCCCAGCGCCACGCCTACCAGCAGCGGCGTTGCGCCGGCCAGCCCGTCGGCATACAGCGCCAGCACCGGCAACACCATGAAAAGCCCCAGCATGCGCGAGGCGTAAAGCCCCGCCAGACCGCTGATCGCGCGGCGTTCAGAGGGCAACAGCAGTGCAGAAACCTTGGCCATAGTGCCTCAACGTTGATGAATTGGGCGCGGGCGCCGGTGACGCATCACCGAGCCGCGCGCAAAAAGAGGAAAAGCGCTCCATTCTAGCGTGCTTCGCCGCCGCTGAGAATGCCGATACGTCGCACAGGCTGAATGTGCTTTGCCCCAACCCCGCGGCAAACCGTATACTCGGTCTTTTGCCGCGCGTTATTGAGGTATTGATGGAAAGCATTCTGGTCAGGGGCGCTCGTACCCACAACCTCAAGCAGATTGATGTAACGCTGCCCCGCAACAAGCTGATCGTGATCACCGGGCTTTCCGGCTCCGGCAAGTCGTCGCTGGCGTTTGATACGCTCTACGCCGAAGGCCAACGCCGCTACGTGGAGTCGCTTTCGACCTACGCACGCCAGTTTTTGTCGATGATGGAAAAGCCCGACGTGGACCACATCGAAGGGCTGTCACCGGCTATTTCCATCGAGCAAAAATCCACCTCGCACAACCCGCGTTCAACCGTTGGCACCATCACCGAGATCTACGACTACCTGCGCCTGCTGTTTGCCCGCGCCGGCACGCCGCGCTGCCCCGAACACGGCGAAGACCTCGAGGCGCAAACCGTCTCGCAGATGGTGGATCAGGTGATGAACCTCGACGCCGGCACCAAGCTGATGCTGCTGGCGCCGGTGGTCAAGGGCCGCAAGGGCGAGCACCTACAGCTGCTCGCCGAGCTGCGCGCTCAGGGCTTTGTGCGCGTGCTGATCGACGGCCAGGTGCTGGAACTTGACGACATCGCCCCGCTGGACAAGCGCAAAAAGCACGACATCAGCGTCGTGGTTGACCGCTTCAAGGTGCGCGATGACATCGCCCAGCGGCTGGCGGAATCGTTCGAGACCGCGCTGACCCTGGCCGACGGCACGGCGATGATCCACTACATGGACGGCGGGCAGGAAGATCTGGCGTTTTCGTCACGCTTCGCCTGCCCCGTGTGCGGCTATTCGTTGGCCGAGCTTGAGCCGCGGATGTTCTCGTTCAACAACCCTGCCGGCGCCTGCACGGGCTGCGACGGGCTGGGTATGCAGCAATACTTTGACCCCGACAAGCTCATCAGCCACCCCGAACTGTCGCTGGCCGAAGGCGTTATCAAAGGCTGGGATCGGCGCAACATCTATTATTTCACCCAGCTTCAGGCGCTGGCCCAATACTACGGCTTTGCCCTGGAAACGCCGTGGCAGGAGCTAGGCCCGCACGAGCGCGAGATTATTCTCAACGGCACCAATGATGAGGCCGTGCCGTTTGTTTACGTCAGCGACCGCGGGCGCAAGGTCACCCGCGAGCACCCCTTTGAAGGCGTGCTGCCCAACCTTAAGCGCCGCTACCACGAGACCGAATCTAACATGGTGCGCGATGATCTCGCCCGCTACGTGGCGGTCAGGCCCTGCACCCGCTGCCACGGCTCGCGGCTGCGTCAGGAGTCGCGCAACGTCTTCGTTGACGACCGCACCATTACCGACATGGTGCGCCTGCCGATTGGCGACGCTTGGGACTATTTCGCCCAGCTGACGCTTGACGGCCGGCGCGGCGAAATTGCGTCCAAGATCGTCACCGAGATCCACTCGCGGCTGGAGTTTCTGGTCAACGTCGGGCTGGATTATCTCAACCTTGAGCGCAGCGCCGATACCCTCTCCGGCGGCGAAGCCCAGCGTATTCGTCTGGCCAGCCAGATCGGCGCGGGGCTGGTCGGGGTGATGTACGTTCTCGACGAGCCGTCCATTGGCCTGCACCAGCGTGACAACGGCCGATTGCTGAAAACTCTGGAGCGCCTGCGCGATCTGGGCAACACCGTGATCGTCGTCGAGCACGACGAAGAAGCCATCCGCTCGGCCGACCACGTGCTGGATATCGGCCCCGGCGCCGGCGTTCACGGCGGCGAAATTGTCGCCCAGGGCACGCCCATTGATGTGATGAACACTCAAAACTCGCTCACCGGCCAGTACCTGCGCGGCGAGCGCGAAATTGCCGTGCCCAAGTACCGCATCCCCGGCAATCCGGAAAAGCAGCTGGTGCTCGAGGGTGCTACCGGCAACAATCTGAAAGACGTCACTCTCACCCTGCCGCTGGGCTGCCTAACGTGCATCACCGGGGTCTCCGGCTCGGGCAAGTCGACGCTGATTAACGGCACCCTGATGCCGATCGCCGCGCGCGACCTCAACCGCGCCACCACGCTTAAGCCCGCGGCGTACACGGCACTTCACGGGCTCGACCAGCTGGACAAGGTCATCGACATTGACCAGAGCCCCATCGGGCGCACGCCGCGCTCCAACCCGGCGACCTATACCGGCATTTTCACGCCCATCCGCGAGCTGTTTGCCGGCACCCAGGAGGCGCGTGCCCGGGGCTACAAGCCCGGCCGATTCTCCTTCAACGTCAAGGGCGGGCGCTGCGAGGCGTGCCAGGGCGAGGGCATGATCAAGGTAGAAATGCACTTTCTGCCGGATATCTACGTGCCCTGCGACGTGTGCCGGGGCAAGCGCTACAACCGCGAAACGCTGGATATCCACTACAAGGGCAAGACCATTCACCAAGTGCTGGCGATGACGGTAGAAGAGGCGCTGGAGTTTTTCAGCCCCGTCCCGGCCATTGCCCGGCGGCTGCAAACGCTGCTCGACGTGGGGCTGTCCTACGTCAAGCTGGGGCAAAGCGCCACCACGCTTTCCGGCGGCGAGGCGCAGCGCGTCAAGCTCGCACGCGAGCTGGCCAAGCGCGATACCGGCCAGACGCTCTACATCCTCGATGAGCCCACCACCGGGCTGCACTTCGAAGATATCCGCCAGTTGCTGGTGGTGCTCCACCGCCTGCGCGACCACGGCAACACGGTGCTGGTGATCGAGCACAACCTCGACGTGATCAAAACCGCCGACTGGCTCATTGATATGGGCCCTGAAGGCGGCGCCGGCGGCGGTCAGATCATCGCCGAAGGCACCCCCGAGCACGTGGCCGGCATCGAAGCCTCCCACACCGGACGCTTTTTAGCGCAGATGCTGAAGAAGTCCGCGTCATACAAAGCGAAGCCAAAAAAATAGCGCCCCGCGGGGCGCTATGCGTTAGCCAGCTGTAACGGGCTCTTTAGCCGGCAAGAACGGATAGTCGGTATACCCGACCTCACCGCCACCGTAAAAGGTGTCCGGGTCGGGCTCGTTGAGCGGCGCACCCTGGCGGAAACGCTCGACCAGATCCGGGTTGGCGATATAGGCGCGGCCGATCGCCACCGCGTCGGCAATTCCGGCATCGATGATCCTCTCGGCACGCCCGGCGTCGTAATGGCCACAGAAGATCAGGCTGCCGGTGAAGCGCTCGCGCAGGCCGCGGCGGAAATCATCGGTCAGCGTGATATCGCCGCCCGCCCAGTTGGGCTCGTTGATGTGCAGGTAGGCAAGGCCGCGCGCGGCCAGCTGCTCGGCCAAATAAAACGCCATCGCTTCGGGTTCGTCATCGGTCAGGCCAAAGATTTCGATAAACGGTGACAGGCGCACGCCGGTGCGCTCAGCCCCGAACACCTCTACTACTGCGTCGATCACTTCCAGCGGGAAGCGCGCGCGGTTTTCAAGCGAGCCGCCGTAGCGGTCGCTACGCTGATTGCTGCCGGTGGCCAAAAACTGGTTGAGCAGATACGCGTTGGCCGAATGCACCTCGATCATGTCGAAACCGGCGCGCTTGGCGCGCACCGCCGCCTGACGGTAGTCCTCGACAATGCCGGTAAGCTCATCGGTCTCAAGCGCGCGCGGCGTACTGGAGGGGTGGCGTCCGGCGCTACCGTCATCAAACTCGACGAAACACTGCGCGCCTTCGCCTTTCAGCGCGCTCGGTGCGACCGGTACCTGGCCGTTGGGCTGCACCAGCTCGTGAGAGACGCGGCCTACGTGCCACAGCTGTAGCGCCATGCGCCCGCCCTTGGCGTGAACCGCCTCGACCACCGCTTTCCAGCCGACTTCCTGCGCGTCGGTCCAGATACCCGGCGTATACGCATAGCCGCGGGCGGTGGGTGAGATATTGGTGGCCTCGCTGATGACCAATCCCGCGCCGGCGCGCTGGCTGTAGTAGGTTTGCTGCAGCGTGCCGGGAATGCTGTCGGGAGTGCGCGCGCGGGTTAGCGGCGCCATAAGAATCCGGTTGGGCAGCGTCAAGCTGCCCAAATTAACCGGCGTTAACAGCGTTGCGTGTGCCATGAAGCGTCCTTGGAAGGTAGGAAAATGGAAAACAGGAAAAACCGAACCCGCCCCGATAAAGGCGGGCTGCGTAAAATCTCAAGCTAAGGGCGTTAGCGTCCTGAATTCAGAGTTTGACCAGCATTTTTCCCTGATTGCCGCCGGAAAAGAGCGCGAGAAAAGCGTCGGGCATGTTTTCCAGCCCTTCCTTGACGGTTTCCTGATAGTCGATGTCGCCGCTGGCCACCCGCGGGCCAAACTCGTTGACGAATTCAGCGTGGTGCTCCCAGTGGTCAAACACGATAAAGCCCTGCATACGCGCGCGGCGGATCAGCAGCATGGCCAGGTTGCCGGGGCCGGCACTCGGGCCGTCGTCGTTGTAGCGCGCAATCATCCCGCACACGGCGATGCGCGCGCCTACCCGCAGATTATCCAGCGCCGCTTCCAAACAGTCGCCGCCGACGTTTTCGTAGTAAACATCAAAGCCATCGGGGCAGGCGGCCTTCAGTGCCTCGCTCAGCTCGCGGGCATTTTTTCCCTTGTAGCTCACCGCCTTGATGCCTTTGGATTCCAGCCAGTCGAGCTTGTGCTGGTCGCCGGCAATACCCACCACGGTGCCGCCTTTGGCCTTGGCCAGCTGCACCGCGAGCGAGCCCACCGCGCCGCTGGCAGCGCTCACCAAAACATTGTCGCCCTCTTGCATCTCGGCAATCACGTTGAGCCCCACCCAAGCGGTGGTGCCGGGCATACCCAGCACACCTAGATACGCCTGCTCGGGCACGTCAAAGGTGGGCAGCGGCTCGACCTGCTCGGCGGGCAGCTGGGCAATATCGCGCCAGCCGGCCATGTGGCGGACTTTATCGCCCGCTTTGAAACGCGCATCACGGGATTCAATTATATCGCCCACCGCAGCGCCGTCGAGGGGCTCGCCAAGGGTGAAGGGATCAATGTAGGTGGTCACGCCGTCCATGCGACCACGCATATAAGGGTCGACGGAAAGCCAGCTATTGCGGATGCGCACTTCGCCGTCGTCAAGCGCGGCAAGCTCGCGCTGCTCCAGCGCAAACAACTCGCGCGAGGGCAGTCCTTTAGGGTGTTCATGAATGGTGAAATAGCGGCTTTGCATGGTTCACTCCTGTCGCTTTTGAATCCATCTCGAACGCTACGCGCCAAGCCTTTGAGCGTGGCGCTTGCGTAGATGTCACTAGCCTATGCCAGCAGCGTCATATCACGCCAATGCAAGACACTTAAAAGCACTATGCGTTATGCTGATAACATACGCCTTGAAACGGCCTTCTATTACCTCAAGGCGATCCCGCTATGCATCTTGCCGACCTTGCCCGCCACGACCTCAACGCCCTGGTCACCCTGCACGCCCTGCTGGATTCGTGCAGCGTGACCCGCGCCGCCCAGCGGCTGAATCTGAGCCAGCCGGCGGTGTCGCGCACCCTGGCCCGGCTGCGCCAATCCTTTGATGACCCGCTGTTTGTGCGCACTCACCGCGGCCTGCGCCCCACGGCGCGAGCACAGGCGCTGGGGCCGCCGCTGTCCCGGCTGCTGGAAGAGCTGGGTGCGCTGCTGGCACCGCCCGAGTTTGATCCGGCGAGCACCACCCGCCGTTTTCACATCGCTACCACCGACTACGGCATGCACGCCTTTCTCGCGCCGCAGTGGCCAATCGTGAAGCATCAGGCGCCGCATATGCGCTTGGAAGTACACTCCGGCAGCGGGGAAGTCGAGCAGCAGCTCGATGAAGGTGGGCCGGAGCTTGCCCTGTGCGTGCCCGGCGAGCGAGTGCCGGCAAGCGTTCACGGCCGTGAAGTCGGCCATGATCACTTTGTCTGCGTAATGCGCGAGGATCACCCGCTGGCGCTGCGGCCAGAAGAAGACTTTACCTTGGAGGCGTTTTTGGACGCCGACCATCAGCTGATCAGCATGGGTGGGGATGATCGCGGCGCGGTCGATCTAGCACTGGCTAAACGCGGCCTGAAACGCCGAGTGAGCCTGCGCCAGCCGCATTTTCTGGCCGGCTTTTCCGCCACCCAGCACAGCGATTTATTGCTCTGCGTGCCGGATTGCCTGGCGGCAAGCGTGGCCGACCACTGGCCGCTTGCCCTGCGCCGGCTGCCACTGGAAGTGCCCTCCTTTGCCTATTGGCTGGTGTGGCACGAGCGCCACCACGCCGACGCCGGCCACCGCTGGCTGCGCCACGCCCTGTTTGACGGTTTGAAAGAGCGCCATCGCGCGCTCAGCCAGCGCCTGGGGCTACCAGTTTAGGCCAATGCCGAGGTTATAGGTGGTGTCGTTGAGATCTTCGGCGCTGTTTTCGACCCAGTCGGTTTCCACCGACATCTGCAGCGATGCCCAGTCGGTGAGCGGGTAGCGCATGCCGGTTTCAGCGTCGAGCAAAAAACTGGTGGCCTGCGCAAGCGCACGGCCAGCGCGGCCGTTAGCGTAGAGCTCAAACAGGTCGTCCCACAGGTAGCGGTTAAACTGCCACTGCAGCACACCGGTCTGGAAGTTTTCGTCGTCCTGATCGGCGTATTGATAGCGATTGCGGGTCAACAGCGCCGACAGCGAAAACGCCCCGCGTTCGTTATCCCACAGCTGGTAGCCTGGCCCCACACCGACAGAAAAGCGCCGCTCAAGCGCCTCGTTCCAGTCACGGTTGGTACTGATACGCCCCTGCCAAAAGCGCTGCGTGGAAAAAAACCGCTCGGGTGAATAGGCCAGATGCCAGTCATTTTTACGCCGTTTGCCATCGCGGTATTCGCGGTGGTAGCTGGCCTGCCATTGATGCCGCCAAAACCCCGCCTCTACGCGCTGGCGCAGGTCAAGCTCCAGCTCCTTGGTATCCGCGGTGCTGTGCTCGTACTCGAAGGCGATATCTACCCCGCCGGTAGCGTTAAACGGGCGCTCGGCCTGCGGCGAAGTCGCGTCTTTTACGGCAGAATCAGGCCTTCGCGGCTTGGGCTGAGCGGCAAAACCCAGTGCGTTCATCGCTTTGACGTTTGGCGAGGGCGGCTCATCAAGCGCCACGCGCTCGACGAGCCCAGCGTCGATCTCGATCTCGCCGGCGTAGTCGGTATCCACACGCCAGCGCGCCGACGTCTTGCCCACCACCGTGCCGGTGACACGGTCGCCGTTTTCAAGCCATAGAGTATCCGCCGCCAGCCACGGTGAAGCAAGCAGGCAAGGGAGCAGAACAACCAGACTTCTAGCCACACTTCGACCAGCCACAGCCGGCATAGCAGGTGGGGCAGCCGTCCATCATGATTAGCTCGCCGCGGCATTCGGGGCAGTGGCCAACCACGGTGGGGCCAGCGCCCGCCGGGGCTTTCTCGGCACCGCCAACTGGTTCTACCGTGCCCGTCTCGGGCGCCTCGGCCTCTTCGTCGGCAGGCGGCTGCCAGGCGTGAGTCATGCGGTGAGCGTAGCGCTCGACTAGATTTTCCACCGGCACCTGATTGCCGTCCTGATCCAGAAAACCGCGGCGGTAAAGAATCTGTTGAATCGACCAGGCGATCGCCGACACCTCGGAGTCGTGAAATACCGGCTTGCCGTGGCGGTTCCAGCCGCAGCGCACCAGGCCTTTATCCCACGCCACCTTGCGCAAATCCGCCACTGCCTGAGTGGCGTAGCCGCCGCGGGCGGCAAGCGACAGGCTGCGCATGGTCGCGGTGATCCACTGGTGCTCGCTTGAGAGCTGGCCCGAGGGGAAAAAGAACTCCACCGGGCGCTCGATCACCACGCGCTTGCCGCCCACCACGCCTTCGACCGGCATAAACGACACCAGCAAATAGACTTTTTTGCGCCCTTCCGCGCCGACGTAGGAGATTTTCTCCGAGACGGCTTCCAGGGTGCCCTCAGGGCGCGACGCAATGCGCATGGTCAGCGGGTTTTCGTCCTGCAGCACCGGCTCAAGTTCGGGCGCGGGCGCAGGCGCTTCGTCCCGCTTGATGCGATAACCCACGATTTTTGAGGTAATTTCAACGGCCATAATGTTCTCCACTTGGCACAGCACTTAAGAATGAGCCCTTAGGAATGAGCACTTAATAACGGGTACTTGATAACGGGTACTTGATAACGCGCCGGGCTTGCGGCGCCTACCATTTGCCATAGGTGCCTTCTTTCAGCGCATCAAACAGGTTGGCGGCGTTGTGTTCCTCGCCATCGTAAAGCACCGTGTCGCTGCCGTTCAGCTCGACGCTTTCGCCGTTTTCCAGCTCGAACACGTAGGTGGTGTTTTTCAGGTCGTCTTCGCGCACCAGCACGCCCTGAAAGGCCTCCGGGTTGAAGCGGAAGGTCGTGCAGCCTTTCAGGCGGCTTTCGTAGGCCTGCAGGTAAAGGTCCTGAAACCGCTCAAAGGGAAAGTCGGTGGGCACGTTGACCGTTTTCGAAATAGCCGAGTCCACCCACTGCTGGGCGGCCGCCTGCACGGCGACGTGCTGCTCGGGCGTGACGCTATCGGCGGTGATGAAATAGTCCGGCAGGTCGCTTTCCACCGCGTCGGCGGCGATGAAATGGCGGTAGGCGGCCAGCTCGAACGAGACCACTTCCACCTGTTCCTTGGTCTTTTTGCCGGCCTGGATGACGTTGCGATAATAGCGGTGCGAGAACGACGGCTCGATGCCGTTAGAGGCGTTATTGCCCATAGACAACGAGATCGTGCCGGTGGGCGCAATCGAGCTGTGGTGGGTAAAACGCGCGCCGTGTTCGGCCAAAGCACTGACCAGCTCGGGCTCAAGCGCGGCGACTTTTTCCATGTAGGCGCTATAGCGGGCGTGCAGAATGCGCCCGGGTACCTTGTCGCCGACCTCGTAACCATCCTTTTTCAACTGCGGGCGTTCGCGCAGCATCTTGGGCGTCAGCGTATGTTTCTGCTCAAGCACCGGCGCCATGCCCTTTTCGCGGGAAAGCTCTAGCGCCTGCTTCCAACCTTCAATCGCCAGATGACGGCTCACTTCTTCGGTGAACTCAAGCGACTCCTTCGAACCGTAGGGAATCCTGAGCATGGTCATCGTCGAGCCCAGCCCCAAAAAGCCCATGCCGTGGCGGCGCTTGGCTTCGATCTCGCGCTGCTGCTCGGGCAGCGGCAATCCGGCAATTTCCACCACGTTATCCAGCATGCGGGTGAAAATCGCGATGACCTGGCGGTAGCGTTCCCAGTCAAAACGCGGTGCGTCGCTAAACGGATCGATGACAAAGCGCGTCAGGTTGATCGACCCCAGCAGGCAGGCGCCTTCCGGCGGAAGCGGCTGCTCACCGCACGGGTTGGTCGCGCGGATATCTTCGCAGAACCAGTTGTTGTTCATGCGGTTGACCTGATCAATCAGGATGAAGCCCGGCTCGGCGTAGTCGTAAGTGGACGCCATGATGGTGTCCCACAGCTCGCGGGCGCGCACCACTTCCACAATGCGGCAGGCCACGCGGCCCTCATCATCAACGCTGTAACCGTCTTCGATGACCGGCCAGTCGCGGTAGAGGATGTCGTCGGCGCTGACGTCGTCCTTTTCGCCCGGGTGCAGCGGAAACGCCAGCGGCCAGTCGGCGTTATGCTTGACCGCTTCCATGAACTCGTCGGTGATCAACAGGCTCAGGTTGAACTGGCGCAGGCGGCCGGCCTCGCGCTTGGCCTGAATAAACTCGCGTACGTCCGGGTGGCCGACGTCAAAGGTGCCCATCTGCGCGCCGCGGCGCCCGCCGGCCGAAGCCACGGTGAAGCACATCTTGTCGTAGATATCCATGAACGCCAGCGGGCCGTTGGTGCCCGCACCGGCACCAAACACGAACGCGCCCTTGTGGCGCAGCGTGGAAAAATCATAGCCGATACCGGCGCCGGATTTCAGCGTCATGCCGGCGTCTACCACGGAGTCCAGAATATCGCGCATGGAGTCGCGGATGGTGCGCGACACGGTACAGTTGATCAGACTCACCGCCGGCTTATAGGCTTCTGCGCCGGCGTTGGAGAGAATACGCCCCGCGGGTACCGCGCCGTTTTCAAGCGCCCAGCGAAACTTGGGCAGCCAGTGCTTGGCACCGTCGCCCTCGACCTTGGAAAGCGCCCGCGCGACTCGCTCAAAGGTGGCGTCCACATCGGCGTCTACCGGCTCGCTGTGGCGATCTTTGAGGCGGTATTTAGCGTCCCAGATTTCCCGCGAGGGCACCTGCAGCGGAACATCATTGGATGTTTTGGCAGCCTTGGCAGCGGTACTCATAGCGCAATACTCCTTCCCCGTGGGGAGTCAGGGTGGATCCGAATGGCAGGCATTATACGTTGTGGCGCGCTGAAGTATAGTCGCACCGGAATGCCTACGAGAAACCTATATATGCTAATTTTCTATTAACCAGATACCATATATAGACATGGTTAGAAATATCGCCCAACAAAACAATGGCTTGGCTTTCGCCTTGGCGCGCCTCGTTATAGGCTTGTCCTGGCAGGTAATAACAGGCACGTAGCAACAGGCACCTAATCAGATTCACTCGACAACACAGGCAGCAAGGGCAATGGGGCAGCAGTCAAAACACGATACGCGGTGGTTGGCCATCGCCGCGCTGATAGCCGGCACATTAATGACCGGTACAGGGCAGGCGGCGTCGTTTAAGGGCTCTTCGACGTTTCATGTGGATTTGGCCTGATCCAGCATGCTGCCCACAGGGCTGCCAATCAGGTAAATCATGGTGATGAAAGTGCTCTCGTTTCGGTATCCGCGAGCGCGTGATCTGGCCGCCTGAAACAGGCTATTCATTTCCTCTAACCGAGCATTGGTCAGGCCCGATAACCAGCGTCGGATGACGCGGTCGGTATGCCGTTCCAGGGTGTTCAACGCTTTTTTGATCGGAGACAACAGAACCTTGTCGGCGATCGCCTCTCGGGCGAAATTGAGGAAGTGTGTGATTCGCCAACGGGCCCCGCGAGGCGTAGGTGCCTGCTGAATCCAGCGCAGCTTCTCCTTGATGATCCAGGCATCGGCCGTGGCGCTCTGATCGGCCATCAGTTCCTGCA
>Ga0307967_1000359_pt1 | contig 32074 bp, 30 predicted proteins | sample OrgLakmetagen648_FD_201828 | JGI IMG/M metagenome (GOLD analysis project Ga0307967, IMG submission 201828) | Saline water microbial communities from Organic Lake, Antarctica - #648 | ecosystem: Environmental > Aquatic > Non-marine Saline and Alkaline > Saline | place: Antarctica: Organic Lake... | reverse complement strand
CCGTTTCGGCGAATTGTTGCGCAACCACGGAAAATTTAACGGTGAGCAACTCTTTCCCGTAGAAGCGGTAAAAGACATCGAAAAAGGCGGCAGTAAAAAAGCTTTTAAAAAATCAAATCACCCCGGACTCAAAGGTTGGTCTTACCGCAATATGTGGTGGATCACCGAAAACAAAAACGGAGCCTATGCCGCGCGAGGCGTTCACGGTCAAACCATCTACATCGATCCCAAAGCCGAAATGGTCATCGTGCGTTTTGCCTCGCATCCCGTGGCGGCAAATGCGGCAAACGACGCTACTTCATTGCCGGCCTATCAAGCTGTCGCTGATTATTTGATGAAGAAATAAGGTTTATTGGAAAACCTAGAAAAAATCCCCTCGGCTTTTATCGGTTTGTTTGAAGATGAAAATAGTGTGAACAAATGGTTAAAGTGCCAGAACCTGAGTGAAATCAATAGAAAATCCTTATTTTAAACCAGTAACAACATTTCACAGAAAATAAATTATTAACTAAAAACAAAAACTATGAACACCAAACGAATTTCAGACAAAATGGAAAAATTGATGAACACCCAAATGACCCGTGAGGCTTATCAAGCCCAGGTCTATCTTTCTTATGCATCGTGGGCGGAAGTAAACAGTTTTAGTGGGGTAGCTTCCTTTCTTTATGGCCACATGCACGAGGAACGGGAACACATGTTCAAATTTTTAAAATACCTCAATGATCGCGGAGGCGAAGCGAAAATTGAAGCGATAGATGCGGCTCCCAAGAATCCAAAAAATATTAAGGAATGTCTTCAAAGCATCTTACAGCACGAAATAGACAACTCTAAAGAAATCGATAAAATCGTAAGCTTGGCTCACGAAGAAAAAGACTGGGCTACCTTTAATTTTGGTCAATATTTCGTGGAAGAACAAATTGAAGAGGAAACCTTGATCAACGGGATTATCGATAAATACAACCTCGCTTCTACCGAAGTTGAAGGAAATGCCAGTCTTTATGAAATGGACCGGGATCTAACCAATGCTTCCCAAGAAGGGGAAACTCCGCGAGAAGAAGAATTTTAAATAAAAAATTAACCGCAAAAAAAAACTTTATGGAATTCACAAAGTTATTTGATTTATCGGGAAAAACTGCCATCGTCACTGGCGGTGCAAACGGGATAGGCAAAGCAACAGCTATGATGCTGGCCAAAGCAGGCGCCAATATTGCTATTGGAGATTTAAAAATGGAAGATGCCGAAAAAGCCGCTAAAGAAATCGAGGATTTAGGCGTCAAAGCAATCGCAGTTTCCTGCAACATCCTCAAGGACGAGGAAATGGTAAACTTGGTGGAAACCACGGTTGAGAAATTGGGCGGTGTTCATATTCTCATCAACAACGCCGGCGGTGGCGGCGGTGGAAAAGAAGATCCTTTTAAAATAGAAGTTGAAGACTTTAAACGTGACTTTGACTTAAACGTTTTTAGTGCCTGGCGTATGTGTCAACTTTGTGTGCCGCATATGAAAAAAGAAGGCTACGGTTCTATTGTAATTACCACTTCTATGTCCAGCGTCAATAAAGACCCGAAGATGAGTGGATATGCCGCTTCCAAAGCTGCAGTCAATCACATGGCAGCAAATCTCGCTCACGATTTTGGTCCGGAAGTACGGATCAACGCTGTGGGGCCAGGTGCAACCAAAACAGCCGCACTCGAAACGGTTTTGACGCCAGAAATTGAAAAGAAAATGCTCGCGCACACGCCAATAAAACGTTTGGGAAAAGCCGATGATATTGCCGGCGCTATGCTTTATTTTGCTTCGCCAATTTCGGAATGGGTCAGCGGTCAGACCATTTTTGTGAATGGTGGTGGCGTGCAGACTTTGGATCAATAAATCAAAATGTAATAAAAGGCAGTTGTTGTGAAAGGCAACTGCTCTTTTTTTAGCAAATACTGAATGGGCAAAATTTTTACTAATAAATGGGTTCTGCTAATTATCATGGCGCTCACTTGGGGCAGTTCCTTTATTTTGATTAAAAAATCCTTATTAGCGTTCTCGCCCTATCAAATCGGGGCTTTTCGAGTAGGTTTATCTGGATTGGTTTTGGCCTTCATCGGCATTCCGGCATTGCGAAAAATGGCAAGCCGTGATTTTTTATGGGTCATCGCCGCGGGTTTTTTCGGGAATTTTTTACCGATGTTCCTGTTCCCCATTGCGCAAACCCACGTGAACAGTTCGTTGGCCGGTATTATCAATTCGCTCGAACCCATTTTTGTGTTGGTTTTGGCGTTTCTGTTTCTTGGCATTCGCAGTAAAATTGTACAAGTTATTGGCGCAATCCTCGGATTTTTGGGCGCTGCTACTTTATTGTATTTTTCTGAAGCAGAATCTGGTGGAAATCAAATCGGGTTCACGCTTTTGATGGTGCTAGCTTCCGCGTGCTATGCCGCTTCTGCCTTGATTATCAAGACCAAATTACAACACGTGCGTTCCCTGCACATTTCAACAGGGGTTTTCACCATTTGGATGATTCCTTCGCTATTGATCCTTATCTTTTCAGGCTTTTTCATGGATTTTCAGGTTAATGCAGAAACCCTTCAAGCCTTGGGCTATATGAGTGTCCTCAGTTTAGTGGGCACCGCGGCAGCTATCGTGATTTTTTACAAACTCATTCAAAACACCTCAGCGGTTTTTGCGAGCACGGTTTCTTATTTGTTGCCTGTTGTAGCAGTGATTTGGGGCATTATCGACGGTGAAGAATTTACAATCTGGTATATTCTCGGCGGTTTACTGATTTTGCTCGGTATTTATTTGATTCGTGAAAAAAAGAAAAAACCGGATATTACACCGCGTTAGAATGTTTTATTTAAAAATATTGCTCTTCAAAAATAACTATAACCGAACTTGTAAGTATTCATTAAAAAACGACCGAAAAGTTTAACGTCCCTCTTGATTGGAAGCAAAAATGCGGTATTTAAAAAGTCCAACTACTATACTGCCGCCGATGCCGTTGCCTACCAACACTAAAAACAGGAACCAAAGATAATCCCATAAGGACATAGCATCGGAATATAAAAGAGCGCCAAAAACCTCAAGGTTACCCACAATACTGTGGTGAAATCCACCAAAACCAATTACCCCAGTGATCATAAATATAAGAAATACCCTGGTCATGGAATTAATGGTGCTGTTCATCAGCCAGGTTAATAAACCCATCAGCCACCCTGCCGTAATTCCACTTAACAAAAGCACCCAAGAATCATAATTCAACACGTGCGTCCCAATTTCTATCATGGTTTTGTGCGAAAACAGGTTCATGTGCGGCGCTATGCTGCCTATAAAGAATGCGAAAAGCATACCGCCCAAGAGGTTTCCTGAAATAACTACCGCCCAAATGCGCAACAATTCCCAAACCGAGCGTTGACCGTTTAGTACCGGTAAAGCCAGGACTGAAGTCTGCTCTGTAAACAATGCTGATTTTCCAAGGATAACCAGTACAAAGCCAACCGGATAAACTACACTAAACAGCTTTATGACCGCATTTTCATTTAAGCTACCGCCCAATAAATGGTACAACATACATATCAGTAAGTAGCTGAATCCGATTTCCAGTCCGGCGATAATACCACTGAGGAACATGGCTCGATTTTTTATTTTAAAGATGCCCTCCCCCTCGTGAATGACCCGTTTAAGGATATCATTGTATTCATTGGAACCCCGCACTTGATCGGACTGTTTCTCCAATTCCTTCTGATGTTCTTTTTGATCCTTGTTTTCCGCGCTCATAAATTCCGCTTAGGTAGTAATGGTAAAATTAGAGATTTCAAGTTATACCAATTTAGTTTTATAATGCCGTAATATAACTTTTTCTAAGTTCTTATACCGAGGTAGATTTTAAGAAGCATTTTTGCGACATTAAAAATCACATTCGGTATAAAATCCGAATTGAAACTCTGAAATTTCAAATGTCAGATAGACGTCCAGTTTCCTTTGGTTTTAGAAAAACAAACAAGAATATTAGTCAAAATAATATCGGGCCAAAAAGCCTATAATTGTTAAACTAAAACTAAAGCTGATCAAACAGTATTTAGTTTTACTTTTTAAATTATTTTTGACTTTAATTTCACTTTAAAAACAGAAGTTTTATTTTCCTTCAAATTAAACCAAGGAAAAAGTAAGACCTGTTCCAAAGCCCTTTTAATGAGGACAAGTATTTTTAATATTCGCCGTGCACTTTTAATGCCCATTTTAATTGGGCTGGCTTTTTTGACTGCATTCTCCTCCTGCGCGATGAAAAAAGCAGTTCAATCTGAAGTTCAGATTGACGTCACCAAGCAACTGAATCCGTTAAAAAGTCTTACACAAGCCCAGTTCAAATGTGATGTTGAAAATATTTTTGTCACACAGCGATCCAATGCGGAAAACCCCCGTGATTTTCAACAAGTCCCATTCCCAGAAAAAATCGGTTTTAATTTTACTGCAAAAGCTTGTGCAGCTGTATTTCCCCTAAACTTTTCACCCAGTTTAATTACCAATAAACAAGCCCTTTACATTTTATTCGGTAAAATGAAAATCTGCGCTTAAGCTTTTAATTTTCTACACTTTCCAGACTAAATCACATCCTTCTTTGCTTAAGGTAAAAGAGAAGGTGTGTCATTTGCAAAAATATTTTCAAACACTACATTTATGTCCAATTCAATTTCAACATTTAAATCAATTCAAAAAAGCCCAGCTGGGATGTTTATGCTGGCTTTAAGATTAGTCGCCGGTTGGCTCTATTTTTCTGCATTTTGGCGCAGGCTTTTCCTGGCCAATAAATTAGACCCAGAAAGTGCGGGTTACATCGGCATAAAATTCAATCACTTTTTACCCAATGCCCTTGGCATCAAACCCATTATCCAATACCTTGTGGAAAACCCAGAAGCCCTGTGGTGGAATATGACCATCTTTACAATCATTGAAGGCATTGTGGGACTGCTTTTTATATTTGGCCTGTTCACGCGCATTACGTCAATTGGTGTCTTCCTTCTGGCACTGGGAATTCTGCTCGGCTCGGGATGGTTGGGAACAACTTGCCTTGACGAATGGCAAATCGGTGTTCTTGGCCTCGCAGCAGGTTTCACTGTTTTCCTGTCAGGCAGCGGTAAATTTTCACTCGATTATTATTTAGCGTCAAAATCCAAATTCACTGATAAAAAGTGGTTTCGATGGCTCGCGTCGGGTGAACTTCCAATTTCTCAAAAGAAACTTTCCAGAACAGTTTTGATTGGTTCTTTTGCAATCTTTTTTATGACCTTGTTCACAAACCAAGTTTTTCACGGTGGCCTCTGGGGTGAATTGCACAATAAATCAGTAAAGCCCAAACTCGAGATTTCAGAAGTAAACCTCGACAAGGATAAGCTCTCTTTTGATTTATTTCGGGTCGAAGGTGTAGATGTTTATGGTTCTTTTTTGATAAATTTAAAGCTCGTTCATCCAGAAAAGGGCAAGCAGTGGGAATTGAACAGCAAGGAACTTTCTGAATTGCCGCAAAACACAATTGATAACCGCTATATCGCAAAAATCAAGTCTGGAAAGCACAGTCTGGAAATTCCGCTCGGTGCTAAAGCCAGGTTGAGTTTTGAAAACAATGATTTCAAGGATTTACCCAAAGGCGATTATCAGCTCATTTTTACAGATGTGAGTGGTGCTAATTGGATAACAGAACTAAAAATTTAATACTTAAAGCCTGCCGGGTTATTTTGCAAAAAAAGTGAAAAAGTCGGCGGGCTCTTTTATTAATACCAATTATATTATAAAATTGCGGTAAAGCGATTTGTTTTAATTCTCCCTATTTCAAGGTAGAAAATTTTAGAAATGCCATCCCAAAAAAAGCTATGGATAACGCGCAAGTAGTAAAAAAATAAGCAAATTATTGATATGTTTCCATGGTTTACTTGGTATAAAACCAAAGGAAACCGAAAATTTCATCCTAACCGTTTTGTAGTCGAATTGAGAGAATCGATTTTCACCTAAATAGTCTAAGGCCATACCTTAATTTTCCGTGATTAAAATCAGGTTATAACCTGATTTATATTTGAAAACGTCAGGCTATAACCTTACTTTTATATATATTTGTCAGGCTATAACCTGATAAAAAAAATACAATGAGAAAATCTAAATTACTTTCTCTAAGACAACTCGATAGAAAAATCAAGCCACTGTTAAAAGCAGGTTCCGTAGAAATTCCATCAACGGGTTGGATCAAAAATATTAGAAATACGCTTAATATGACCCAAAGCCAACTTGGGGAAAAATTAAATATTAGCAGACAAAGTGTATTTGAAATTGAATGGCGTGAAGCAGAAGGCTCAATATCGCTTAAAAGCTTGCAGGAAGTTGGACAAGCAATGGACTTAAAATTAGTTTATGGTTTTATTCCAGAACAAGATTCTTTTGAGGGAATGGTGGAAAAAAAAGCTGAGCATTTGGCAAAAAAAATTGTCCTGCGAACGCACCAAAATATGAAGCTCGAAGATCAGGCTGTTAATCAGAAAAGAATTGATGAATCCGTCAAAGAGCTCACCCAAGAAATTAAAGCTGAAATGAGAAAAACATTATGGGATTAGACCTCAATTACGAAAATGGTCAAACTAAACTGGATGAGGATGAAAAAAATGGTTTAAAAATTAAAACCATTACCACACATTCTGAGTTAGATGAATATGAGCAATTAAATATCGAAAATGCGCTGGAATGGACAATTTCCAAAAGGCTTAGTCTAAATAAATTGTTGATTGAACATTTTATCAAATCCCTTCACAAAAAAATGTTCGGCGAAGTTTGGAAATGGGCCGGCAGTTTTCGGCAAACAGAGAAAAACATAAGGGTCGATTGGATAAAAATCAGTATCAATTTAAAACTTCTTTTGGACGATACCCAATGGTGGATAAAAAATAAAACTTATGCCGAAGACGAAATAGCCATAAGATTTAAACACCGCCTCGTCAGCATTCATTGTTTCCCCAACGGTAATGGTCGGCATTCCAGAATGATGGCTGATTTGATCAGTGAAAAAAATTTTAATGCGGAAGTTTTTAGTTGGGGCAACTCAAATTTAACGGAAGCTAATAAAGTTAGGGAAAATTATATCGATGCTTTAAGGGACGCCGACAAAGGTGATATTCAACCCTTGATCAAATTTGCCCGAAGTTGATGTCTTAAGCCCGCCAGATTATTACCCGAAGTGGACGAAATAATGGGCGGGCTTCTTTATTAAAAATTTGTTATGTCAACTACCCTTTACTTGAGTTGAGAATAAAAAACCAAATTTATGCCGTAAATTTTTGTCAACCTATACCCTGACTTTTAAATAAAAAGGTCGCCCTATAGCTTGACTTTTATCTCGAAACAATTTTCAACGAACTATACCCACGCCCATCGCGTTGCAACTGGATTTGCGTGCCGATGCGTTCCTTCAGCGATTCCACGTGGCTAATGATGCCGATGGTTTTGGCCGAAGCAGCTTGCAAACGTTCCAAAGTATCCAAAGTTTGGTCCAAGGTTTCCGGGTCGAGGGTTCCAAAACCTTCATCGATAAACAAGCTGTTGATGCTGATGTTTTTTGATGCCAGATCGGAAAGCGCCAAGGCGAGCGATAAACTCAACAAAAACGTTTCGCCACCCGAAAGGGTTTTCACCGAACGCCGCTGCCCGCCCATATCCAGATCGGCGACCACCAGATTATCGGTATTTTCTTCGGAAGTGTCCAAACGGTAGCGTTCACTGAGTTCTTTCAAACGTTGGTTGGCCAGTTTTAATAAGTGCCGCAAGGTCAAATCCTGCGCAAACTGGTTAAATTTGTCACCCGTTGCACTACCGATCAATTCATTCAACATTTTCCAACGCCGGTTTTTTTGCTGCTGGGCTTTGATTTTCTTCTCTCGTTCGGCGGTTTTTTTGAGGCGTTCTGTATTGTTTTTTAGCAGGCGTAAATGCTCTTCATTTTCCGTTTTATGTTGCTGCAATTCCTTGTCGAGGTTGTTCTTTTTTACCCTTAAATCCTTAGCATTTAAATCAGTTTTCAACGATTTTGATGCATCGCTGTGTTGTTGCCTCAAGGTGTTAATTTCAGATTTCAAACCAGTGATTTTATCCTTAAAATTCTGTTCCAGCTTTTTAAGCGCCTGGTATTTCTCTGCTGGAAGCAAGGCTTGTTCGGCGTTTTTGATGGATTCAAAACCCTTGTTTTTTAATTTTGGCAACAAGGTGTTTTTCAATTCAGAAAAGACCTTTTTTTCCTGCTCATATTTTTCACTGACTTCGGCAAATTTTTCTTTAGTAAATTGGATTGCCTGTTGCAAATCACGCCAACTGGTTTCAAAGTTGCGCACATCTTGCAGCAATTTCCCACCTTTATAAAGTCCTTCAATTTCATCACTGAGCCTGCGCCCTTTCTCAACAATTTCTTGCAATTCCTTAAAAATAGGTTTTGTCCGCTCGATTGTTTTTGCGGTTTTTGCCAAATCCTTTAATTCCCGCAACTGTTTCAATTGCTTTTTCTGTTGTTCGATTTTTACTTGCCAATCGGTTTCAGTCGCCGAAAATTTACCGGAATAAGTCTCTGCAAATTTTTCTTGTTGCGCCTGCTGTTCTTCCGCTTGCGCTTGCCGTTCGTTTTCTTGTTTTGCTTTTTGTTTTGCCAGTTCTTCGCGTTGGGTTTCTAATTTTGACAACCTGTTTTGCGAAGTGGTCACCTCTTTTTCTTTCGCCGAAATTTGCGCTTCCAACTCATCTTTTTGTGGTGGTTTTTCGGCAGTATAAGGATGTTCTTCGCTGCCACAAAGCGGACAAGCCTCACCGGTTTGCAAGTGTTCCCGATAAGCTTCGAGGTCGGCTTTCATCAAATTGCTTTTTTGTTCCAGCCTTAAATTTTTCAATTCTTCTAATTGAAGCTCTGTTTGGTGCCCAGTATTTTTAATTTGTTCTGGCAAAAATTTCAATTGGGTTTCCAATTCTTTCAACGCCTTTTCAGTTTGCACCAAGTCTTTTACCGTTTTCTCAAGAAAACGCTGGTCGCTTTGGGCATTCTGAATTAGGTTCAGTTCATTTTCCGACCCCTCGATTGTCGCGGTTAAATCGTTCGGCATTTCGGTGAAATTTTTTCGTGCTTGCTGAAATTCGGTGTTGGTTTTTTCAACAAAGCCCTTCCATTTACTTGGGTTTTTAAGCAATTCCTTTGCTGAAAAATCAGGTGACAACTCTTCCATTTCCCGATTGAATAAACCATCCTTTTCTCGATAACTTTGTTGCAGCGCATCGCGTTTTTCCTGAAGGGCATCCACTTTCTTAAAGAAATCCTGAAGGGATTTTTCGGCATTTTCCTTATTTACATTTTTCCCAACAAACCTGCTGATTTCATTTACTTTGTCTTGCTGCTTTCCACTTTGTTCTTTTTGCTTTCGCTTAAGTTTTCCCTGTTCTTTTTCCCGTAAATCGAGCTGCTCATTTTTGTGTTTCCACTCTTGCAGTTCTGCGGAAAAATGCTGCACGGTTTCGTGATTTTCGAGCGAAGTACCGTTTTCCTCGTTAAAAGTTTTTTGGCGGCTTTGTTCTTGACTTAAACTCTTTCGCTTGGTTTCAATTTTTTCTTGAAGCACTTCCAATTCAGATCGCTGGCGCAACCAATTTTTCAACTGTTCAAATTTCTTTTCGCTAGCTTCAATTTTTTTCTGTAAGACGCCAACTTCATCGGTCAAGTTTTTTTGGCGCCCTTCTGAAAGCAGTTCCTCTTTTTCGGCTTCCAGAATTTTGATATCCTGCTCGATCGCATTGCTTTCATCTTTGTATTTTCGGTAAGCTTTGAGACCCAGTTCGCGGTAAATCCCTGTGCCGGTAATTTGTTCCAGCAACTGACTGCGCTCTTTTTTGTTCGCCTTTAAAAATTTGGCAAATTCGCCCTGCGCCAGCACCACCGATTTGATGAATTGTGAATAGCTCAACCCAATCAGTTTTTCGTTTTCTGCGGGGACTTCAGACTTTTTGAAATCCAGGGTTTCCTGAGGTTCTTGTTGCGAAAGTTCCATTTCATAAGGCCGCAACTTGTGGTTTCGGTTCGTGCTTATGGACCATACAGAAACAAATTTTCCGCGGCTGCATTCATAACGAACCTCAGCATAAGCATCTTTTTGATTTTTGGTCAGGATTGCACCTTTTTGTTCAATATCTGAATTTGAAATTTTCCCAATCCGTGGTACTTCATTGAAAAGCGCCAAAGAAATTACATCGAGAATAGTGGTTTTCCCACTTCCCGTGGGCCCGGTAATCGCAAAAAGCGGATTTTGACTAAAGTGTTCACTCGTGAAATCAATTTCGTGTTCGCCCTTGAGCGAGTTGATGTTTTTGAAGGAAAGGGAAAGAATTTTCATTGACAGCTAAAATCTTTTAGTAAAAGGTTACACACATTTTAATAGTTCTCATCGGCCAATTTTAAAATTTTATGAATCAGTTTTTGATCAAGCCAAATTCCTTTTTCTTTCAATGCATAAAGTAAAGGTTTAAGTTTTGTGATAAACCCACTTTTCTTTGCTTTTAAGAGAATACCCAAGGTTCCGGTAAACTTTAATTTTTCCTTTTTAGCGTAATCGCGTCCTAAAATCTAATCTATAATTATCAAGTCTGCTTTGGTTTCTTTTGCCAAAATAATGGTTTCAGCTTCCCCTTTGTCCAAATCTATAAACTCTGAGAGTAAATTAAAATTTTTTATTTTCTCGATTTTTATCCAATCAATTTTAGATAAATCAACATAAAAATCTTTTGATTTTCCATATTCAATTTCCTTGAAAACCTCTCTCGGAACAGAAATTCCCCCGTATAGATTTTGTAATAATTCCAACTTACCAATTTTAAGAAGAGAAAGAATCGGGGTGGTATTTGATATAATTTTAGGCATTGCTCACGTCCTTTGTTAGATCGTGCGTATCTAAAAAACTCACTTTATATTCATTTAAGAGTTCCAAAAAATCAAGCTTTGAAATTTGAAGAACTTTAGCCGCCGTGCCTGAAGAGATTTTACCCAACTCATATAATTTGACCAGGGCAGAGACCTTAATTTGCTTTCCAAAATCTTTTTTATTTAATCCCATTGCGTTGGCAAGATATTCCGGATAATCTATTTTTATTGTTTCTGCCATTTTATTTGCTATTTATATTTCAAATTTACGAAAATTTGAAATAAGTTTTGATGTTTTCTGGCGGTTTAGCTTTTGCGGTTTATACCGATTGTTTTTAGAAAAAGTACATTTTTAAGGGGCGACCAAGAATCGCAAATAAATAAAGTAACCAGGTGTTGTCGAAGCTGAACTCTATTATTTTTCGATTTGGTATTAAGCAGAAGGTGAAATTCTGAAATACCACTCAAATTCATTCACTTTCTTCCAGCAATTCCAAAAAAGCAGCTTCCAGCTCTCGGTGTTCTTTTTCAGAAAAATCGTTTCGATCGAGTAATTCGGTGAACACTTTTTGGGGCTTGAGCTCTTCCAAGCTCACCTGTTCTTCAAAAATTTCACCGGTACCGCTGAGTTGGTTGTCAAATTTTGCGCGGTGCTTGACGATTTGATAGCCAGATTGCTGAAAGTTAGAAACCAATTCTTCCAAATCGTGAATGCGTTTGGCTTGGTAATCTTTTTCACGCAATTCCAGTTCAATTAAATTATCTAGGCCTTTATTTTCAGAAAGCGTCAAGAGTTTTGTTTCGAGAACGTTGAAATCACCGGCGATCTTTATCAGTTTCCGAAAGGATGGAATGGCAACGGATTTTGGTTCCCAGTTTTTTTCAGTATCGAGAATTAACACACGCTTTTCATCTTTGCGTTCGCTAAAAGAGAGCGGCAACGGCGAACCGCTGTAAAAAACGGGCTGTTCCGCGGAAACGCGTTGAGGTTTGTGAATGTGGCCCAAGGCGACATATTTGAAATAACCGTCAAAGGCAGAAGCTTGGAAAGAAGCCTGATTTCCGATTTGAATATCCCGTTCACTATCAGAAGGATCGATTCCCGCAGCAAAAAGATGGCCCATTGCCAAAGCCGGAATTTCCGGATAGTTTTTCTTGCAAGACTCCGCAGCGCGGTGAAAAACCTCAGTAATGCCAAGGCGCAAGGCTTCCAAACGCTCTTCATAAGTTTTTATCGGAAGGCCATCCTTGCGCAGATCCGGATTTCGCAAAAATGGAATTGCTGCGACCACAGCTTCGGTTTTACCTTCAAGATTTTTTAGGGGAATTAAAGCCTCTTCAATATTATTTGGCAAACCGCCAACAACGTCAAAATTCAAGGCTTTCAACAATTCTTTTGGCGCATTTAAAACCGCTGGGGAATCGTGGTTTCCGCCGGTGATGACAATTTGGTTGACGTGTTTTTTCAGCTTCACCAAGCTTTGATAATATTGGTTTCGCGCCGCGGAAGACGGATTGGCAAGGTCGAAACAATCGCCAGAAACCAAGAGGACATCAATCTGTTTTTCTTGAACGCAACCGCATAACCATTCTATAAAACGGTCAAAATCTTCAGCGAGTTCATAGTTGTGCAATTTTTTGCCAATGTGCCAATCGGCGGTGTGAAGGATTTTCATAAACGATTTTTTGAGGACTGACGAAAATAAGAAATTTTTGGGAAGAAGTCACCCCTTTGGAAATCCCCCTGCAAAACCTGCCCCGCAGTGCTTGCAGTAGTATTTTTTTATATATTGTTAGTTCGGTTTGGTTCTAGTTTGGAGTAGATATTGTATTTTTTATCCTTTCTTAAATCCCTTCCCCAGCCCTTCCCCAAGGGAAGGGAGCAGATTCTCAAAACGATTTACCCTTATGGTTCTACCATTTTTAATCCGAAAAAAGCCGTTTTCGGTGAACTTTCAAAAAAACAGCGCTGGTAAACTACGACCTTCGATTTTTAAAACAAAATCCAAAACCAGTTTGATTATATCACCAAAGAATATATAAGGGGTTTTGAAAACCCAGCAGGATAGTCTGTTTTAATAGGAAGCCACTTTTGAATTTTTCTCACACAAACTCCCGATAAATGCGCTGCACAGAACCCAGGTACATTTCACCAAATAAATTGAGGTGGACCAAAAGATAGTAAAGCTGCCAGATTCCGACGCGTTTTTGCCAATTTTCCTCAAGCGGAAATACAGAATTATAATGCTCAAAAACCTCTTCGGGAAAGCCGCCAAAAAGGTTCATCATCCCGATGTCCATTTCACGCGGCGCAAAGGCCAGTGCAGGATCAATCAAAACAGGTTCACCTTCTGGACCGGTCATATAATTTCCACCCCAAAGATCGCCGTGGACAAGTGCCGGTTTTTCACGCGGGATTTCTCCCATCAGGTTTTTAAAAAACACGTCTAATTTCTCAAACGAAAAACCGCTTTCTTTGGCTAACTTAAACTGTGGTTCGAGCCTGAATTCAATATAAAATTCCGCAGCATCTGATAAATTACTTTTGTTGTATTGTGGAAGGCTGCCAATATAATTGTCTTCTTCAAGGCCAAAATTATCGGCGGTATTTTGGTGCATTTTTGCCAGTTTTTTACCAAAATCCAACCAAAAATTTTCCTTTTTATCGACACTGGGTAAATATTCCAATAATAAATATGCCATTCCATCAATTTCCCCAAGGCTTTTAACTTCGGGGATTTTGAAAGTTTGGGTTTTTTGCATTTTCCCCAAGGCTTCAGCTTCCCGTAAAAACATTTTGGGAAATTTTTCTTTGTCATTAATTTTTACGGCAAAATTACTTTTAGAAGAGGATAGTTTATAGACATCATTAATATCACCGCCGGTGAAACATTGGCTTTTGTTCAGCTTAAAATTTTCTTGTTCTGCAATTCTTTCTAAAATCCCTGAATTCAAGCTCCCTTCTTTTTATATTTATAAGTCAAAAAACTAAAAGCATAATTGTGTTTTTCGTCTTTTTCGTGATAGTCTTTTTCAGTTAAATTCCATTTCGTAAAATCGATTTCCGGGAAATAAGTATCAGCGTCAAAAGAGTGATGAACCTGTGTGAGCTCGAGTTTTTCAATAAATGGTAAAGCTAACTTATAAATTTCAGCACCTCCGATCACAAAAGGTTGTTCATCATCGCTCACAAAAGAAATTGCATCTTTTATATTGTGAACAACCACGCAATCTTCTGGATTGTAATCTTTTTTGCGGGTAAGGATCACGTGCTTGCGATTGGGAAGTTTGTTGGGCAATGATTCAAAGGTTTTCCGGCCGAGAATAACGTGGTGACCCTCGGTCAACTTTTTAAAACGTTTAAAATCATCAGGAAGCCTCCAAGGTAAATCTCCGTCTTTCCCCAGGGCATTGTTTTCGGCTACTGCCGCAATTAGAGTAAGCATAAAATAGCTTTAAGTATTATTTGATTTTGTGGATGACGACTTTGCTGCTGTTGATTTTGTGGCTGTTGATTTTGTCGGTGAAGGACCATCTTTTTTATTTGGAAGGGGGTGTTGTTTATCCACTTTCTTTTGCAGCTTCTCGATGCGCCGCAATTGTTTGTTGACCAGTTTTTCCATTTGGCGCTTTTCCCATTCTTTACCCATTAATCTATTGATCATAAATACATTAATAGCGTGAACGAGCAGAAAGAAAAACCACAGTAAAATTGCCCAAACAAACCACGGCATATTGAATGGCGTAAATTTTTCCCCAAAACCCAAAACCATATTAAGTACAATCAAAACAACTGCACCAGCTAAAAAAATAACTAAATGCGTGGCAAGGTTCTTTTTCTTTTTTACGCGTTGCTGGGCGTTTTGGTAGAGATCTTGCTGATCTTCACCAGCTTTTTGTTCTTCTTTTGATTTCATTTCATATCAATTGGTGAAACTAAATTAGTCTAAAGCTTTTACATAGCCAGTGGGTTTTGAAATAATTTAGGGGAATCTAAGAAATTGGGGGTTTGTGCTATGTTTTTAAGCAATGAAATTGTGAAGTAAAACCTTTTTACCAACCACTTTTTCAAGAAATTCAGTTCTTCAAACAGTGGATCATTACATTTCGAAAGCTGTCAAAAAATATCAATTTCTGAAACTCGCCTTAAATCTGGTTCTATGTTGAGTGTAGGGAGCAATAATACTGTGCAATAGTTGTCTGGGCGAGCCTTTCGACTAAAGTTTATTCTGAGCATTTCGACTTTGCTTAAATACAGGCTTTGGGCGGAGGACTCGAGACGGCTAAAGTCGAGAGTACTTCCCTCTAATCCTCAGGAGGCTCGATGTGACATTTTTGATAAACAATTTAATAGTAGAACGGCTCAAAACATCCTAAAACCAATTAAACTTTAATTTTTCGCTTATAAAATTTGACTTATTTTTCGTTTGCTAAGTTAGTGATTTCGAAACATTCGTGGTAAAGTAGATCTCATAGCGCAGAATAAACGGAAATAGGCAAGTTTTATGCGCAGTTTTACGGTTTTGATAATTACTACCCCAAGGCTTTTTTAATGCGTTGTTTGAGCTTAGAACGCTCATCTTTATTGAGCATATTTCGTTTGGACCGCTCGAGAAGCCGGCTGAGCTTTCGGGTTTTATTGTTGTATTCGCGACAAGTGGGGCACTTCAAAACATGCCGTTCGATAGCGTCGCGCTCTTCATAAGAGGCTTCTCCATATTCTGCTTTATCGCAAAAACAGTTGATCTTGAAGCAATCGATTTTTATTTTGTTTTTATCGGCTTTCATAAATTAGTTTAGCCAATTTTTTTTAAGACATTTAGACAAGGCTACTCGGGCTCTGTGAATAATTACCCATAAATTAGACGGACTGATATCAAATTCTTTACACACCACTTCAGTATCAAATTCATCAATTGTCTTCATCTTGAAAATTTCGGCGTGGCGCGGGTTGATCTGACCTAAACATTCGTCAATTGCCATTCCCAGTTCAGAATTTTCAAGGTCGCCAACAGTACTTTCTCCAGCATCGGCGACGCGTTCCTCCATCCAGTCGCCTTCCTGCTCGTTATCGACATAATTCATTTTCACCTCAGCCTTTCCCTTCTGTGAATTTATTTTTCGGTAATAATCAATTATTTTCCGCTTTAGAATTGAAATCAACCACGTGCGTTCTGTAGCTTCGCCTTTAAAGTTATCTTTTGATTTCAAGCCTGCCAAAAATGTTTCAGAAATAAGGTCTTTGGCAATTTCACGATCGTTCACGCGACTGATGGTATAGTTGAAAAGATAGTTTGAATATCGGTCAACCCACGTGTCAGGAAAAAGTAGATGTTTCTTTACAGCCATAAATTTATTGAAAGGTTGTCAAAAATACAAATAAAAATCTCTTAGTTTATGCTCAACTCTGTGAAAATAACCCTAAAATGAAGCGAATTTTAATCATTGGCCACCGCTGGCCAGAATCAAAATCATCTGCCGCAGGCACTAGGATGATGCAGCTCATTGACCATTTCTACGCTGCTTCCCTTGAAGTCCATTTTGCCAGTTCGGCTTCAGCCAATTCGTTTTCAGATAATCTGAGCAATAAAGTTGCTTCCACGAAAAAAATTTTGGGTAACGATGGTTCATTTGATGCCTTCTTAAAAAAATTGAGGCCCGGGATCGTTATTTTTGATCGGTTTATGACGGAAGAAATGTTTGGCTGGCGCGTAAATAATAGTTGCCCAGATGCCTTGCGTGTTCTGGACACTGAAGATTTGCATTTTCTGCGGAAGGCACGACAGAAAAATTTACACAAAGACAGTAGCCTAAGCCTTTTAGATTTACAAAACGACTTGTCAAAAAGAGAAATCGCTTCAATCTTGCGCTGTGATTTAAGCTTGATTATTTCGGAATTTGAACTTGATTTATTGCTCCGGGAATTTAAAATCCCGGAATCCATTTTATGCTATTGGCCCATTTTTCCCCCTAAAATATTCACTGCCGATAAACAAGAGACACCTGATTTCGGCCAAAGAAAAAATTTTATGTTTATCGGGAACTTTCACCACAAACCAAATCTAGATTGCGTCCGATTTATAAAAGAAAAAATCTGGCCTGAAATTTCGCGGCGACTTCCAGCGGCAAAGCTCAACATTTATGGCGCTTACCCAACGGAATTTTTAAAACAACTGCATCGACCAGACCAAAATTTTTATATTAAGGGAAGAATTGAAGATGCTGCCAAAGCGTTTCAATCGCATCGGGTTTTGCTTGCCCCACTTCGTTTTGGCGCCGGCCTCAAGGGAAAATTTCTGGAAGCCATGTGTTATGGCGTCCCAAGTATCACCACTTCGATCGGTGCCGAAGGAATTAACGGCAATCTGGATTGGCCGGGGTTTATTGCTGACCATGAAAAGCAAATTATCAAAAAAGCCATAGAACTAAATGACGAGGAGGCATTGTGGAAAACAGCTCAAAAACAGGGCTGGCACATTTTGGAAAAACGTTTTGATCCAACTAATTTCACAAAAAATCTCGACGATCGGGTTTTAGAACTTTCGGAAAACTTAAGTGAGCACCGTCAAAAAAATTTTATTGGACAGCTATTAAACCACCATCAACATCAAAGCACAAAATTTATGTCGCGCTGGATTGAAGAGAAAAATAAAAAATAGTAGGATTTATATTAAATATTGATCACCCTTCAATTTTCACGCAATTTTAGTGTTGACTGGTATAGGAAGCATTTATGCGACATTAAAAATCACATTCGGTTAAAGTAATATTTATTCGATATTACAAATCAAATTTGGTGTAAATTATTGAAAAGATAATTCATCCTTTAAATTTTTCTTTCGGCATCAACTTGTCCCAAAATTCAATTTCGTCCAAAACCCCGGTTTCTGGATCGGTGATAAATTCATTTTTGTCTTTATAAACTTGAAGCCGGCCTTCTTTCATCAAGCCGATTTCATCGCCCATCAGGACAGCTTCCTTTAAATCGTGGGTGACAAAAAGCGAAGTGATTTTAAATTCTTCGCTCAATTTTTTAAAGAAAAACTGCATCCGTTGGCGCTTGCCGGCATCGAGACTGCCAAAGGGTTCATCGAGAAGCAAGAGTGAAGGATTTGTAATAATTGCCCGGCCAAAAGAAACCCGCTGACGTTGACCACCAGAAAGTTGGTTTGGCATTTTTTGACCTTGACCATTCAGCTCAAGACTTTCGATCATCGCTTTTACGCGACGCACAATTTCTTTTTTCGGCACTTTTTTAAGGCGCAGGCCAAAAGCAATATTTTCAAAAGCATTCAAATGCGGAAAGAGCAAATCTTCTTGATAGAGGTAAACACAGTTTCGGTTTTCAGCTTTTAGGCGGGTTATGTTTTTATTTTCCAAAGAAATTGATCCCGAATCAGCTTCTACAAGTCCGGCGATGGTTTTAAGCATCGTGGTTTTTCCGCAGCCAGATTCACCTAAAATGCTCAAGGTTTTATGAGCATCCAGACTAAAATCGAGGTTCTTAACGACCTCTTCGCGATCAAAGCTTTTTTTTATATTCTTTACTTCTAAAAACATATTACCAGTTATTATTTGATTTGTAACAAATCAATTTTAAGTCGTATTAACCTGAATTTGACTAATAAGCTAACTTGGTTTTATCCTGCAAGGTCTTTTTTCGACCTTGTAGGTGTTATTTTCTATTAAACCATACCTACAAGGTTTTCTGAAACCTTGCAGGAAAAACAATTAATTTTTTAACCATAAATTTTGAATTATTTTTTGCGTAGTCAAAGCATCCCCAAGCAGGCTTGGCATAACGACCAATATGTAAAAAAGACACGAATTTAAAGTAACATTTTAGTTTATAAATGCCACTACACTAAATTTTTAAAAACATAGCGTTTATTGAAATATAACAAAACCACGGGCGGAAAAATAAGCAAACAGCAACTCAACGCGCCATAAAAAAAGTTGGCTTCCTTAATAAACAAAAATACTTTGATCGTGAGCGTTTGCACTTTTCCCAAACCGATGATTGAGGTGAGCCCATATTCAAACCAAGAAATCAAAAAGGTCTGGAAAAAACAAATCAGCAATAAACTTTTGGCCAAAGGTAACAGGACTTTCCAAAATGCCTGAAGGGGTTTTCCACCCAGCGTCGCTACCAAATCTTCATAATGGCGGATTTTTTCGTTCCAAAAACTACTAAAAAAAATGAGTGCATAAGGAAACGCGATTAAAAATTGAGCGACAATCACACCAAAAACACTTCCCGAAAGTCCCATTTTTAAGAAAAAATAATTCAGGCAGGCCCCAAAAACCACCGGCGCCAAGACGTAAGGGAAATAAGTAAACAGGCTGAGCAAACGTTTTTGCTTGTGGTAAAAAACCGTTCGGCTGAGGGCAAAACCACTGAGCGTGGAAACCACGGCCACAGAAAGGGAAATGAGCAAAGAACTGAAAAAACTTTTGAGCAATCCCGCTTCAGAACCGAGGATTGTGTGCCAGTTTTTAAGTCCAAAATAAGAGGGCAACACATCGGGGAAACGCCAGCCCGAGCTGAGTGACAGCAAGGTCAGATAAACAAATGGGAACACGGCAAGTATCACCAAAATGCTCAATACAAAGGGTTTCCAATTAATTTTCATAAACTTTTTTTCGTTTGGGTAAAAATAAAATGATCGCGGCCACAGAAACAACAATGGTGTACATCACCGCAATAACATAGCCTTCTGAGATTTTGCTGAGGTCAAATTGCCGGGTTTCGCGAATGATCAATACCGAGAGCATTTGCGGGGATTCACGGCCAAGGATCAGCGGAACTTCATAAGCGCCGAGTAAAAATATAAAATACAGCGCGATTAAAACCCAAGTTTTTTTCAGCAATATTGGCAAGCAAACCCTGAGCGTCACTTGTTTAGCATTTGCACCAAGCGACTTTGCGAGCACTGAAAGTTCAGCGATGCGTTCGTTTTTATAAACGTTTAAAAACAAGAGTGTAAAAAATGGCATCACAATGGTCACGAAAGTCAAAATTATACCGATTGCCAAAGCATCGTTCACGACATCGGGAAATTCAGATGGTTTGGCAATCCAGCCCAGTTGATAACTCACCCGCGCAAAAAAGCCACCTTGTGAAAAGAGCTGTCTGGTAAAAAAAGCGGCAACCACACCGGGAATGGCCAGGGGCAAATACATCACAAAAGACAGGAATTTGCCGTCCAGGTTTTTCTTGAATTTGATTACCGTCCACAAAGCGCCGCCCACCGAAATAAACAGTGCAACTGCGGCCACAAGTGTGCTGTATAAAAATGAGGACACAAATTCGCCCGACGACAGCACCTCTTCCCAAAAAAGCAGCGTAAAACCGTCGTTTAAAGTGCCAATAATCCCTAAACTATATAACAAGGCATAGATGAATGCCGAGAAGAAGGGAACCACGCCGATTGAGACGAATAAAACGAGTCCGGTATATTTGAATACTTTATTTCTCAATCACTTTTTTTCTAAAATCTTCATATAAACGCAGCATATATTCTGGGGCTGGTTCTTGAATGGCATTTTCTGCGAGGTCTTCCATTTCCAAACCATACTTCCTTTTAGGTGCGTTGTTAAATTTTTTCTGCCATTTTTCAGGAAGGCGATCGACCGTTAAAATAGTGTTTAAGTCGGCGCCGTCAGGGTGTGACTTTTTAAATTGTGCTTCGGGCGAAATTAAAAAATTTATAACGACCATTGCCGCGGCTTTTTCTGGGGCATTGTCTAAAATCCCCAGATAATTTGAATTTTTGATTGTCCCGTTTTTCCAAGCATAAGCCCGCGTACTTTTTGGGAAAAGCCCGCTGATAACCTTTTCTTCAATACCGCCTTCACTAAAACCATAAGACACATAAATTTCGCCATTGGCCATTAATTGGGCCACTTTGGTTTGTTCTTTAGGGAAGGTTTCACCTTCTTTCCAAAAGTATTCTTTATTGGAATTTATAAAATCCCACAACTTTTTGGACAACCGGTCATATTTTTCTTCGTCAAATTTTCCGTCTAAACTATTTGGGCTTCCGCCGAGTTCAGCGAGAAAAGATTTCATTACCGTCATTCCCGTAAAATCGTTGGAAATGGTAAACGTTCCCGGATATTTCTTGACATAAGCTTCCAGTTCGTCTAAAGTTTGCGGTGGATTTTCCACTTTGGCAGAATCGTAAACCATCCCAAATTGACTGATGCCCCAAGGGCATTCCATTCCTGCGATGGGCTGTTGAAAATCAGTGTTGATATAAGGGTCTTTTAAATCGACATATTCAATATTGGGAAGTTCACTTATAAACGGGCCCCAAAGTCCATCGATTTTTCGCAATTGAAACGAGGTTTCGCCATTGATCCAGGCCATATCCACTTGACCTTCTTCAATGCCGGCTTCTTTTTGACCCATCACCAGCTGCACGATTTCCGGGCCTTGGCCGCCGGTGATTTCCAGGTTGATATCATATTTCTTTTTGAGTGTGGGCACCACATAATTATTGATGTAATTATTGAGTTCAGGCCCGCCTTGCCACATCATAAAATTGACCGTTTTTCCCTTGGCTTTTTGTTCGATTTTTTCCCAGGATAAATCGGTCAAGGCTTCTTCGTTATCCTTCGTTTTCGATTCACAGGAAAATAAAATCAGCCCCAGCAATAAAAAAGCTATTATTTTGGTTGAACTGAATGTTTGCTTCATAATTTTTAAGTTTTGTAAATTCCTAAAACCCCCTAAATCCCCCCTAAAAGGGGGACTGGTTTTACCAAAAGAGGTTTTTTATATCATTTTAAATTTTCGAGCTACTATAAAGCCAATCTTGAAAATCAATGTCAATCTGAGCCTGTCGAAGATTATTTCATCATTTTATAGTTTGGTTTTCACTTCTTGAGAGCCTTTAATCATATTTTCCAATTACCTAAATTAATCTGCGCTTCGACAAGCCTGTGTCGAGCTCAGTCGAAGTGTTCAGCGCGACTTTATATTTATCAACTTGCTTCACTCTTAAACCCTGTTTAAAATCATTTTATCAAACAATAACCTAACACCCTGATCCCGATAAAATTTAGAAAATTTTATCGGGATCACCCCTCTTGGAAGAGGGGAATGCACGTTCTTAAACCCCCCCTCTTTTCAAGAGGGGTGCCTTCAAAAAAGTTTTCACTTTTTTGAAGGCGGGGTGTTGAATTGGTGCTATATTATTTCATTAATTATTAGCGTTTTATTTTTCGTTCAGACCTCACCGGACATTTTTAACTACCAAAATAGATATGTAAGCTTTACTTTAAAATCAAATTTTAATTTCATTTTCGAGCTACTATACAGCCAATTTTGAAAATCAATGTCAATCTGAGCCTGTCGAAGATTATTTCATCATTTTATAGTTTGGTTTTCACTTCTTGAGAGCCTTTAATCATATTTTCCAAATACCTAGACTGATCTGCGCTTCGACAAGCCTGCGTCGAGCTCAGTCGAAGTGTTCAGCGTAACTTTATATTTGTAATTTGCTTCACTATTAAACACTATTTAAAATCATTTTATCAAACAATAACCTAACACCCTGATCCCGATAAAATTTTCTAAATTTTATCGGGATCACCCCTCTTGAAAAGAGGGGAATGCACAACTTATTCCATTTCCCACCAGCCTTCGCTGTTGATGTCGTCCCCGCCGATGCGGTCGGATGCTTCTTGATAATTTACGCTGTTGGTTGCCTGTTCAGATTGCGGATATAAATAGCGCACTGGGTAGCGGTCATCGTTGAAATTATCAGGGCCCGGTTCTATCGCTGGAATTCCCGTTCGCCTGATTTGAAACCAAGCTTCGTGGCCATTTGTGTTCAACATCAGCCACTTTTGGGTCAATATTTTAACCAAATCGTCATTGCTTCCGCCCAGGGCAATAGCATCGCGCTGAAAATAATCAGTGGGAAGCTCAACGTCATAATAATCAAAATTTGCAGCAATCCCATTTTGATAATGGGCTTCGGCATTTCCGGAAATATAACCGCGTTTTATGGCTTCCGCCAAAGCAAATTCAACTTCGGCATATTGCATATAATTTGCATTTACGCCGTCAGGCACATCCCGATATCGGCTACCAAAAAGTGAAATATCGTTGAGGTTAATATCATTGGCGCTGATGGTTTCCCTGCTTTGCCCATTCTGAAGGCCTTTATATTCCGGATTGCCTTCGTTGACACTTTTATTGGTTGGTTTATAAAGAACAGCAATACGCGGGTCGTCCCAAAGCGTTAAAACCGAATCCACGGTTTTTGTCATCCGGTGCTCTTGATAAATTCCCTGGGCCGCCTGCGACAATGGAAAGCGGTTTGGTGCGCTGGTCAAATAAGGCACCACCGCATTTTGGGAATTTGCTTCAATGAGCATCCCTGAATTTGCCAGCGCTTGTATTTTAGAAAAATCAGAAAGGCGTTTGCTGATGCGCAAGAGATAACGCAGGCGCAGGGAATTTGCAAAACGCACCCACTTGCTCAAATCATTTTGGAACATCACATCGCCCTGGATTGCAGCACTTGTGTTTTCAAGTGTTTCTGCTGAACGTTTTAAAACAGCTAAAATCCCCGTTTCAGGATTGGTATAAATGCTTTCCTGGGTATCATATTTTGGCGTAAAATTCTGTTCGTCAGATTGCAGGGCTTCTGTATAAGGCACATCGCCCCACATATCAGTGAGCTGCGAAAACAAATAGCTTTCCATAATATCACCGACGGCACCATAAGCTTCATTGTAACCTTCAAGGTTTTTCATCGATTTGAGATCCGTCAAGAGTTGAAAGATATTATCCCAATAATTGCTGTTGGTCCCCATTTCATAACGGTCGATTCTCTCAAATTCAACACTGGCAGCAAACTGCGTCAAATAATTGGAAAGTCGAAAGCCTTCGAGATAAGCATTGTAGTTTGCTTCCACTGAAATGACATTGGCCAATAAAAACTGTGGGTCAACATTCTGTGGTGAATTTGGGTTTTGGTTTGTTTCTTCAAAATCATCAGTACAACTAATTGCCAGAATACCGAAGCAAAAGAGCAGGACGAAAGGCTTATATATATTTTTCATAATTCTGTTTTTTTAAAAATTTGTTTTTAGGCTTATGCCGTAATTTCGGGTTGATGGGTAAGAAAAATCTTCTACGCCATACACGAGGCTTCGGCCTTGAACGGTACTCAGCTCTGGATCAAAATGCGGATTTTCAGTGAACAAAAGTAAATTACTTCCCACCAAACCGATTTTTAAATTATTCACGCCGAGGTAGCCTTCAAATTTTTCTGAAAACGTGTAGTAAAGGCTTAATTGCCTCAATTTTAAATAGGACGCGTCATAAAGAGAACTGGCCTCGTTACCACGGTCATAAAAATTATTGTAAAATTGACTCGCCGGGACCGAAGTGGTATTGGCCTGATATTGCGGGTTTGCCGGTGTTCCAACATTGACCACACCATCGCCAACGACCCCGTTTTCGCGGCCTGCCAAAGTTCCCTTCAAAACACCGGAAGTGCTTCCCAAAGCTTTTGTGCGCGAAACAATGGTTCCGCCGCTGCGCCAATCGAACAAGACGGTCAGGTCAAAATTTTTGTAACTGAACTTATTACTGAACCCTATTGTAAAATCAGGGTTGTAATTCCCTAATTTACGCAATTCATCATCCTGAACGGGAAGGCCGTTTTCGCCATAAAGCGTTTGGCCATCGACTTGCTCAAAACCGGTTCCATACATATCGCCGACGCGGCCGCCTTCTTTAGCGATATAAAAAACGGCATTTGAACCACCGGCACCTTGAAACACAGTTGCCGAACCGGTTACAAATTGATCGACGCCCTGCGGCAGTTCAGTAACAATACTGTTGTATTTACTGAAATTTACGGAAGATTGCCATCTAAAATTATCCAGTTCCAAAACATCAGCGCTTAGCATAACTTCCAGTCCACGTGTGCGGACTTTCCCGCCATTGACGTTAAAATTCGAAAATCCGCTGGAATTTGAAATTGGACGGGAAATAATCTGGTCTTTACTTGTGTTTTGATAACCTGAAATATCCATTTGCAGACGCCCGTCAAAGAACCAGGCGGCGATCCCGGCCTCATAAGCATCTAAGCGCTCGGGTCTGAGGTTTTGGTTTTTAAGTACGCTTTCGTTGGTCACCCTAAAGTTTGATCCATAATTTTGGTTGAACAAAAAGTTCTGGGAATTTTGATAAGGATCGGTGTCATTTCCAACGGAAGCAGCGCTCAGGCGAAGTTTTAAAAAGGAAATGGGCTCAGGGATTTCAAAAGCATCCGATAAAACGGCACTTATCCCAGCGGAATAATAACCAAAGGAATTATTGCCATCAGGCAAAGTGCTGGACCAATCATTGCGATAAGTCAAGTCTAAATAAAAGGCATTTTCAAAAGCCATATTTGCAAAGGCATACAAACTGTTGATTTTTCTATTAAAAACCTGACTGTTGCCCACCAGCGGTGTCCGTGAATTTGCCAAGGTATAAATATCCGGAATGGCCAATTGTGAAGCCTGTGAAAAGCTGTAGTTGATTTCTTGGTCAAATCGGTTTCCACCACCGGAAACCGTGTAATTGAAATCCTCATTGATCGTGTCGCGGTAAGACAGCAAAAAATCAGTGTTCAATTCCTTGAAGCGCACATTATCTTCACGATAAGAACCAAATCGGTTCCTGTTAGTACTCACTGCCCGCTTGGTTCGTCGTTTATCATCATAAGTATCAAGACCTGCACGGATTTTTAAGCTTAAATTATCATTAATATCATAAATCGCCGACGCATTTCCCAAAACCCTGTTTTTATTAAAACTATTGGTGTTTTCAAATAAGGTCAAATAAGGATTGGTAATCCAAAGGTAATTGAGGTCAAAATGCTGTTTGTCAACCTGACCGGCCTGCCAATAATCCTTCATCGAGTTGAGATTGGTTTGACGTCCTGTCCAGTTGAACCCATACATCACATTTTCATAGCCATAGCCTAAATTCGGACGGTTTCCACTTCGGGTGTTGATGTAATTCATAAATGCGTTTACCCGCAGATCATCGCTTAAGTTTTGGTCTAAACTGATCGCCACCCCGTCGCGTTTTAAGCCGGTATTGGGAAGGATGCCTTCGTTTCTTAAATTGCTGTATGAAATCCGTGAACTGCCATTTTCGCCCTGCGAACTGATGGCGATGTTATTTTGCGAGGTATAACCTGTGTTGAAAAAATCACGCACATTATCGGGATGCGAAATCCAGGGCGTCGGCGTGATTTCGGTAAAAGAACCATCGGCACGCGTGCGCGCAATCACATCGCCACCGCGAACGGGATTTCCATTGATATCTTGTGAAGGGCTATCAAATTGCCGGATCATAAAACCTTGATCCAAGCGCGGTCCATAACTGCTGATTCCGCCGTCGTTAACGCCGGCGCCAACACCATTTTCAAAGGAATATTCGCCATTGGACCCGCCGCCATATTTGTTTTGATAATCGGGCAAGGTCAATAAATCCTGAACGGTAAATGTACTGTGAATGCTCACGCCCAGGCCTTTTTCTTTTTTCCTGCCGCGTTTTGTAGTAATCAAAATAACCCCATTTGCGGCACGCGTTCCATAAAGTGCAGCCGAACCAGCACCTTTTAAAACTGAAATGGAAGCGATATCATCAGGACTGATTTCTGAAGCGCCGTTGCCATAATCGACTTCTGCCAATGAGCCATCGTTGACCAAATCACTGGTAATCTGCTCGTTTCTCACAGGAACCCCGTCGATGACAAATAAAGGTTGGTTGCGGCCGCTCAAAGAATTTTGCCCACGGATCAAAATCCGGGAAGAAGAACCCACGCCAGAGGAACCATTTGTAATTTGCACCCCGGCAACTTGTCCGGCCAGGCTGTTGACAACATTTGGCATTTCCACATCAGTCAATTTTTCACCTTTGAGTTCAGTTACTGAAGAAGTCAAGGCTTTTCGCTCGCGTTTGATGCCCAAAGCCGTGACCACAATAGGGTTTAAATTTTCCGATGAATATCCTAAAATAATCCTGTTCGGCATTTCACCGTTTCTCACTTCTAAGCTTTTCATTTTAAAACCAATGCTTGAAATTTCAAGCGTAAAATTTTCAGCTTCGGTTTCGATGGTGAATTTACCATCATCGTTTGTCGTGGTATAATTTTCTGTGCCCGCTTCCCGCACACTTGCGAAAGGAATGGGCCGGTTTTCTTCATCGGTCAGTGTTGAGGTATAGGAATTCGTTTGGCAAAATGCAGTGAGGACAAAAAACTGCATCACAATTAGTAGTGCTAATTTCATTTAATCTGTTTTTCAAATAGAAATTGAATAATAGATGGAATTCATTAAAAGTAAGCTGGCATAAAATGGCAGCTCATTCTAAGATTCCATAAAAATCAAGCTGAAAAACAGAAAATAGGGGGTGCGCGGGAAGGAAGGTGTGCGCGGAAAAATTGTAATTGAAAGTGCTCTTTTTGGGTAATGAATTTTCGTGAAAACCCGTGAAGGATCTCCGCAATAAACAAAGCGAGAAAGCACTTTGGATTTTTTTGGGCGTAAAAGACCGCGTCTTCAGAAGTGTCGAGATCGCGTTGTAATTCAAAAGAAATACTTTGGAAACGGGCTTGTTTTCCCCAAATTTTAATTGTTTGGTAAAGGTTATTTTGCTGCCAAGGTAATTGTGCAAATGTATTTTTATCAAAAGCCTTTTTTGTAATACCCAAAAGATAAACCCCACCGTCTTGGGCTGGGCCAAGAACTAAATCATTATTTTCTAATTGTTGAATGGACTTCTGAATATGCCCGATTTGAAGGTTTGGGCAATCGTTCCCGATGGAAATAACACGCTCATAACCCTGGTCAAATAAATCTTGAAAAGCATTACTGAACCGCGAGGCAAAATCAGTTCCGCGTTGTTTTTGCTCATCAAACCAAATCACATCAAGTCCGCTATCTTTGGCCAACCGCTGTGTGTCATCGATCAAAAGCTGAAAAAAATCTTTTGAAAGGTTTTGCCGGTGTTTACCAAAAACCTGCTTCCGCCTGGCTTCCTGAGCGGCGGAAAGCGAAAAAACCATTAAGGCTGTTCGGTTGTTGGAAAACTTATTCACAGGTCTTTTGATTAGGGTTAATTAATCAGCAACAATATTAAGTAAATTATTTGAATTGCTTAAAAAAAGAATTTGAGGGCGTTTTGACCAAAATTCTTATATACTATGAATTACGTAAAAAATTGAACAAGGGTTTTGCTTAATTCTTTAATGTTTTCAATCTGGGAGGAAGTTCCCTGCCCCCGCCTGCCATTCTGTTTTGAAATTGACGTCGGGCAGTTTAAGTCTCACGAGAAATTCGGGATAGTGTTTTTAAAAGCACATCCCCCCCGCAAAAATGCGGGGCAGGCTATCCTAAATCCTCCCCCCAAGCCTGCTTGGGGGGAGGGGCTGGGGTTGGGATGTGGGATGAGTGTCGTCTTTAGCCGGCTTCAACCGGAATACAAACCCATCAGCTTTAGCCGATGGTAGTTTAATTTTTCTGTGGAAGGTGTTTACTAAAGGTCTCAGGCTCACCTTTTCTGATCGGTATTTCGTCGCCTTCCTTTAAATTCCAGATGTGAAAAAAGCCCACAGCTTTCCACGAATTTCCGGCCTTTTTTTCATAAACTTTCATCTGTCTAATTTGAATCTCTTGCTTACTTTCTTTTGAGCGCACAATTGTAAATTCATAGAGAAAACAATGGTTTCCATCGGGTGTAATCAGCGGATTTGAGATCATGCGGAAAGCGCCTTTTTTGGAAGCATCACGAAAAGGCGTTTTGCTTTTTATAAACTCAAGGTTGTAATCAGAACTACTTCGATGAGATAGAATTATCGGTGGGGAAACCTGATTTTCCAAACTATCCAAAATCGCCTGACCGGGCACCAATGAATCAAAATCCCGCTTTAAAACAGTGACGATGCGTTTGCTTTTTTCTTTCAGGAACTCATAATCCCACACGAAACCGCCATAATCAGAATAGTTTTCTTGTCTCGGGAATGCAAAATTAGTTTCAGTGCGGTTATAGAATTTAAATTGATTGCTTTTTTCCTTAAAATACCAATTTAGAAAACTGGCTTTTAGACTCTTTGGCCTTTGTTCCTGTTTTGAACTTTTACAGGAAACGAAGATAAATAAAAAGATGAATGGAAACCAGTAAACATTTTTCATGGGAAGAAGTTTTGGATAAATTTATTGTTATCTTTTGGATTGAGCCGAGAAATCATTGAAAAAATTAAGTTTAACGGGATTAGACTTTTAAAGGCTTTGGAACTAAGCTTTTTTTTCGGCATAATTTCTCAAAATAATCATATCTTTGCCGCTGATGGAAAATCCATTTGTACATAAAAATCATTGAAATAATATTGGAATGTATTTAACGAAAGAAGAGAAAGAAAACATTTTTGAGAAGCACGGTAAAGATAAAAACGATACCGGCTCAACAGAAGGACAAGTCGCTTTGTTCACACACAGGATTGCTCATATTTCTGAGCATTTGCAATCAAATCGGCAAGATTATAACTCAGAGCGCTCACTTGTGATGCTCGTGGGTAAACGCCGAAGTCTATTGGATTACCTGAAGAAAAAAGACGTTGTGAGATACCGCGAAATAGTCAAAGAATTAGGATTGAGAAAATAAAGTTTTCAAAGGGGCATTGCGCCCCTTTTTTTGAATCTTCAATTAAAAAGCTTCTGCTTTTTCACGACCCGTTCAACTCCCCAACACAACAACCTGGTCGTCAAAGTGACGATCCTTAGAGTAGGAATTAATTTTAAATCAATATGATACCAAAAGGAAACAAAGAAACGATCACCTTGCACGATGGTCGTGAAATTACTATTGAAACAGGCAAACTTGCCAAACAAGCGCACGGTTCAGTGGTGGTACAAATGGGAAAATCAATGTTGCTCTGCACCGTGGTTTCTTCTTATAACCCCAGCAGTTTACCATTTTTTCCGCTCACTGTGGATTACCGCGAAAAATTTGCCGCCGCAGGACGTTATCCCGGCGGGTTCTTGAAACGCGAGGCACGCCCGAGCAGCGAAGAAATCTTGACGATGCGACTCGTGGACCGCGTTTTGCGCCCACTTTTTCCATCTGACTATAAATTTGAAACCCAGGTGATGATCCAGCTGATGTCTCACGATGAAGACGTGATGCCAGATGCACTTGCCGGTCTTGCCGCTTCCACGGCCATTCAGCTTTCTGATATCCCTTTTGAATATGCGATTTCTGAAGCGCGCGTGGGACGCATCAACGGTGAATTTATCATCAACCCAAGCCGGGCACAATTGGAAGAATGTGACATCGATTTGATGGTCGGCGCTTCTGAAGATAGCGTCTCGATGGTAGAAGGTGAAATGAACGAATGTCCTGAAGAGGATATGATCGCAGCCATTAAATTTGGTCATGAAGCGATCAAAGATCAGTGTGCGGCACAGAAAAAACTGGTCGAAGCTGTCGGAGGTAAGAAAGAAGACCGCGATTATGCCAAAGCTGATGAAGACAATATCCTCGAAGATAAAGTCCACGAAATGGCTTATCAAAAATGCTATGATATTGCCAAAAAAGACACGAGCAAAAAGGAGCGCAGCGAAGCTTTTGCGAAAGTAAAGGAAGAAATAAAAGAACAGCACACCGAAGAGCAACTTGAAGATATCGGGAAACTCATCGATCGCTATTTTGGCGATGTTCACAAAAAAGCAGTACGCGATATGGTCTTGCAAGACCGCGTTCGTTTAGACGGAAGAAAAACAGATGAAATCCGTGATATCTGGTGTGAAGTTGGTTATTTGCCTTCCACACACGGTTCGGCGGTTTTCACACGTGGTGAAACCCAATCTTTGGCAACAACCACTCTGGGAACTTCGCGTGAAGCTAACAGAATTGATTTAGCGACCCACCAAGGTGAAGAAACCTTTTATTTGCATTATAATTTCCCACCATTTTCAACCGGTGAAGCGCGGCCAATTCGTGGAACTTCACGGCGTGAAATCGGTCACGGACATTTGGCGCAGCGCGCGTTGAAAAGAATGGTCCCAAAGGATTGTCCTTATACCGTGCGTGTGGTTTCTGAAATTTTAGAATCAAACGGATCGTCTTCAATGGCGACAGTTTGTGCAGGATCACTCTCAATGATGGACGCTGGAATTAAATTGAAAAAACCGGTTTCTGGAATTGCAATGGGTTTAATTAGCGATGGTGAAAATCACGCTGTCCTTTCTGATATTCTCGGCGACGAGGATTTCCTCGGTGATATGGACTTTAAAGTCACTGGAACTGAGGATGGCATCACGGCTTGTCAAATGGACATCAAAATCAAAGGGCTTTCCTATGAGATTTTGACCAAAGCCTTGAAACAAGCACGCGAAGGACGCCTTCACATTCTCGAAAAAATGTCTGAATCCATTGATTCGCCAAATCAAGAAGTGAAAGGGCACGCGCCAAAAATCATCAAACGCGTGGTTCCAGCAGAATTTATCGGTGGAATTATTGGTCCCGGAGGAAAAAACATTCAGGAGATGCAAAAGCAATCCGGTGCTGAAATCGTTGTCTCAGAAGATGAGGAAAACGAGACTGGAATCGTGGAAATAATGGGCGTTGACCAAAAAGGAATTGATATGGTACTGACAAAAATCGATGCCATAACCTTTAAGCCTGAAAAGGGAAGCGTTTATGAAGTGAAAGTGGTAAAAATGCTCGACTTTGGTGCTGTGGTTGAATATCTCGACGCGCCTGGAAAAGAAATTTTACTGCACATTTCTGAAATCCAATGGGACCGCACAGAAAATGTTTCTGATGTGCTTTCTATGGGCGATGTCCTTGATGTAAAATTCTTTGGGTTTAATCCAAAAACCAAAAAGGATAAAGTTTCGCGTAAAGCTTTAATGTCAAAACCGGAAAAAGATTAATTTCTGGTTTGAAATTTTAATAATTTAAAAAAGCCGCCCCCGACTTAAAAGTTGGTGGCGGCTTTTTTATTTTTATGAAATAACTCAAGTTTCGCACATAATTTAACCTACTAATTTACTGCGATTTAAAGAATTTGGTGGACTGTTTAAAAACGCCAGAGATTCACTGTAAAGAACTAATCTTCTTGCAATTGAGTTGATATCTAT
>Ga0307967_1000348_pt1 | contig 32802 bp, 32 predicted proteins | sample OrgLakmetagen648_FD_201828 | JGI IMG/M metagenome (GOLD analysis project Ga0307967, IMG submission 201828) | Saline water microbial communities from Organic Lake, Antarctica - #648 | ecosystem: Environmental > Aquatic > Non-marine Saline and Alkaline > Saline | place: Antarctica: Organic Lake... | reverse complement strand
GCGGAGCATATCATCGCTTTTTGTACGTGATGCGCGCGGCTCCTGAGGGGGCCGCGCGCTGCGTTCAGGCAGTGTATGGCAGACCCGAGTATCAGAGGCGGGTAGCGAAATTGTGCCATGCGCGTGCGAGCCGACTATGCTGATCGATGAAGGAAGGCTGATAAAGCAATGATTGCAGATGCGGCCAAGGGCGACGAAAATCGCCTTCCACGCGCTCAGGGGTGCCGCTTGCGTCCTTCTGGTATTGCGCTTTGTTATCCATTTTTGTGCAGGGCTTGCTTATGACAGAGCACGGCAAAAAAGCGCCGGAATCGAATACGCAGCCCGACGAGGCCGCAGAGTCTCACGTCGATCTCGACGATATGGTCGCGTCGACGGATTCGGGGGCACGTAAACCTAAAGGCGTACCGGGAAAGTTGCTGGTTGGCATTGCCGCCGTCTGGTCGCTGTTTCAGCTGTGGATCGCCTCCCCGCTGCCGTTTATTTTCGGCGTTGGGGTGTTCAACGCCACCGAGGCACGCTCTTTGCACTTGGCGTTTGCGCTGTTTCTGGCCTACATGGCCTATCCGGCGCTGAAGCGCTCGCCGCGTGATCGTATCCCCGTGCAGGACTGGATACTTGCCGGGCTGGCGGCGTTTTGCGGCGCCTATATGTTTTTGTTCTATGAATCCCTGGCCCAACGCCCCGGCGCACCGCTGATACAAGACGTGGTGGTGGGGGTGATGGGTATTTTGTTATTGCTGGAAGCCACACGCCGAGCGCTGGGGCCGCCGCTGATGATCGTGGCCACGGTGTTCCTGGTGTATTCGCTCGCCGGCCCGTGGATGCCGGGTATTCTCGCGCACGGTGGCGTCAGTCCTTTTGGCCTGATTAATCATCAGTGGCTTACCACCCAAGGGGTGTTTGGTATTGCCCTGGGCGTCTCGACCAGTTTTGTCTTTTTGTTTGTGCTGTTTGGCGCGCTGCTGGATAAGGCCGGCGCGGGTAATTATTTCATCAAGGTCGCTTTTTCTCTGCTGGGGCATTACAAAGGCGGCCCCGCCAAGGCGGCGGTAGTGGCCTCGGGCATGACCGGGCTGATCTCCGGCTCCTCGATTGCCAATACCGTGACCACCGGCACCTTTACCATCCCCATGATGAAGCGGGTGGGCTTTCCCGCGGAGAAAGCCGGTGCCGTTGAGGTTGCCTCATCGGTTAACGGGCAGATCATGCCGCCGGTGATGGGCGCGGCGGCGTTTTTGATGGTGGAGTACGTGGGCATTTCCTACGTGGAAGTGATCAAGCACGCCTTTCTGCCAGCGCTTATTTCTTATATCGCGCTGATTTATATCGTCCATCTTGAGGCGCTTAAAGCCAACATGCAGGGGCTTAAAAGCACCAATCCGCCCAAGCCGTTGGTGCGCAAAGTAGCAGGGTTTTTGGGCGGGCTGTTATTGATGATGGCAACGGCGCTGGGCGTGTACTACGGCCTTGGCTGGCTCAAGCCGATATTGGGTGAGGCTGCCCCCTGGGTCATTGCGGCAGGTCTTGTGGTGGTTTATCTGGGCCTGCTTAAAGTGGCGGCGAGCTATCCTGAACTTGAGCTTGATGACCCGGACGAGCCGATTTTTGAGCTGCCGCAAACGCGCCCCACGGTCATGGTCGGGCTGCAGTATATTCTGCCGGTAATCGTGCTGATCTGGTGTTTGATGGTCGAACGGCTGTCGCCCGGACTCTCGGCGTTCTGGGCCACGGTGTTTATGGTTTTCATCATGCTGAGCCAGCGCCCGATTCTCGCCGCCTTTCGCGGTAGAGGTGACCTCCTCGCCGATTTGCATGAAGGCGCGCTGGATCTCTGGAGCGGCCTTGTCACCGGTGCGCGCAACATGATCGGTATCGGCATTGCCACCGCCACCGCGGGGATCATCGTGGGTGCCGTGTCACAAACGGGCGTTGGGCTGGTGCTCGCCGAGGTGGTGGAAACCATCGCCATGGGTAACTTGCTGCTCATCCTGTTCTTCACCGCCGTGCTCAGCCTGATACTGGGTATGGGCTTGCCCACCACGGCTAACTACATCGTGGTATCGGCGCTGCTGGCGCCGGTGATTATTCAACTTGGTCAGCAAAACGGCCTGTTGGTACCGCTGATTGCCGTGCACCTGTTTGTGTTTTACTTCGGCATCATGGCGGATGTGACTCCACCCGTGGGGCTGGCTTCGTTTGCCGCGGCGGCGATTTCCGGAGGTGACCCCATACGCACCGGTTTCCAGGCATTTTACTATAGCCTGCGTACTGCCGCGCTGCCGTTTCTGTTCATCTTCAACACCGACCTGTTGCTGATCGATGTCAGTCCGCTGCAGGGTGTATTGATCTTTATCGTGGCGACCACCGCCATGCTGATCTTCGCTGCTGCTACCCAAGGATACATGCTGACGCGCAGCCGCTGGTATGAATCCGCGCTGCTGCTGCTGGTGGCTTTCACTCTATTTCGTCCTGGTTTCTGGATGGATCAGCTGCACGATCCGTATCGCTCGATTCCGCCGGTTCAGTTTGTTGAGGCGTTGGACAGCGCGGATGCCGATACCACGCTGCGTCTGCAGATTAGCGGGCTCGACGCCTATGGGGAACCAATGACGACCTACATGAACCTGCCGGTGCCGGAAGGTGACACCGGTCAGGCGCGCCTGGATAACCTTGGCCTTGAGCTGTTGATGGATGACGGCAAGGCCGTGGTGGATATGGTCACCTACGGCAGTCAGGCCGCCGAGATGGGCTTTGACTTTGATCAGGAAATCATCCAAGTGCAGGCGCCGGTAGACCGCTGGACCAAAGAGTGGATGTGGCTGCCCGCACTGGGCGTTTTCGGGCTTGTGGTGGCGCTGCAGCGCCGTCGTCGTCGTCGTGAAAAAGCAGACGCGGTCGCCGTGTAGAGGAGGGGTCTATGTATCAGAAAATTCTATTACCCGTGGATCTCAACGAAGAGGCCTCGTGGAAAAAGGCGCTGCCCACCGCGATCACGCTGTGCCAGACGTTTGGCGCCTCGCTTCACGTGGTCACAGTGCTGCCGGAGTTCAATATGCCGATGGTGGGCGCTTACTTCCCCAAGAACTTCTCGCAAAAAGCACACGCCGCCGTGGCCGACGCCCAGCGCGCCTTTATCAGCGATAACATACCCGACGACATACAGACCCAGAGCGTGATCGTTGACGGCTCGCCGTGGGAGGCCATTATCAAGGTGGGTAAACAGCTGGATATCGACCTGATCATCATGGCCTCGCATACCAAGCGTAAGTTTGTCGACTATGTGCTTGGGCCAAACGCCGAACACGTCGTCCACCATGCCAAAGTGTCGGTAATGATCGTGCGCTGATGAGATTAACGGTTGAACGTGATGTGGCCGGCTCTGCGACGTTTGGAGGATTTTACAAAGGCTCAGACTGGCCAACACTGGGTAGGCATCTAACAATCCTAAGCACCTAATAATAATATGCAGGAGCCACGCCATGATCTATGCCAACCCCGGCACCGCCGAATCCCTGATCACCTTCGATAAGCGCTACGGCAACTACATTGGCGGCGAGTTCGTGCCGCCAGTCAACGGCGAATATTTCGATAACGTCAGCCCGATTAACGGCGAGGTATTCTGCGAAATCCCCCGCTCGTCCGCTGAAGATATCGACAAAGCGCTGGATGCCGCGCACCGCGCCGCGCCCGAGTGGGGCAAAACCTCGGCGCAGGCGCGCGGCAACGTGCTGCTGAAAATTGCTGATCGTATTGAGCAGCATCTCGAAAAGCTCGCCGTGGCGGAAGCCTGGGATAACGGCAAGGCCGTGCGCGAAACGCTGAACGCCGACCTGCCGCTGGCGGTTGATCACTTTCGCTACTTTGCCGGCTGTATCCGCGCGCAGGAAGGCGCCTCGGCAGATATCGATGCCAACACCGTGGCTTACCATTTTCACGAACCGCTGGGCGTGGTCGGCCAGATCATCCCGTGGAACTTCCCGCTGCTGATGGCAACCTGGAAGCTGGCGCCGGCGCTGGCCGCCGGCAACTGTGTGGTGCTCAAGCCTGCCGAGCAAACGCCGGCCTCTATTCTGGAGCTGATGAAGCTGATCGGCGACTTGCTGCCCCCAGGCGTGATCAACATCGTCAACGGTTTTGGCGAAGAGGCGGGCCAAGCGCTGGCGAGTAGCCCATGCATTGCCAAGATTGCCTTTACCGGCTCCACGCCGGTGGGCTCGCATATCCTTAAATGCGCGGCAGAAAACATTATTCCTTCCACCGTGGAGCTGGGCGGCAAGTCCCCCAACGTCTACTTCGCCGACATCATGAACGCCGAGCCCGAATTCATTGATAAAGCCGTGGAGGGGCTGGTGCTGGCCTTTTTGAACCAGGGTGAAGTCTGTACCTGCCCGTCCCGCGCGCTGGTGCAGGAAAGCATGTACGACGACTTTATGGCGAAGGTTATTGAGCGCACGCAAACCATCAAGCGCGGCAACCCGCTGGATACCGACGTGCAGGTGGGCGCGCAGGTCTCCCAGGAGCAGTACGATAAAATCATGTCGTACATGGATGTCGCCCGGGATGAAGGCGCTGAGTTCTTGACCGGCGGCGACAAAGAAACCCTCGACGAAAGCCTTAATCAGGGCTATTACATCCAGGCGACGCTGCTGAAAGGCTCGAACAAGATGCGTGTCTTCCAGGAAGAAATCTTTGGCCCGGTGGTGGCGGTGACCACGTTCAAGGACGAAGCCGAGGCGCTCGAGATCGCCAACGACACCGCGTTTGGCCTGGGGGCCGGGGTGTGGAGCCGCGATATCAACGTTGCCTTTCGTATGGGGCGCGGCATTCAGGCCGGGCGCGTATGGACCAACTGCTATCATCAGTATCCGGCACACGCCGCCTTTGGCGGCTATAAAAAATCCGGCGTGGGCCGCGAGACCCACAAAATGGCGCTTGAGCACTACCAGCAGACCAAAAACCTGCTGGTTAGCTACGACATCAACCCCATGGGCTTCTTTTAACCCGATTCCTGCCAGCGCCGCGCTATCTGCGCGGCGCGTTCAAGGCTTGAGGCCATTGCCAGTTTACCTACCTCGCGATAGATCCCCGCGCGTTTGAGCTTTAGCCGTAGCCGCGCGGGCAGACCGATGAAAATCACCCCGATATGCTGCTCGGCCAGTTCGTGGCGAAGCCCGTCGAGTGCCACCGTGGCGGTCGCGTCGAGGCTGGGCACGGCGTGCATGTCGAGCAGCACCGTTTTAACCTCGGGGTCCACCGTGCGCAGCGTAGCGATGGCCTTTTCTGCGGCGCCAAAGAATAAAGGGCCGCTGATCCGGTAAAGTGCCGTGCCGCTGGGCATCTCGACGCTGGAGGCCGGTGGGTCGGGTAGACGTTCGGTCGCGGTGAGCTGTGCCATGCGGCGAATAAATAGCGCAGCGGCCAGGCTAATGCCTACGGCGACGGCAATGACCATATCGAAGGCGACCGTTAGTACAAAGCAGATCACCAGCACCCCGACATCGCTTGCGGTGGCGCTCTTTAGCGTATGGACAAAGCTTTTTGCTTCGCTCATGTTCCACGCGATAATCAACAGCAAGGCGGCAAGCGCGGCCATGGGGACGCGGCCTAGAAGACCGGCCAGCGCCACCACGGAAAGCAGCACCAGCAGCGAGTGAACGACCGCCGATACGGGCGAAAACGCCCCGCTTTTAATATTAGTGGCGGTGCGTGCCAGCGCCGCAGTGGCGGTAATGCCGCCAAAAAATGGCACGACGATATTGCCGATGCCCTGGCCGATCAGCTCGGCGTTGGGATCGTGACGCGTGCGGGTGAGGCCGTCGGCGACGACGGCACAGAGCAGCGACTCAATCGCGGCCAGCAGCGCAATCGCAAGCGCTGGCCCCAAAAGCGCCTGAATCAAGGCGAAGTTAAGCGTCAGCGGCTCGCCGTTAGCGCCGGGAAAATGCCACGGTGCGCTAAAGCTGGGCGCCAGCGGCGGTATGCCGCTGCCGCTCTGGCCATCAATCGTCCAGTGAAAGCGCGAGGCAATGGTATCGACCTCGACACCCAGCATGGCCATCAATATGGCTGCCAGCGTGCCCACGGCAAGCCCTGCAAGCGGCGCCGGAACAGGTGTTTTAAGGCGCGGCCAAAGCAGCAGCGTGGCAAGCGTAATAACGCCGATGGCGAGCTCTGCCGGGGCGAAGTCAGGCAGTGCCCGGGTAATGAGCCAAGCGTTTTCCACGGTGCTGTCGCCAAGTTCAATGCCGCTCAGGCCAAAAAAATCCGGCAGCTGTAACAGCGCGATCACCGTGCCGATGCCCGCGGTAAAGCCGAGTACGACCGGATACGGTACGTACTGAATCAGGCTGCCCAGTCGTGCCAGCCCCAGCGCGACCAGAATAATGCCGGCCATGAAGGTGGCAATCAAAAGCCCGCCGATCCCGTAGTTGGCCACAATAGGGAAAAGGATGACCACGAACGCCGCCGTAGGGCCGGAAATATTAAACCGTGAGCCGCCGGTCAGCGCGATAATCGCACCGGCCACAATGGCCGTGTAAAGCCCGTGCTGGGGCGCCACGCCGGTAGCAATGGCCAGCGCCATGGAAAGCGGTACTGCGACGACACCGATGGTCAGGCCGGCCATAATGTCGCTTTTTAAGCGAGCCAAGGAATAGCCCGCTTGCCAAGTGCTAAGTAGGGCGCTGCCGGGGTAGGGAAAAGCGGTATGGGAGGAGCGCTGCTGACGCGACATGATGACTCCAGGAAAGGTAGACTGAGCAAAAGGGCATGGCGCTAAATCATGCCCTGCCTTGACTCCTCAGCGCATTATACCAGCTGCCGCCTTGTACCGAGCGCGGTTTTCGGGAGCGAACCTTGTGCCATTGTGTCAGCAAAACGCCCGGCTAAGCCGGGCGTGATATGTGTGGAGCGGAAGGGGAGACGCGCGTTTACTCGGCGGCCTTGCCTTTCCCGGGAACAACCTGTTTGCCCTGAGGTTGGCTTTGCAGGTCGCGCATGGCCTGATTGAGCGACTGCTTCTGCTCATCGGTCAGGATGTCCTGCATGCGCTCGCGTTGCTCTTGGCGCAGCTTGTGCATGGCTTCGTAGTGCTCTTTTTGCGCGGTGTTGAGCTCTTTCTGGGTCGCCTCGTCAATCCCGGCCTCTTCATACACGGCTTGGCGGCGTTCTTCCATACGCGCCTTGAGCGCCGCGGGCATTTCGCCTTGAGCGTGTTTGGCGCCCTGCTTCGCGTCTGGTGCAGCCTGAGCGGCGAAGGCCAGCGGTATCAGCGCGGCGGCGAGAAGGAAGGGGGCGAGGCCTTTGCCGCGTTGAGTAATGCCTGGCTTGGTCAGCGTTGTCATCAGCGATTTCATAGTGAACTCCTGCTGGATTGTGACCTCAAGGATTGCGCACCCTAGTGCAAGCCTCTTGCAGTGAGTGTGTAATAAACGTGATCTTATCGCGACGCTGGGTTTTATTCATCCGGCTGATATTTGTAGCCGACGCCGTAAACCGAGCGAATGATCTCGCGGTCGGGCAGTGCTTCGTTGATTTTCTTGCGCAGTTTCTTGACGTGGCTGTCCACGGTGCGCTCCGACACAATGCGGTTGTCGCGGTACATGTGATCCATCAGCTGTTCGCGGCTGAAAATCCGCCCCGGCGCACGCATCATCACGCGCAGCAGCTGAAACTCAACGGCGGTAAGCCCCAGATCCTGGCCGTCGGCCATGGCCTGCCAGCCGTCTTCATTCAGATGCACCGGCGCGGCAGGATCGTCGGTCGGTGCGAGAGCGCCCTCGGCGGCCTGGCTGCGGCGTAGCACGGCCTTGACGCGGGCGACGACTTCGCGCGGGCTGAAGGGCTTGCAGATGTAGTCATCAGCGCCCAGCTCGAGCCCCAGCAGGCGGTCCACCTCTTCTACCTTGGCGGTTACCATGATGATGGCAATTTGCGGGTAGCGCTCGCGGATGCTGCGGCACAGTGTCAGGCCGTCCTGACCTGGCAGCATCAGGTCCAGCAGCATCAGTGCCGGCTGCTGCTCTTCAAGCCAGGGCATCACGGCGTTGCCGTCGTCAAGCGTGGTGACGTCAAACCCGTGGGTTTGTAAGTAGTCAGACATCAGACGGGCAATTTTGGGTTCGTCTTCAACAATCAGTAAAGAGGCATCAGTGGGCATAGGTCACTCACGGAGAAGTCAGGTGGGCGGCAACATCAGGTTGGCGATAACAAGGGAAAGCGCAGCGTCCAGCGCAGCCCGCCAAGCGGCGAAGCCGAGGCGTCTAAATGTCCGCCGTGGGCGTACACAAGGGCGCTGACAATAGAAAGCCCCAAGCCGCTGCCGCCGCTTGAGCGGTTGCGGGAGCCTTCCACGCGGTAAAGGCGTTCGGTCAGTCGGGCGAGATCTTGCTCGGGCACGCCCGGCGCGCTGTCTTCCCAGATCAGCACGGCCTCGTCATGCTGGCGAGTGAGCGTCACGTGAAGCGTGCCCGGCTCGGTGGTGTAGGCGCAGCTGTTGTCCAGCAGATTGTGCCACAGCTGGCGCAGGCGTTGGGCATCGCCGTTTATGTAAAGCTCCGGCATCAGCGTGTCGGTCAGCGTGAACTGGGTGTCTTCAAGCCAGCGCCTGGCGTCGTTCAGGTGGTGTTGTAGACTGTCGCTCATATCAAGCGGCGCCAGCTGAATATCTAGCGCGCCGGCGTCGCTTTGCGACAGCAGGCGCAAATCTGTCACCAGGCGTTCAAGCTGGCTAACCTCTTGCGCCAGCGAGCCGAGGTTATCAACGTTGAGCGGGCGGATGCCGTCCTGCATGGCTTCGATCTCGCCGCGCAAAACGGCAAGCGGCGTGCGCAGTTCGTGCGCCGTATCCGAGACCCAGCGCGCGCGCGTCACGATTGGCTTCTAGCGTAGCGGCGAGGACGTTGAAGTCCCGCGCCAGTCCAGAGAGCTCGTCGCGACCACGCACGGGTAGACGAATGTGATAGTCGCCTTTTGTCAAGCGCAATGCCCCCGCGGCAAGCGTGCGGGCACGCCGGCCCAGCCACCACGACAGCCCGCCGGCCAGCAGCAGCGAGGCAATGCCCAGCGATATGATGATTAGCGAGAGATTGCTGCGCTGGCGGTCGAGAAAGCGGTTTTCCATGCGCTTGAGGATTTCCTGGGGCGGCCGGAAACCGAGCGAGCCGATTTCCTCCTCGCTGGCGATTAGCGGCATCCAGTGCCAGCTGGTGGGCGTATCCTCGGCGTGGCGGGGCGAGACAATAAAACGTCCGTCCGGCGCGCGCAGGGCAAAATCCTGAGCCTCGCCCAGCGGCGAGGGGCGTTCGTCGTCGCCGCGGCCAAGCTCGTGGTAGATGATGGTGGGCCAGCGCAGCGGGTCGTGTTCCAGCCAGTCCCAGTTCTGATGCTGCTGCCAGCGGGCGGTCAGGCCCTCGGCCAGACGCATGGCGCGACGCTCTTGCGCCTGGTTCAGGTAATCCAGAAAACCACGATCAATGCTGTAAGAGACGGACAGAAATACGGCGACGGAAATCGCCACGTTAATGCTCAGAATAATCGCGAAAAGCTTAAAGCCTAGTCGTGACAGGCGGCGATAGCGCGCGCGGCGAAACGATATCCCCAAGGGAGACCCCAGTGTGGCAAAGAAAGCGGGCATAGGCAGTCAGCTAATGAATGCAAGGCGGCGGCGGTGAATAACAGTGGTGGAGTGGCAACGTAAACAGGCATAAAACATGAGCGCAACATGCTAGCATCCGGCGACGTTGCGCAGCGATTTAACGCTTGGGTGTAAAGTTTGTGCAGTAAACACTGCTTGAGCAGTTACGCCGTATGAGAGCGTATCAAAAATAAGGACGTTTATTGTGGATAAAAAAATCATTGTTGTGGCCGGTGTGGTTGTCGTCGCCGGTGGCTTTATCGCTCACAGCATGGCGGGGAAATCCGTGGAAAAGCAGATTCAACAGAATCTGGCGGCGCTGGAGGCCGATCAGGATATTGCCGTCAGCAATGTGCAAACGCATAAAGGTTGGGGCAACACCTCGGTGACGGCAGATATAAAGGCGGTGGCAGAGCCCGGGCTTGGCGGCGAGCTGGCGATGGAAGTGGGGTATTTGTCCCGCGAGGCCGACGGCTCAATGACCTTCAACGGTGAAGTGCTGGAAGGCGTGGTGGATTTCACCACCGAGCTTGGCAACGGCAAGCGAAACTACACCTTTAGTGCCGATGAGCTCACCGCCGCAGAGTACGGCATGGTGTTTGAGCAAACAGAGGGCAACGGTTACGTTGACGCTGAGCGTGAGCACTTCGCCCTTAATATGCTCACCCAGCGCATGCAGATACAAGATGCCGACAGCAAGATGCAGCTGCACGGCCTGCAAACCGAGCTTGAGCACAATGTGGCGCCGCAAGACGGGGAGGGCCGCTCGCATGTCCGTTTTGCCGTAGAAGGTGCGGCGCTGACGGTGAACAGCCGCGGAGAGCCACTTGAGGCCGTACGCCTGGGTGAGTCCGAAATCCGCAATACGGCCACGCTTGACGGGGATACGCTGACCTCTCAGCTCTATTTTGCCGCTAGCGACGCCGTGTTCATGGGTAGCGAGCCGGGCCATGCTGAGCTTGATATCACCGCCGAAGGACTGAACTATGAGGCGTTTCAGGCCGTGTCTGAGGCGCTGGAGCAAAGCCTTGAGACCATCGATGATGAAGCAACGTTACCTGCACAGCGGCAACAAGCCCTGACCCACGATCTGCAGGAGACGCTGGTTGAGCAAGCCCACACGTTGCTTGCCCACTCCCCCTCGCTGCACCTCAATACGCTAACGATAGACGCAACGCTACCCATGATCGGCCGCGCGACGACCGATCTATCAGGCAGCCTGGCGTTTGACGGTGATGGGCTGCCGCAAGACGCGACCAATGCGCTGCTGGCAGATATCAATGCCGATATGCGCCGTACCGTTGTGGCAACACAGGGGCGCCCGGCGATGAGCGCCCGCGAGGCACAGGCTGAATTCGCGCCCCGCGTTAGCGCAGAGCTTACGGTGACCCAGCTGCCCGACACCATCGTGGGCGAGCTGCCGCCCGGGCTCCAGGCGCTGCTGGCCAACGGCGATGCGCCGCATACCTTTGCCTGGAAAAATAGCCAACCGCTTTACAACGGCGAGCCGCTGCAACAGGCGCTGCCACAGTAAGCGCGATAGGCTAGCGCAGGAGGAACAGATTTATGCCTGAGAGTATTCTAGTATTGCTGCTGGCATTAGGCGCCGGCGCGTCGATGCCGGTGGGGGCGCTGTTTGCCCGCTTTGACCAGCTACATCCGGCATGGCTGGGCAGCGAGTGGCGGCATTTTATCGTAGCCTTTGGCGGCGGCGCGCTGATCTCGGCGATTGCGCTGGTACTAGTGCCGGATGGCGTGGCCAAACTCTCGACGCCGGCGGCCGGGCTATGCTTTGCGGCCGGCGGGGTAACCTTTTTCCTGCTGGATATCGCCTTAAACCGGCTGCAAAGTGCCGCCGGACAGCTGGTCGCGATGCTTTCGGACTTTATTCCCGAGGCCATCGCACTCGGGGCTGCTTTTGCTGCAGGTGAAAACACCGGACTTTTGCTGGCATTTCTGATCACGCTGCAAAACCTGCCCGAGGGCTTTAACGCCTTTGAAGAGCTTGCCCGCTCGGGAAAGCTGGCGCAGGGCACTATTATTACGGCGTTTTGTGCTATGGCGCTGCTGGGGCCGGCGGCAGGTCTGGCCGGCTATTTTTGGCTGGGCCAGTATCCCACCGTTATGGGCGCGCTGATGCTGTTTGCCAGCGGCGGCATTTTGTACTTGGTGTTTGACGACATTGCCCCGCAGGCCAAGCTGGAGAATACGTGGATGCCTGCGCTAGGCGCAGTGGCGGGTTTTTTACTCGGGCTAATCGGCAGCATGCTCGCTGGCTAATGAGAAGGGGGTGGTAGTGCGAGAGGAGGGCCAGTGGATATCATAAGCGCAGGCTATGTGTGGCTGATGGTGGCGCTATTGCTGGCGCTTGCCGAGCTGGTGACGGGCAGTATGGTGCTGCTCGCGCTTGCCATTGCGGTATTGCTGACCGCCGGCGTGGCCGCTCTTGGCGCCCCGCTTGTGTGGCAGCTTGCCGCACTGGGTATGGCAAGCGCGGTGTGCGTGCCGCTGATGATTAAGGTGATTCGCCCGTGGTTTTCGCCGGCCGGCGTGAACTACGGCGTGGCCGGCACTGGGGCACAGCAAGGTCAGCGATTTTACATTGTGCACCGCGATTACGACGGCGCCAGCGGCATCAAAATAAAGGGCGACTTCTTTCGCGCCGAGTACGTGGATGCAGCGCCTGATGATGCGCCGGCCGAAGGAGAAAAAGTAGTGTTGGATCATTTTGACGGCACGCTGGCGCGGGTCATCAAACAGGGAAACTCGTCGTAGGCGAATCAACAAGGCAGGAGTAGAACAATGAACGATTCCGTGAGCGTGGGGCTTTTGATCAGCGTGATTGTTGTGGTTATCGGCGTGCTGATAATCGCCAAGGGACTGATGATTGTGCGTCAGTCAGAAGCCGTGGTGGTGGAGCGGCTAGGCTCGTTTAATCGGGTTCTGGAAAGCGGCATCAACATTATTATTCCGTTTATTGAAAAGCCGCGGTCGATCACCATGATCCGCTACCAGAAGCGCAACGACACCTATGTCGCCGTTACCCGCGAGGAGACGCGCATTGATCGGCGCGAGACGGTAATGGATTTTCCCGGCCAACCGGTCGTCACCACGGATAACGTCACCGTGCGCATTAACGGCGCGCTGTACTACAACGTGGTGATGCCCGAGCGCGCGGTGTACGAAGTCGAAAACATGAGTCAGGCCGTTGAGGTGCTGGCGAAAACCACGCTGCGCTCGGTGGTCGGCAAGATGGAACTGGACAAGCTGTTTGAATCTCGTGCCGAGGTCAACAACCAGATAAAGGCGACGATGGAAGAGCCGGCGTCCAAGTGGGGCATCAACATTACCCGGGTGGAAGTGCAGGATATTGAAATGCCTCAAGAGGTGGAGTCGGCGATGCGGCTGCAAATGGCCGCCGAGCGCAAGCGGCGCGCCACCGTGACCGAGGCCGAAGGCGAAAAGTCCGCGGCCATTGCCAAGGCGCAAGGGCAGCGCGAATCGTCGATTCTGAACGCCGAAGGCGACAGAGAGTCAGCCATTCTGCGCGCCCAAGGCGAGAAGGAATCCATTAGCCTGGTGCTCAGCGCGCTGGGCGATGACGACGAACACAAGCGCACCGTGGTGGGCTATCTGCTGGGGCAAAGCTATATCAAAAGCCTGCCGAACATGGCTAAAGACGGCGAGCGCGTGTTTGTGCCCTATGAATCCTCGGCGCTGCTGGGGTCGATGGGCATGTTCCGTGAAATGGCCGGCAGCCCGGAAGACGCCGTCAAGGCGTCGGGAGCGCTGCGCCAAGGCATGGTCGGCGGTGCGGCGAGCGCGCCCGATCCCGGCGCTCACACCTGAGACCTGCATGCATAGCGGTTTAAAGGAGCGCGCGTGTTGGATATAAGAGCCGTCGGCCTGTTTCTGATCACGGCGCTGGCAGAAATTATCGGCTGCTATCTGCCCTACCTGTGGCTGCGTGAACACAAGTCCGCGTGGCTGCTGGTACCGGGGGCGCTGAGCCTTATGCTGTTTGCGTGGCTGCTGACGCTGCACCCCGAACCGGCAGGAAGGGTCTATGCGGCTTACGGCGGCGTGTATATTGCCACCGCGATTACCTGGCTGTGGCTGGTTGACGGCGTGCGCCCTACGCTTTGGGATCTCACCGGCTCGGCGGTGGCGCTATTGGGTATGGCGATTATTTTCTTCGCCCCGCGTGTGGGGTAGTGCGCGGCGTACCTGCTGGGCGCGTATGGCCTGGCGTTCAAGCGATAGCGCGAGGCGTTCGACTAGCCCGGCCAGCAGCGCCCGGCGGCGCGGGTCCAGCGAGCTTTCGTCGCGCGCGGCGGCAATCAGCGCCTCGCCCGCCGGGCGTACGCAGCGCGGCGTTTCGCTGCGGGCGCTGCCGGCGTAGTCGTCGGCCAGTGCGAGAATAAAGTCGCGTTTTGCGCGGGCGAGTGCGGCGTTATTCAGCCCGTCGAGCCGGCGGCGCAGCTGCAGGCAGGCGTAGCCGACGTCAAGGCCGGTCAGCCCCAGGCTGAATAGATGGCGTTGGTCCTCGGGCAGGGTGTCATCGTGTTTGGACAGGTGCAGCAGGCGGTCGGCCATACGGCCGATAAAGCGCGTTTCTGCATCGTCAACCGGCGCGCTTGCCAGCCGGCGCAGGTCTCCCGCAATCGCCCACACCAGCCGCTTGCGGCGCAGCGTGGCGCCGGGCCCGGGAATCAGACGAAATCCGGTCACCACGGCACTCAGCCCCACTAGTACCGCCAACGCGCGGTTAATAAAGCTATCAAAGGAAAAGTCCATGCCGTTGCCGGGCATGGTGAGCAGGATATTGCCGATGGTAAAGGCCAAACAATAGCCGATCAGCCGCGGGTTGGCCGAGCCCAGCAGCCCCAGAAACAGCGGCGTCAGAAAAATCATCGCCAGCATGGGAAAGCCGCTGGCCTGGGCGAGCAGCACATGGCCGAACAGAAACGCGCTGGGAATGGCGGCCAACATGCCTTTGGCAAAGGTCATGCACACCGTGACCGGGTTGTCGCGGCTGGCAAAAAACGCGGAAAAAAGCGTGCCTAAAAGCATCGCTACCTGGCCATTGGTCCAGCCGGTGGCCAGCCAGAACGTTGCCAGCGTGGCGAAAATGGCGCCGGCGCGCAGGGCGTTGACGCCGGCCACCAGATGGTCGCGGTGCCACGCCAGCGCCACGCCGCGCAGGGACTTACGTGACGGGTGGGCGATGGCGTCGCGGGCATCCAGCATGATCAGCGCGTGCCCCAGCGCCTCGCGCAGCCCCAATAAGCAGCGCTGCTCAAGCGGCGTCAGCGCCGCTTCGGGGTAGTCCAGCGCTCGGCGGCGCAGGGCGTGCAAAGGCTCGCGGGCGGGTTCGGTGCCGCTGTATTCAGCAGCGCTCGCGAAGCCGTCGGCGAGCTGCTGCGCGAGCTGCCTGATGTCGTCTTTAATCCCCTCGCCGTCGTTGTGCAACAGCTGTTGCAAGGCGTGGAGCGTGGCTAGAAGGCGCAGGGTGTGGCGGGTCAGCACGTGGCTGGCGCGAATGCGCCCCGCCCCCTCAGGACCTTCGTAGCGAGCCGCCTGGCTGTCGCCTTCAAGCTGGGTTAACGGCGCCAGGCTGTCGGTGAGCGTGGCTTCCAGCGCGGCGTGGTCGGCGGTGTCGCGCAGGCGGTAGGCGGCGTGGGTAAACGCCTGGTTGACCACGCTGTCGGCCTGACGCTCCAGATGCGCGCTGACCCGAGTAGGCCACAGTAGCGCGCTGACCAGCGTCGCGCAGGTGGCGCCCAGCGTCAGCTCGGAGAGCCTGGCCACGGCAATGGAAAAGATACGATCCGGCGCACTGGCGCCAATCACCACGATCAGCATGGCGGTTACTGCGCCCATGATGCAGCCGTAAGCGGCGTTGTTGCGCAGCAGCGCGCTGCCGTAGGTACACAGCATGATCCACAGCGTCAGGCCGGCAAGCGCGGGCACCGGTGCCTGGGCAAACAGCGCCATCAGAATGATGCCGGCCACTGCGCCGACCAGCGTGCCGCTGATTTGGCTAAGCCCTTTTTCCAATACCATGCCGCTCATCGGGCGGATCTGTAGAAACGCCGCCGAGATCAGCGCCCAGTAGGGGCGCTCCAGGTCGAGCCACAGGGCGATATACAGCGCCAACAACATGGCAAGCGTTGCCTTGAGCGCGAACTTGACGGACTGAGCGTCAGGCGTCAGGTAGGCCTGATACCAGGGCGAGGCGGTGATGGACATGCTTAGGGCGCCGGATCAATGTGCACGGAAGCGGTCATGCCGGCGCTTAGCGTAACGTCGTCGGGAATGTTGTCCAGCGCGATACGTACCGGAATGCGCTGCGCCAGGCGTACCCAGCTGAAGGTAGGTTGCACCTTGGGCAAAAGTTGTTCGTTGGGCGCGGTGTTGGGGTCGGCGATGGCGCGCCCGATGCTTTCGACGTGGCCGGAAAGCTCGTGTTCCGCCCCCATCAGGTTGACCCGCGCGCGGTCGCCCACGTTGACCCGCGGCATTTTGGTTTCTTCGAAATAGCCGGTGACGTAGTAGGACCCGGCCGCCACCAGCGCCAGCACCGGCTTGCCGGCGCTGGTGTAGTTGCCCTCGCCGAGCTGCAGGTTCAGCACGTGCCCGGCAACCGGCGCCGCAACGGTGGTCTGCGTCAGGTCAAGCTGGGCGCTGGCCAGCGCACTTTGTGCCTGAGCAAGGGTGGCGCTTGCCACGCGGCTGTTGATGCGCGAGGTTTCCTGGCCTTCGGCGCTGATGGCGGCGCGCCCCAGCCGGTTGCGCCGCGAGGCCTCGTGGCGGGCAAGTTCAAGCTCGGCCTCGCGCTGTTCCACGACCGCCTGGGCTTTATCCATCGCCGTCTGGTAGCGGCTGGGGTCAATCTGAAATAGCGTGTCGCCCTGGCTAACGCGCTGGTTGTCATCCACGTTGAGCGCCACTACGCGCCCGGATACGTCGGGGGCGACGGTAATGATCTCGGCGCGCACGCGCCCGTCGCGAGTCCAGGGCGTGTAAAGATAATAATGCCAGAGCCACCAGCCGGCGGCGGCGGCAAGTGCCACGATAACGAGGGTGACCAGCGTGCGCAGCAGGGTGGACATATCACAGGGCTCCCGTGGTGGAAAAAGGCGCGGAGAAAATATAGGCGGTAGCCGCTGTGCATAACACGAACAGCGCAGTGTCGAACCAGGCTTCGAACCACAGCCGCCGGCCTCCCTGTAAGCGGAACAGCAGGGCGCGCAGCGCAAAGGTAGCGCCCAGGCCGATCACCACGTAAGCGAACAACGGCGGTAGAAACAAACCGCCGATAGCAATTTCGTGTAAACCCATCGCGTTGTGTTCCTCTACAACGAGAGCAAAAACAGGATCAGAGGCGGTGACAACAGCGAAAGAATAAACCCGCTGACCACCGCCACCGGTACACAGGCCACGCCGCCGTGCTGCTGGATAACCGGCAGCGTGAAGTCCATTGACGTGGCACCCCCGTAGCCAATCGCCAACGCCGCATGGCGGTGAATCACCAGCGGAATCAGCACAAACGCTAGAAGCTCGCGGGCCAGGTCATTGAAAAACGCTACCCCGCCCATGAGCGGCCCGAGCTGGTCGCCGATCAAAATCGCCGAGAGCGAATACCAGCCAAAGCCTGCGGCCATGGCGAGCCCCTCGTTCCAGCTAAGCGATAGCAGAGGGGCGGCCAGAAGCCCGGCCAGCAGTGAGCTGGCGGCAAGGGTTAGCGCAATGGCAAGCCCGGTGCGGTTGAGCAGAATTTGCCTGAGTGGCATGCCGGAGTTACGCAGCTGGCAGCCAATCAGTGCGAGCAGCACATATAGCACCCACTCGGCGAGGGTTTCGGCATGGCTGAACAGCGCTTTGCCGAGCACCGGGCCGAGGAGCACGCCGGCGGTAACGCCAAGCGCCACCACGCCCACCAGCAACAGCGAGCCCTGCATGGCGGCAAACTTGCTGACCGGCGCGTTTTTGACCGAGGGCGACGTGCCCGCGTGCAGCGCCAGCCGGCGCGAAAGCCACCATAGCGCTACGAGGTTGAAGGCGCTGGTCAGCGTAAACAGCAGCAGCGCGTTGCCGCCCAGCCGGGAAAGCTGGCTGGACAGGTTCTCAAGCCCCGCCAGACTGATGCCCATCAGCAGCAGTATCGCGTACACCGAGCCATTCACCGCGTGGTTGATGGTGCCCTGCAGGCGCTTTGAGCGAACGCGGGCAAGATAGCCCACCACGAGCGGCAATAAAACGATCAGTAATCCGGAAAACATGATGGCGTACGGCGTTCCTTATTGGCGGTTTAGCTGGGTCAGCGTGATGTGCGTCTCGCGCTTGCCGTTTTTCCAGTAGCTGGCGTCGACAATCAGGCCGGGGTAATCGGGCTGGTAGCTGATGCGGGTTTCGCGGTCGGTTTTTTCGGCGTCCAGCAGCACCACGGTCAGCGCTTCAAAGGTGCCGGCGGGCACCTTTATCTGCCGCGTGCCGGCGGCGTAATACTCGAAGTTTTCATCGCGCCCGCGGTGGTCGACAAAATGTATGTCGCAGGGGGCGCTTTCCGTGCAGTTCTCGCGCCCGGCGCGGCGCGCCAGGTCGACTAGCGCGGTTTGCCGATCAAGGGTGTCGATGTCGGCATCGGCCAGCTCGTAGCTGTCGCCCACGCCAAACAGCGAATAGCCGCTGTAATAATGCAGCGAATGGGTGGCCTCATCGTCGGCGCTGAAGCGGCTGCGCTCCTGGCCGCTGGCCACGGCGATGGAAAAACGCATCTCGCTTAGCCAGTGGCGGCCTTCGTGGCTTATCCGGTGGGTTAGCGTGGCGCCGGGCCAGTCTTTAACTTTCAGGCGATACTCGGCGTCAAACGCCTTGAGCGGACGCAGCACTGGGGCCTCATCATCTATTGAGGCGGCCTGCGCCGGCGTGACGGCCGTTAAACTGGCCATCAGGCCACCCGCCAGAAAAAGCGCCAGCGCGGCGGCGGGCAAGCCGCGTGAAATGATCGACATTACGCTTCTCCTGTAACGTGATAAGGCGAGTATAGCGCCCGCCGCGGTGAGCGTCAGTAGCCGGCACCGGGGTTCACGGTGGCAGGCGTGTCGCCGGCTTCAAAGGCGCGCAGATAGCCGATGACCTGATCAATGGCGCCATCAAGCGGCGTGGGTGCCGACATGTGCGGGGTGATCACCACGCGCGGGTGGCGCCACAGCGGGCTGGTAGCAGGCAGTGGTTCAGTGTTGAAGACGTCCAGCAGGGCACCGCGCAGAGGTCCCGGCGCGCTGTCATCACCCAGTGCGTCAAGCAGGGCGCGCTCGTCGATCAGCCCGCCACGCCCCGGGTTGATCACGCTCGCGCCTGGAGGCAGCTGCGCTAAACGTGCGGCATCGAGCAGCCCGTGCGTATCAGCGGTATCCGGCAGCAGCGTGACCAGCGTTTTGGCGCGGCTGAGCACGGCGTCAAGGCCGGCCTCGCCGTGGCGGCAGTCAACGCCGTCGAGGTTTTTGGCGTGGCGGCTCCAGCCGAGCACCGGAAACCCGGCCTGGGCAAGCGCCTGCGCGACGCGGCGACCAATCGCGCCGAGCCCCAGCACGCTCACCGGCCAGTTGGTCTTGTCGGGCACCGCTTGGGGGCTCCAGTGATCCCGCTGTTGTTGGCGTGCGTAGTGGTCAAAGCCGCGATAAAAATGCAGCACGCCGTAAAGCACGTAGTCAGCCATAGGCTCGGCCATTCCCGCATCGCGCAGCTTGACGATGGGTACATTCTCGGGCAACCCGGGTGTGGCCAGCAGGGCATCGACCCCGGCACCCAGGTTGATGATGCCCTTGAGCCGCGTCTGTTCGGCAAAAAGCCACTCGGGCGGCTTCCATACGGCGAGGTAGTCGGCGTTCTGGCGCTGGTCGGCGGGCGCGTCAGTGGTGATAACCGTGGCGCCGGGAAAAGCGTGTGCCAGCGCCGTGCGCCAGCGGTTGGCGTCATCGGTGTGTACGACTATTTTCATGATTTCTCCTTGACTCGCTCATCGCCGTTATTCGGGCATTGCGGCCACGCTATCATGGCTGATTGCGGTTTTTATAATAAGCGCGGCACCCATTGGGACGCCTCTGGCTCTGGGGGTGATGATTGCGCTTTTACATAAATAAAGATATTTTTGTAAGCATGAAAATCGAGCGCGCCTATAAATTCCGATTCTATCCTACGCCCGAGCAGGAAATACTGCTGGCGCGGACGTTTGGGTGCGTGAGGTATGTCTGGAATGCTGTGCTGCGCTATCGCACGGATGCGTTCTATCAGCGTCAGGAGAAAGTGGGCTATAACGACGCCAGTGCGTTCTTAACCCAATTAAAAAAGGTGCCGGATACCGCTTTCTTGTCAGAAGTGAGTTCCGTGCCATTGCAGCAATGTCTGCGCCACCAGCAGACGGCCTTCAAAAACTTCTTTGCCAAACGAGCACGATACCCGCGCTTCAAGTCCAAGCATCATCGCCAGTCGGCGACGTTTGCCAAATCGGCGTTTTCATACCGTGGCGGCGTCATTAGGCTAGCTAAATGCCAAGAGCCGCTGGATGTTCGTTGGAGCCGCGAGCTTCCAAGTGCCCCCAGCACCGTGATCGTTTCCAAAGATACCGCGGGTCGTTACTTCATCAGTTGTCTCTGCCAAGTTGAGGCGGAAGCCCTGGATGTGGTGCCGACAATAATCGGTATCGACCTCGGCCTGAAAGACCTGTTCGTCACCAGCGACGGGCATCGAACCGGCAATCCCCGCCACACGGCAAAGTACGCGGCCAGGCTGGCCAAGGCGCAACGACGGCTGAGCAAGAAAACGCTCGGCTCGACCAATCGCGCCAAAGCCCGTCAGAAAGTGGCTCGACTTCACGCCAAAATATCCGACTGCCGGAAGGACACCTTGCACAAGCTGTCACGCAAGATCGTTAACGAGAACCAAGTGATCTGCGTCGAAAGCCCTCTGGGCGGATCGGCAGTTTGTCCAAATCGCCCGCTGGTATCCGTCGAGCAAACGCTGCGCCGACTGCGGGCATGTGATGGACAAGATGCCGCTGCATATTCGTGATTGGACATGCCCTGAGTGCGCCACGCACCACGACCGCGACGTTAACGCTGCGGTCAACATTAAAGCCGCCGGGCTGGCGGTGTTAGCCCTTGGAGAGAATGTAAGTGGCATGGGTCAAGTATCTATGTCCGGTTCTCGATGAAGTGGGAATCCTCTTCCTGAAGCGTGTCAGCGCGAAGGGAGGGGAGCAGTCAAAATAAAGGCTTTGACCCCGTGCCGCGCAGGGGTGCTAGTATCGCTAAGGCGACGATGGCAGGCCTAATGCGGCGGGCCAAATCGCTTACATGTCCCGGAAACGCTGTAATGACGTCCGGTTTTTCTGATTCTTAACGGCGAGTTGCCCGATGACTCAGGTGTCACTGCCTTTCACGCGTGAGGAATATGCCCAGCGGCTATGGAAAGTGCGCGCAGAAATGGCTAGTCGGGGCATTGACGTACTGATCGTCAGCGACCCCTCCAACATGGCGTGGCTTACCGGCTATGACGGCTGGTCGTTCTACGTGCATCAGTGCGTGTTGGTCAGCCTTGAAGGCGAGCCTGTCTGGTACGGCCGCCGCATGGACGCCAACGGTGCGCTTCTGACCTGCTGGATCGCTCCGGAAAACATTACCTATTATCCGGATTACTATGTCCAGAACCCTGACATGCACCCCATGGACTATCTGGCGCAGTCGATTTTACCCGACCGCGGCTGGGATCGCGGCGTGGTGGGTATGGAAATGGACAACTACTATTTCTCCGCCAAGGCTTACTTGTGCCTGCTGCGCGAGCTGCCCCACGCCCGTTTCATGGATGCCAACGCCCTGGTCAACTGGTGCCGGGCGATCAAATCGCCTCAGGAAATCGCTTATATGCGGATTGCCGGCAAGATTGTCGAAGGCATGCATACGCGTATTCTGGAGCTTATTGAGCCGGGGCTGCGCAAAAGCAAGCTGGTCTCCGAGATTTATCGCGTGGGCATTGAAGGCTATATCAGCGAAGAAGGCGAAGTACACGGCGGTGACTACCCCGCCATTGTGCCGCTTTTACCCACTGGGAAAGATGCCGCTGCGCCGCACCTGACCTGGGATGACTCGCCGTTTCGCGAGGGTGAGGGCACGTTTTTCGAAATTGCCGGCGTGTACAAACGCTACCATGCGCCGACGTCGCGCACGGTCTTTTTGGGCCGCCCGCCGCGTGAGTTCCTGCGTGCCGAGTCGGCGCTTTTAGAAGGCATCGAAAGGGGCTTAGCGGTAGCCAAACCCGGCAACCGCACGGCGGATATCGCTATGGCGCTAGGCTCGGCAATGGATAAGTACGGCTTTGACCGTGGCGGCGCGCGTTGCGGCTATCCCATCGGCATTTCCTACCCGCCGGACTGGGGCGAGCGCACCATGAGCCTGCGTCCCTCGGACGAATCGGTGCTCCAACCGGGCATGACGTTTCACTTTATGCCCGGCCTCTGGGCCGACGGCTGGGGGCTCGAGATTACCGAAAGTATCCTGATTACCGAAACCGGCTGCGAAACCTTCGCTAACTTTCCCCGCCAGCTGTTCGTCAAGTAAGCGTTTGTTCATTAAATAAACGCGTTGCGTTAGCGGTGGTGCCCTCCCTGTTTCGCGTTTTATCACGGCATCCTTCATGCTATTCAGCACAGCTTTCATCATTAAGGATTAAGGAGCGTCCCATGAGCAAGCGTCCCAGCCCGATTTCCGCCACGGTTGATTTCGACGCCGACGGTGTGCAGCACGGCTTTCTCAACCTGCCTATTTCGGTCGATGACTCGGCGTGGGGCGCGGTGATGATCCCCGTGACCGTGGTCAAGAACGGCGACGGCCCCACCGCGCTTTTGACCGCGGGCAACCACGGCGACGAATACGAAGGCATTACCGCGCTGCTGAAGCTTTCCTCGACGCTCAAGGCGGCGGACGTAAGCGGGCGGGTGATTATCGTGCCGTGCTTCAACACGCCGGCGGTAACGGCCGGCAAGCGCACCTCGGGGCTGGACGGCGGCAACCTCAACCGCTGCTTCCCCGGCAACCCCGACGGCAACGCCACCGAGCAGATCGCCGACTATTTTACCCGCGAAATGGTGCCCATGGCCGACGTGGTGCTGGACATCCATTCCGGCGGGCGCACGCTGGATATCGTGCCCTATGCGGCGTCCCACGTGCTCGACAATAAAGACCAACAGCGTGCCGCGCTGGAAAGTGCCAAGACCTTTGGCGCGCCTTACGCCATGGTGATGTTCGAGCTCGACGCCGAAAGGCTCTTTGATACCGCCTGCGAGCGTCAGGGCAAGGTGTTTGTCACCACCGAGCTTGGCGGCGGCGGCACCTCGACCCCGCAAAGCGTGGCGATCACCGAGCGCGGCGTGCACAACTTTCTGATCCACCACGGCCTGATGCAGGGCGAACCTCAAACGCCGGCCGAGCCGCAGATTTACCTGACCATGCCCGATGCCAGCTGCTACGTACAAAGCGAGCACTCGGGGCTTTTGGAGCTTGTCGTGAGCCTGGGTGAGCGGGTCGCTGAAGGGCAGGCCATCGCCTACGTTTACGACCTGACCCGCACCGGCTCCGCGCCGGTGGCCTATCACGCCAAGCGCGACGGTATTCTCGTGGCGCGCCGCGCCCCGGCGCTGGCCCACATCGGCGACACGCTGGCGGTTATCGCCGACGTGGTGGAGCGCCTCGATGCGTAACCCTTCATGCTGAAACTCGACCGTTTTGACGTCAAAATCCTCTCGATACTCTCCCGCGACGGACGCATCACCAAATCCCGCCTGGCCGAGGCGATCAGCCTCTCGGTCAGCCCCTGCTGGGAGCGCGTCAAGCGCCTCGAGCAGGCGGGCATCATCGAAGGCTACAGCGCGCGCATCAATACCGGCGTGCTGGTGCCGAGCAACTCGGTGTGGGTGCAGATCGAGCTTAAGCAGCACAATGTCGAGAGCTTTTCGCGCTTCGAGGCGCTGGTCATGGACACCCCCGAGGTCACCGAGTGCGTCGCCGTCGGTGGCGGGGTGGACTACCTGGTGAAGTTTGAGGTGCGCAGCATCGACAGCTACCAGCGCACCATGGACCGCTGGCTGGTGTCCGACGCGGGGATCGAGCGCTACTTCACCTATATCGTCACCAAAACGGTCAAGCGCGCCACGCTGAACATCGAGGATGAACAGCTGGCCTAGGCGGAAACCGACGACCTGCCAAAAAAACCGCAAGTTTACGCCGGCCGCGCCAAAAAAAGCGCATCTTGTGCCGGCGCTTTCAAAAGCACTTCCCGCGCGATCTCCCTTATGCTTGAGCCATCGACAGGTAATGACCTGCCAATCGCCAAGACCCCAAGGGAGGGGTTCCTATGACCGCATTCTCCGCTACGCTCTCCGATCGTTCCACAGCACTCTCCGATCGTTTGCAGGATCCGCGCCTGTTCCGTCAGTACGCCTACATCAACGGCAAATGGACCCACGGCGAAGGCGGCCGCGAAGAAGCGGTCACCAACCCCGCTACCGGCGACGTGCTGGGCCATATTCCGGTGCTTGAAGACACCCAGATTACCGCCGCGGTAGACGCCGCCGAGGCTGCTTTTGCCGGCTGGCGGGCGCTGCGCGCCGACGAGCGTAGCGATATCCTGCAGGCATGGTACGACTTGATCCGCGCCAACAGCGAAGACCTGGCGACCATCATGACCCTTGAGCAGGGCAAGTCGATTGGCGATTCGCGCGGCGAGGTGCAGTACGGCGCAAGCTTTGTGCGCTGGTTTGCCGAAGAGGGCAAGCGTACCTACGGCAACACCATTCCCAGCCATATGCCCAACGCTGCGCTGGGCTCGATCAAAGAGCCGATTGGCATCGCCGCGATGATCACGCCGTGGAACTTCCCGCTGGCGATGATCACCCGCAAGGCCGCCGCCGCGCTGGCTGCCGGCTGCCCGATCATCATCAAGCCGTCCAACGAAACGCCGTTCTCGGCGCTGGCGTTGGCTGAGCTGGGCGAACGCGCGGGCATTCCCGCAGGTATTTTGAACGTGGTGCTGGGCGAGCCACCGGCGGTGTCCAAAGTGCTGTGCGCCGAGCCGCGTATCCGCGCGCTGTCATTCACCGGCTCTACCCGCGTGGGCGAGCTGTTGATGGCGCAAAGCGCGAGCACGGTCAAGCGTCTCTCCATGGAGCTGGGCGGCAACGCGCCGTTTATCGTCGGCCCCGATATGGACCCCACAGAAGCCGCCGAAGCTGCGGTCGCGGCGAAGTACCAGACCTCGGGGCAGGACTGCCTGGCGGCCAACCGCATTCTGGTGCACGAGTCGATCCACGACGCCTTTGTCGAGGCATTCAAAGTCAGCATGTCGGCGCTGACCGTAGGTAACGGCCTGCAAGAGGGCATTGACCTGGGCCCGTTGATTCACGCCAACGCCGTGGAAAAAGCCCAGAGCATTGTCGACGACGCGGTTGCAATGGGCGCAACGCTGCACCAGAGCAGCCAGCCGCCGGTGGCCGGTGCTAACTTCTTCATGCCGGTGGTGCTGACCAACATCACCCGCGAGATGAAAGTGTGGCGCGAAGAAAGCTTTTCGCCGGTGGCGGGCATCCTGCCTTATGCGACCGACGAGGAGGCCATCGAGCTGGCCAACGACACCGAGTACGGACTGGCGTCCTACCTTTTCACCCACGACCTGCGCCGCATCTGGAAAATCATGCGGGCGCTGGAGTTCGGGCTGGTGAGCGTCAACTCGGTGAAAATGACCGGCGCACCGGTGCCGTTTGGCGGGGTGAAAGAGTCCGGCCTGGGTCGCGAAGGCGGCTCTGCGGGTATCGACGAATACATGGAAACCAAGTTTTTCTGCCTGGGCGGCATGGAGTCAGTGTCCGGCAGCTGAAGCGTCCAATCGCTAAAGATGAACGATCAACCGTGCGTTGCCACATGCTCCCCGCCAGGGCGGGGAGCTTTTTTATCGCGGCGTGGCACAGGGCCTGAGCCGCTGAAAAGAGAACGTCATGAGCCAGCATCAGGATTTAGTCAACCGCGACCGTAACGTCACCTTTCACGCCTCGACCCACCTGCGCGACTTCGCCCACGGTGATTCACCGGGACGCGTGATTACCGGCGGTCACGGCATCAATATCGTGGATAAGGACGGCCGTGAATTCATCGACGGCTTCGCCGGGCTTTACTGCGTCAACGTTGGTTACGGGCGCACTGAAATCGCCGAGGCGATTTACCAGCAGGCGCTGGAGCTTTCCTACTATCACACCTATGTGGGCCACTCCAACGAGCCACAGATCGCGCTGTCCGAGCGCATTCTGGAGCACGCCGGTATGGGCATGTCCAAGGTGTACTACGGCATGTCGGGCAGCGATGCCAACGAAACCCAGCTCAAGCTCGTGCGTTACTACAACAACGTGCTGGGCCGGCCGCAGAAGAAAAAAGTCATCTCGCGAATGCGCGGCTACCACGGTTCGGGCATTGCGTCCGGTTCGCTGACCGGCCTCAAGGCGTTTCACGATCACTTTGATCTGCCGATCGACACGATTCGCCACACCGAGGCGCCGTACTACTACCATCGCGCCGCCGAGCAGCACGGCATGAGCGAGCATGAGTTCTCCGCCTTCTGTGCCGACAAGCTCGAAACGATGATTGTAGAAGAAGGCCCCGACACGGTTGCCGCATTTATTGGCGAACCGGTACTGGGCACCGGCGGCATCGTGCCGCCGCCGGAAGGCTACTGGGCGGCGATTCAAGCGGTACTTGAAAAGTACGACGTGCTGCTGATCGCCGACGAAGTGGTCTGCGGGTTTGGCCGCACCGGCTCGGCGTTTGGCAGCCATCACTACGGCATGCAGCCTGACCTGATCACCATCGCCAAGGGTCTGACCAGCGCCTATCAGCCGCTTTCCGGCGTGATTGTGGGTGACAAGGTATGGCAGGTGCTGGAAGCGGGCACCGGCGAATACGGCCCCATCGGCCACGGCTGGACGTATTCCGGCCACGCGCTGGGCTGCGCCGCAGGGCTTGCCAATCTGGCAATCATCGAGCGTGAAAATCTGGTGGGTAACGCCGCTGATACCGGCGCCTACTTTCAGCAGCGGCTCAAAGAGCAGTTTGACGGCCACCCGCTGGTAGGCGACGTACGCGGCGTGGGGCTGATGGCCGCGCTTGAGTTTTCGCCGAATGCGGCGCAGCGCCTGCATTTTGATCCCGCGTTGAAGGTGGGCGCCCGGGTCTCGGCCGCCGCGCTTGACGACAACCTGATTGCCCGCGCCATGCCCCAGGGCGATATTCTCGGCTTTGCGCCGCCGTTGACCTTAAGCCGCGCCGAGGCGGACGAGATCATCTACCGCACCCGGCGCGCCGTGAACCGCGTCACCGACGAGCTCACGCGCTCGGGGGAGCTGACCCAGGGCACGCCCGAAACCGCATTCGCCACCTGATCGGTACGTATGTGATCAACAATGCCGCTGCCCGTGCAGCGGCGTTTTCGTGTGCCGGTTGCGTACTTGCACACGGTTGGTAAGTGCCGGCAACGCATCGCATAATGGGCGGTGTCTACCCCGTGAAGGATGAGGTCATGTCACAAAAGATTTACTGCATTGCCAGCTTCAAGCCCAAACCCGGCAAGGAAGACGCCGTGTTCAAGGCGCTGCAGGCGCTTGAGCCCAACGCCCACCGCGAAGATGCCTGCCTGCGCTACACCGTCACGCGCCAGATCGACAGTCCTTTCGCCCAGGGCGAAAGCTACCCCATTGTGTTTCACGAAGTCTGGGCCAACCGCGCAGCCTTTGAGGCGCACTGCCAGCGCGAAGAAATCAAACAGTTCTTCGCCCGCAACCTCGAAGCGCCGGACGGTGATATCGAAGACGCCAACGTCTGCGTCTACACCGACGAGCCGAACGACTTCGACGCGCCCGCTGTCTAGCGTCAGGCACTCAACCGTTTTTGCACAGGAGGCCACATGGCCGAACAAAAGATGAACGTCGAAAGCTTCAACCTTGACCATACCAAGGTAAAAGCCCCGTATATCCGCCTGGCCGACGTCAAGACCGGCGCCAACGGCGACAACATCCACAAATACGACCTGCGTATTTGCCAGCCCAACAAAGGCCACATGGAAATGCCCGCGCTGCACTCGCTTGAGCACCTGATGGCCGAGCTGTCGCGCAACCACTCCGACAAGGTCGTGGACATCAGCCCGATGGGCTGCCAGACCGGTTTTTACATCGCCATGATCAACCACGACGACTACGACGACGTGCTCAACATCGTCGAACAAACGCTCAACGACGTGCTCAGCGCCACCGAGGTTCCCGCCTGCAACGAAATGCAGTGCGGCTGGGCGGCAAGCCACAGCCTTGAGGGTGCCCAGGCGCTTGCCCGTGACCTGCTCGCCAAGCGCGACGAGTGGACCGAAGTGTTTGCCTGATGTGATTTAACGTACTGTTTTAAAAGCGCCTCCCTACGAGGCGCTTTTTTTACGTTTTTACAAAAATGAATGCTCGAAATGTGGCATTTTTGTGGAAACATACTTTGTAAAATGCTAATTTTCCTTTAGGCTGGTCTTCCAATACTCGTGGGTCGCGTGCCTCCTCAATGCAGGCCATGGGTCTTTGTCGCAGGTCTGTACGTAGTGAGGGGGCAGAGCGAGTCTGTGTTGCTACACGGAGCGTATAACTGAAGTGGTTATAGTTTCCCGGACACACAAACGCAGGTAATCTCACCTGCCCATCGAGGTGTGTGTCATGAGCCAGAAAAAAGCCAATTCCTATACCGCTGAATTTAAAGAGGCCGCCGTCAAATTGGCGACGGAATCAAATCAACCGGTGACCCAATCTGCCAGGGAGCTGGGCGTTAACGTCAATACGCTGCATACCTGGGTCGACAAGTACTCTGGTAAACGAGAGGTCGGCAGTTCCGGCCAGGTGAATGACCCGCACCTGTATGAAGAGCTGAAACAGCTGCGGCGCGAGAATGCTCGCCTCAAGGAGGAACGCGAACTGCTAAAAAAGGCGGCGGCCTTCTTCGCCAAGGAATCTCGCTGAGGTACGCCTTCATCGAAGCACACCAGAGAGCGTTCGATACTGCCCTGATGTGCCGAGTGTTTGAGGTGTCTCGCAGTGGTTACTATGAGTGGCGCTCTCGGCCACCCTGCCAGCGAGATCAGCAAGATGAGGCGTTGAAGGCGAGGATCCGAGACCACCATACGCAGAGCCGGGCAACCTACGGCACGCGGCGTATCCAGCAGACACTGGCCAGTGAGGGCGAGGCGATCAGCCGTCGTCGGCTTGCCAGGCTAATGAGAGAGGAAGGCTTGGTGTGTAAGACACGGCGGAAATTTAAGGCGACCACGAATTCAAAGCACGGCAAGCCGGTTGCTTCGAATCTTCTGAATCGCACCTTCTCGGCCGCGCAGCCGGATCAAGCCTATGTCGGTGACATCACCTACATTCCGACACGGGAAGGCTGGCTCTACCTGGCCGTCTTCATCGACCTCTACTCGCGAGCGGTGGTGGGCTGGTCGATGGATAGCCGCATGCCCGCCTCACTGGTACATGATGCGCTGACCATGGCCGTCCGGAAGCGGCAGCCAGAAAATGGGTTGCTGGTACATAGTGACCGAGGTAGCCAGTATGCCTCCGATAGTTTTCAGTGGTTGCTAAAGCAGCATGACTTCCGGTGCAGCATGAGCCGAAAGGGGAATTGCTGGGATAACGCACCCTCCGAGAGCTTCTTTCACACCCTGAAGACTGAGCTGGTGTACCACGAAGATTTCAGAACGCGAGAAAAGGCGAAACAAGCCATTTTCGAGTATATCGAAGTGTTTTATAACCGAGTTCGGCTGCACTCCAGCAACGGCTACATGAGTCCGATGGACTATGAGTCAGAGCGACGAACGGCCGCTTGAAAATGTGTCCGGAAAACTGTTGCCAGATCATACCTATCGGTCAACGTAGTTGTCACCTAAACGGATTGACAGGTGATCAGCGTGCGTTTTATCCGAGAGGACTGCGAACTCCAGCAAAGCCCTTGCCCAGCACATGGGTATAGATCTGAGTCGTTTCCAGACTCTTGTGGCCGAGTAGCTCCTGCACTGTGCGGATATCCGTGCCCTGGCTCAGCAGCTGAGTGGCGAAGCTGTGCCGCAGGGTATGGCAAGAGCCAGGACGTGGCAGCGAAGTGGCCCGCATAGCGTGTTTTACGGCTTTTTGTACCGCCGATGGGTGGATATGGTGAAGAACGATCTTGCCGGTGTCTTCGAAGCAGGGGCGAGAAGCTGGAAAGAGCCACTGCCAAGCCAGAGAGATTCCTGCATTCGGATACTTGCGACCCAGTGCATGAGGTAGTGTCACAGGCACGCGGCCATGAGCAAGCCGGCAGTCAAGTTGACGTTGGGCCGTGGAAATTTGCTGCTGCAAGCATGGGATGCAAATGGCTGGGAGCAAGGTAGTGCGATCCTTATCGCCTTTGCCGGCTCTCACCGTCACGATCTGTCGCTCGAAGTCGATATCTTGGACACGCAGACGGCAGGTTTCGAGAAGGCGAAGCCCTGAGCCGTACATTAGTGAGCCCATCAAACGCATGGGGCCTGATAGATGGCTCAGCACCTGTGTCACTTGTTCATGGGAAAGTACCACTGGTAATCGACGCGGGCATTTGGCGCGAGAAAATTCACCGATATCACCCAGAGGCTGCTCAAGAATATGGCGATAAAGGAAGACAAGGGCGTTCAGCGCCTGGTTTTGTGTGGCCGCCGCCACATGGCGTTCCATCGCCAGATATTCTAGGAAAACCTTTACCTCGGGGGCTCCCATGCTGGCGGGGTGTCGCACGCCGTGGAATCGGATGAAGAAGCGTATCCAGTAACAGTAGGTCTTCTCGGTACGTGGACTATAGCGTTTTACTCGCATTGTGGCCTTCATCCGGTCCATCAGCTTTGGCGGCCTGCTGTGCGTATCCATATGACGCCCCTCAATGACTGTGTATAAAAACAGTATTATTGATTCGGGCAAAACGCGCAAGCGCGCGAATCCTGCTTAGGCTGCCGAGCTATTCTTAATGTTTTATGATATCAATGAGTTAGGTTAAGAAAAGTACGCTGGATAACATTGTTGAACGAGCCGGCGCGTTTATTCAATATCAGAACGTTCCGTCTAATACCTGTTATGCCTAAGAGGAAGTATGGAAGCTAAACAGATCGCTTTTGATAAGCTCGCAAACTCAATGCGAATGTACGCTGAGACCAGCACCCGGTTTCCAGAGCTAAAACTGGTTGATATGGAGGAAGCGGTCAATAACCTGGATAGGGCTTTTGAGTCAAAGTTAGAGGCATTCCATAGCCTGTACGACATCACCAAGAGTGATTTTGGATACTTTGATCACGCGGATACGGCACTATTGATAGTGCTGAGGAATGCTGTGCACCACAGAGATCATCTGCTTTTTAAAAGCTGGAATCATGAGATGTTCTTAAAATCAGGGCTTACAAAATATTCTGGGGCAGCTTTTCTTTTGGCTAGTTATAAAGTTGGCGGTGGGACATACACCGCGCAATATTATTATAAGATTGACGATATTCTTGATCGGCTAGATTCCTCAAGAGGGTCTCCCTATCTCCAAAATAAAATGGGATCATCAAGGCGAGAGCGCCTTCTGGAAACCATCAGTGCAGAGCTTAATTTCAATAAAATTTACAGTTTCGCCTCAGATGAAAGGTATCCATCAAGTCAGATTTACATAAATCTGATTCCGATATTTATATCTGCGATGGAAAGGATATTTTCGCATTTTAAAAGCCTAGGTATGGCCTTCAAAGGCTACGATTCCGGTGTTTATCTTGAGCACTTCACATCAGGCCTGGACGTTAATTTTGACGAAATAACCTTCAAACAGGTTCGTTTGCCGTGATCACATGGCATAACCAGGCTATGCACCGGATGCCAAAACCTCCGCTTCGCTACGGTTTTGCCACCGGTGATAGCGGGCGTTATGTAGACGTTGCGTCTTTCTAGAGGGGGAGAAAATGGCAAAGTATGAGGCAAACCAAAGGATCAAATTTGCTTATAAATTAGAGGGTTGGTCGTATGAGAGTGGTAGTCAGTTTGAGTTGAAGCGAACTGGTGAAAAGGTTCTGCCTTCTGAATATACACAGGATATGGAGGGCAAGATATTTTGCCCTGGTTGCTTCACGAATCTGATTCGGGTTCCGAAGGAAGCCGACCACTTTTCAAATGGACGCGATGCCTACTTTGCTCATTTGCGGACGTATAAACATGTCAAATGTGATCTCCGAGTAAAGCGCTCTGAAGGAAAAAAGTTTGATACCTATGAAGAAGCTCAAAAGGCTATTGATGACGAAAATTTGGTCATTGTCTCTAGGTTCTTGCAAGAGAAGCCTCAAGGCCAACAAGATCCCGCTGGAGTTTATGACGAAACCCCTGTTGAGAATATAAATGGTCCTGTATCTGAGGTGCCAATAGCGCGCCACGCTGGTGAGTCATTTTCCTTGCCTAGCAAGATCACCACAGTTGCCGGAATAGGCAGAAGCTTTGATGAAAATTTATACAAATATTATTTCCTGCCAGGTAGACAAAATGCAGTCAGGCTAATCGATTTGCTGAAAGATGTCCGGGAGGTCATCGAGGAAGATAGCACCCCTCGCCTGTACTTTGGGAAAATCATTAGATCTTACACGCCCGTCAATAATCCCGCCTCTCACAATACTCGGATGACAGAGTTAGCTGGCGCACCAAGTGTGCATGACTTCTATCTCAAGGAAGAACATGGGATTTCCAGTAGTAAAGGAATTAATGACAAGACCAAGGAACGATATATGCTTATGTGGGGAGAAATTGGGAAAAACGGAATCGGTCTTTGCATTGAGGGGTTGAGTTGGGGTGAATTTGCATTATTGCCAGCTCAATACAACTACCTTCTGGATACATAACCAGTGGCTGTTGTCGGACGCGCCTGCGCTCCGGCACGCCGCAAAGCCAAGCGTTAGCGCTGCACCGATCAATCTTCGGTAATTTGGAATTCAAGAATTTAAAAGGTGGTAAGAGTATGCGATTTATAGCTGTAGTTGCTTTGCTGTTGAGTTTTTCCGGATGCGCCAGCGTAAGC
>Ga0307967_1000345_pt1 | contig 32976 bp, 31 predicted proteins | sample OrgLakmetagen648_FD_201828 | JGI IMG/M metagenome (GOLD analysis project Ga0307967, IMG submission 201828) | Saline water microbial communities from Organic Lake, Antarctica - #648 | ecosystem: Environmental > Aquatic > Non-marine Saline and Alkaline > Saline | place: Antarctica: Organic Lake... | reverse complement strand
TCCACCATCGAGAGCTTGTGGAAGACATCCTTCACCGTTCGGAACAGCATATCGCCCTGTTCGGTCAGGATCAGACCACGGGCATGGCGATGGAACAGGGGGACCTTCACGCTTTCTTCAAGCGAGGATATCTGGCGGCTGATCGCCGATTGGCTAAGGTTCAGCTTCTCCCCCGCATGGGTGAAGCTGCCAGCCTCGGCCACGGCATGAAAAATCCGCAATCTGTCCCAATCCATTGGCATGGCACGGACGTTAACCGAATCGCACCCCCGGCGCTAGCGTGATCGCCACGCTAATTTTATCGGCTTAAAACCCGAACATATGATCCAGCGAGAAGCTGTCCGCGCCGTCATCGCCCGCCATCAGTCCGTGATAGCCGAACAGGCGGCAGGTCGTGTCGCGGATTAGGATATAGCCGTCATCGCCGGCCTTGGCGCAGTCTTGGGCGCTGAATAGGCCGCGTTGGGTGAAGCGATAGCTGCCGCCGCAGGGGATGGCGACATCTTGGCTTGCGACCTCTTTGCCTTGGGAATCCGTCAGAACCAGCGTGGTTTGGCTTGTCCCCATCCAGTCGGTGGAGGCCGGATAGATCAGATGGCAAAAGCCGTTATAGCCCGCAGGCCCGATGCGCAGGAACAACCGCGTCGACAGACCGGGCGGGCGTCCGGCATAGCTTTGCGGCTCGCCCTTATAGGTCAGGATATGGTTGAACATGTGCGCGCCGAAGCTGGTTTCCGCTGCGTGGCCGGAGCGTGTGTCGGTGTAGCGGAACAGGCCGTGCAGCCAGCCGTCCGCCTCCCCGCCGTCGGCGAAATCATAGATCAGTTCCGCATGGCCATAGGCATCTGCCGACAATCCGCTTTCCAGCGCTAAGCGCCCCAGATCCAGCATTTCCGCATGATCGCGCGCCAAGCAGCCGAAGCGGTGGCGCGCGATTTCTGCGCCGGTGCTATCGAACAACAGAATCGCGACCGGCAGGGTCGTCTGCGCCGTCGACATCGGTGTCGGCAGCACGATGCTTTCATAGGTGCCCGGCGGCAGGATGGGGGCAGGCAGCAGATAGCCCTTGCCCATCAGATTGGCGAGTTCGGGTATCTTCGGATCGGCGGCCAGATCGACCCGTTCAACATTCGGGTGACTGATGCGCTGCGCGCCGCTCGCCTTTGTGATCTCGTAGCGGGGGCGGACAAAATGTTTGCCGGCATGGATCTCAATCTGCTCCGGCCAGGCCAGGGTCGGCATCAGGCTGGCCACATCCAGGGCGTAGGAGCCGAAAGCCGGCACCTCTTCCTCCAACGCAAAGGTCTCATCGCGGCCCATGCGCCCCAACGCGATCGCGCCTTTCGGGATCGGGGTAGGGTGGCTGTTTTGAATCCATAAGACCACCGTCTCACCGCCTTCGGGGGCGGGCAGTCCGGCATAAAGATCCGCCGGCCAAGCATTGGCATCATGGGTGCAGGATAAAACGCGGCTGTCATCGCCGTAGGTATCGAGCGCGTATTTGACGATATCATGACCTGCCGCGCCGATCACATGGACGAATAGCTGGCCGGTGAAGGCCCCCAGGTCAAAGCGCGCACGCACCGACGCACTATCGATCACCAGCGTGGCGTTGGCGGGACCCAGGGTTTGACGCCACTGCGCCAAAATATCGCCGCCCTCATCGAACAGGCAGCACCAGATTTCCACCTTCGGCGATCCGTACCCGCCCCAATAATTGGCCGTGACAAGGCGCGTATGATGGCCATCACCATCGCGGAAAAAGGCGAAGTTGGTGGCCCAATTCAGATTGTCGAGATAGCGGCGCGGGTTGGTTTGCATTTCTTCCGGGATGCGGATCGCGTCCAGCGTGACCAGCTCCGCACCCTCTGGCAGCAGATGGCGGATTTGATCGGCCATCTTCGCCGCCTCAAACGCGCTCAGCAGCACAACCTTCGCGCCCGATGCTTTAAGATCGGTGACGGGCTGCGCGGTCAGGCCTGCATGCACTTCACCAATCGCCTCAATGTCCTGCACGTACAAACCGCACAGATCCAAGGTAGAGAGATCATGGATCGCGTTTACCGCCTCCGCCATGCCCAGCGGGTCATAAATCGCAACCGGGCCAGCTTGGGCCAGACGGCGCAACAACGCCTGCGCGGGCGCAACCGTCAGCGGGTGCCCCAACGCCTTGAAGGTGGAGAAGCCGCCGATCTTATTCGAAAATGTCTCAATAGTCAGCGGCATGGGTTCCGCGTCCTCGCTCGTTCAGTAGTAAAAAGGCATCTCGCTACGAGAAGCCGGGAAGTTTCTTCAAAAAGGCGGACAGACCGTGGCGGCGCTGTTCGCGCTTCAGGTAGCCATCATCGACGACCCAATTCAGTTGGATCGCCCGGCGCGCCCCCTCAAAAGGTTTATGACCGTGCCAGGCATCGTCGGTGCATTTGAACAAAAGCAATGTGCCTTCATCCGGCGGCACTTCCGCCGCATAGTCATCCAGCGAGGTCGGGGAGCGCAATAACCGCAGCCGCCCGCCATCCGATTCCCAGCCGCTATTCATATAAAGCAGCGCTGTGATCAGCTTGCCCTTGCTGTCGGTATGGATTTGGCCGTCCTTCATGCGCGCACGGGCGCGAACGGTTACCATCGTCGGGCGGCCTTCCAAATCGATATCGAATTTCTCCGACACCGCTGCCGTCATCGCTGGCGAGCGCAACGCCTCAATCATCCGATTGAAGGCCGGGCCGGGATGCACAGCGGATAGTGGGATGGAGCCGCCCTTGTTGATCGTCGGATAATCATCATTGATCGCCGCGCAGGCCGCAGGCGGCAAGAAGCCGGGCACGATCATATGCGCGAACGGATCCTGCGACACGGGCGTCGCCCGCAAGCGGTCCAGGTCAATTGGCAGGTTTTCCTCAGCGCGTGTCATGGCATTGGTTTTAAGCGACGCAACGCGCCGGTGCAAATATTGTGGCAACCCCATCTAGCCGCCATCCGACGCCGCGATCTGCGCATCGAACCAATCGCAAAGAACGGGCGCAAAGGCCGCAACCGGGCTATCCGCCGACCAGGCCAGATAATAGCCGGTGTTGGGGTCTTCAACCATGGGGCCGACGGGCACGAGGCTGCCTTGCGCGATCAGCCCATCGGTCAAGGGTCGCCACGCCAACGCGATCCCGCGACCGGCCAGCGCCGCCTGTAAGACCAGCGGATAGTTGGTATAAAGAACGTCCGGGCGGCGCGGCGGCGTGCCCACATCCTGCGCCCGAAACCACCCCCGCCAGGTAAGCCAGGGCTGATCGCCTTCATCCATATGCAACAAGGGCGCGTCTGTTAAGGCCGCCGGCGCGGCATCGCAAAAGGTTGGGTTGGCCGCCAAAAAGGCAGGCGAGGCGACGGGAAACACCGTCTCGCGGATCAGCGAATGGCCGCCGCGCCGCCTTTGACCCGCCCGGTCGCCGATACGGATCGCCAGATCATAGGCGCCGCGATCCAAATCCGCCTCTTGGTCCGAAATCATCAACTGCAAATCGAAGTTTTGCAGCGCTTTGGACAGATCGGAGAAGCGCGGCATCAACCATTGCTGGGCAAAACCGGAATGGGTGGCGACGACTAGGCGCTCCCTAGCCTCCTCGGCGCGGATTATATCCATGACCCCGGCCATATCGTGAAAGCCGGCGGTGACGCTACGCCAAAGCCGCAGGCCGTCCGCGGTGAGCGCCAAGCGATTGTGCCGACGCTCAAACAAGGCGCAGCCCAACTCAGCCTCCAGCGTGCGGACATGGCGGGTGACGGCGGGCTGGCTGATCGACAGCTCATCGGCCGCCTTGGTAAAGCTGGTCCAGCGCGCCGCACATTCAAAGACGAGCAGCGCATTCGCATTAGGCAGACGGCGGCGCAATGTTTTCATAACCTGATGTTATGCAATCGATCAGATTTTTCCAACTGTCTCAATCAACCAAGATCAGATATTTCTGAAAATGTTATAGTCGTTACGGGGATAGCCATGATCGATCTGCCCACCCAAGCCAGCGTCACCCCGCAAGGGGTGCTGCGGCTGACCAGCACCCAAGGCACCAGCGCCGATCTGCATCCGCTTTGGCTGCGTGAGCGTAACCGCGACCCGGCCCATTATGACAGCGGCAGCAATCAGCGCCTGTTCGAACCCTGTCTGCTGCCCGCCGATTTGACCGTGCGGGCCGCCAGCGTGGATAGCACGGGCGGGCTTATGGTCGTCTTTAGCGATGACTGCACGGTCAGCTTTGACGGGCCCGCCTTAGCGCGGGAGCTAGGTTGGGCATCCGACCCGCTTGCACCCCCGGCGCCCACCCCCTGGACAGCCCGCGATGTGGACCGCACCACGGCGTCTTGGCCCACGCTAAACGACCCCGATGCGATGCGCGATCTGCTGGACGGTTTCTTGCGTACGGGTTTTTGCATCCTAAGCGATGTGCCCCGGGTGTCGGGCACGCTGTTGGACGTGGCGGGGCGCTTCGGGTTTGTGCGCGATACGAACTGGGGTCCCTATTTCGATGTGCAGACCAAGCCCGATCCGTCCGACCTCGCCTATACCGGCCTCGCCCTATCGGCCCACAGCGATAATCCCTATCGCCAGCCCGTCCCCCAGATCCAAATCCTGCATTGCCTGGAGACGACGGTGGTCGGTGGCCTATCAACCCTGGTTGATGGCGCGTCCGTGGTGGCGCGGTTGGGCGAAGAAATGCCGGAAGAAACCAAGGTGCTGGAGCAACTGCCCGTCTGCTTCCGCTATGATTCCCACCATGCGGTGCTGCAAGATCGCGCGCCGGTCATCGACCGGCATGTGGATGGCAGCCTGAAGTGCCTGCGCTTCAGCCCGCGATTGGACTTCGTACCGGCATATAACCCGGCAACGCTGGCGCTTTTCTATCGCGGGCGGCGGCGGTTGTTTGAATTAGCCGCCGATCCGGAATTCGAAATCCGGTTGAAGTTGGCGCCGGGGATGTTGTTGATGATGGATAATCTGCGCCTGCTGCATGGCCGTACCGCCTTCGAAAGCAGCCAAGGCCATCGCCATTTGCAGGGCTGCTATATTGACCTTGATGGGCCGGATAGTCTTTATCGGATGTTAGCGCGCGGGGATTCAATCCTCGGCGTCGGGCGCGATGTCGCGTAACGCCCATCCCGAACGATCTGGAGTCCCTGATGTCTGATGCTGTTGAGACGGTAAGCTTCCTACGCATGGAAGATGGAACCGAGGCGGATTACGCCCTGCTGACCCGGCTTGAAGAAGACTTCGCCGCCGGCCTTCCCGACCGGCTGTTGGCACAGTTGCGGGGCCTGGCCGACGGGTTATCGGGCTATAAGATCGATCGGCTTCAACATTCACTGCAAAGTGCGACGCGCGCGCGCCGCGATGGGGCGGATGATGATTGGGTCGTCGCCGCCCTGCTGCATGATGTGGGCGACGCGATCGCGCCTTATAATCACGACAGCATCGCCGCCGACATCCTGGCACCTTACGTGCGCGCCGAGGTGACTTGGGTCGTGCGCCACCACGGGATTTTCCAATTGGCCTATTACGGCGACAAGGTCGGTGAAGATCCAGAGGCCCGCGCCAAGTTCGCGGACAGCCCGCATTATCAAAAAGCCGTCATTTTTTGCGAGCGCTGGGACCAAACCGCCTTCGATCCCGATTATCCGACCGATAGTTTGGAGAGCTTCGAACCCCTGGTCCGCGCGGTTTTCGCGCGCAAAGCGTGGAGCCCTGACGTCCTGCAAGAGGGCGTGGCGCACCCGTTGGTTTCAGCTTAAGGGGAATCCGGCTTAAGGGGGCGCGGCTTAGGGGCTTTTAGCTAGCGCGCTGCGCCAGCAGCTCTTTTACCCGCGCGGCCACGCGTTGGGTGTCTTCGATGGGGCTTGGCTGCCAGGCGGTATCAATCCGACCTTCGAAGCGGCGCACCGCGTTAGCTTCGATCATGGCGTTGTGGAAGCGCTTGAACTTCTCCACCCGACCTATGGTCGGCAGATCCAGCAGGTAAACCGGTTTACCGGTCGCCGTCGCCTCAGAAATCATATTGACCGAATCGACGGTCACCAGGATCGCATCCGCCGCGCCCAGCCAAGAAAAATAGGGGTTTTCCCCCTGCAGGTTCCAAACCGCGCCCGGTACCGAATCCAGGGCACGGCGCAGGATGCGCGTATTTTCCGCGCCCGTGCGCCGGGAGGGGGAGACCAGAAAACTGCCCCGCGTCTTGGCGGCGATATCCTTCAACTGATGCGACAGACGCGCGGTCTCTACCTCGTCCAGGCGATAGGCGCCGTTGGTGCCGCCGACCAACACCACGATCAACGGTTTGGGCGAGGAGGAGATCTTCGGCGACAGCCGGGCCGCCGCCGCATCCAGGCGCTCGCGCGTCACGCGGTGGACAGAGCCGGTGGTGACCTCAACATTCGCGCCTGTCAGGCGGTCATGGGCGGGTGCGACCACCAAATCGAAGCGCGACGGGCTGACATGCGGGTGCTGGATATGTACGGCCACGGTCTGGCCCTTGCTGCGGCGCCGGATTTCAAGCGCCGGCCCCACGGCATGACGCCCGCAGGACACCACCAAGCGCGGCCAAGGCGGCGCCAACTGATCGCTGCGCGGGCTTAAGCCGAAAACACCGGGCGGCCAAATTGCCGGCGGTAAGAACCGCCAAGGGAACCCACCACGCAGCTTTTTAACCTCGATCTCCAGACCAACAGCCTCTGCAAGACCGATGGCTTGCGCTTCCATTCCCGCTTTGCCGTCGGTCAGGACCCAGGTTTTATCGTCAAGTGACTGCATGAACATTCAATCTGGAAAAGCCGCGCGGATTATCCGCGCGAAAGTCTAAAAAAGTTTGAGCGAACGGTTGGGCGCCGCTTTGGGCGGAACGCGCCGGACTATGCCGATAGGGCCCCTGCGTAGCAAGCTTATGTGTGATCCCGATGCCTGTTGAATTTTCGCTAATAATGTTGCGCGACGGGGCTGGATCAGGTTAATGCATTGCGTATCAGTCAAAGGATAAGAGTGGCAGGCAATGCGTCGGACCAAACTCGACAAAATCGACCGGAAAATCCTGCGCGATTTACAGGCCGACGGACGGATCACCAACGTCGACCTCGCCAAAAATGCCGGGATATCGGCACCGCCCTGCCTGCGGCGTGTGCGCGCGCTGGAGGAGGCCGGCTTCATCCGCGGCTATCACGCCGATTTGGATGAAGAACAGCTGGGCTACGGCGTCACCGTCTTCGCCTTCGTCGGCTTGGACAGCCAAGCCGAATCCGATCTGGTTGATTTCGAAGGGCGCGTGCGGCAATGGCCGTTGGTGCGCGAATGCCACATGCTGCAGGGCGAAACCGATTTTCTGCTGAAAGTCGTCGCGCGGGATTTGGACAGCTACAACCGCTTCCTGACCAATGAGCTGACGGCGGCGGTGAATGTAAGCCATGTGCGCTCCGCCATCGGCATTCGCACCTCGAAACGCGATGTCGGCGTGCCGATCGACCCGGAACGCCCGGACGAGACGCTGGACTGAGCCAATCAGTCCCGCGTATCTGCGTTATTCTTACGCCGGGGATCACGATAATCGTCGACCATTTGGTCATGGCCGCTTTTGTGCGAGCGGCGCATCAACCATAGAAGCCCGATATAAAGCCCAAAGACCCCGATCAGCGCGATCAGCACCGACAGCCATCCATGGATTGAAAAGTTAAGGCCGCTCAGGCCATTCAGCCATGCGACGAAGGGGTCGAAGGTCACACTATTCTCCTACCGGATAAACGCGCTCACCATCTGGCGCCGAAGCGATCCAGCGAATGGCGCTCTCCAAATGCTGATAACAACGGCAACGTTCGCGGAGAATGTCGTAGTCTAAGTGATTTACATACTTGGCCTGTTGCCGTGTTTCCTTATAGATTTTTCCTTTAGGCATGAAAGAAGAAAGGCGGTTTTTGGAATCTCGCTTTGCTTCAAGATCATCAGTCGTAAAATCAGGCGGCACATCGATGCTATCAGCCGGAAACTTTGCCGCTAGGCTCTCAAGGCTGAATAGAAAAAAGACTTCGAATTCTGGCTTTAAAAACGCAAAGGCGATGCGCGGATTCCCTTCCAAATGCAACGCCTGCGCCCGAGCGACAAAGTTCCGTGCGATTTCAACCGGACAGCCTTCATCGACATCGACGACCAAAAGGATGACGTCACAATTCTCAAATGATGCATATTTGAGAAAGTTTTCCAAAACTCCAGGCTGGCCGAGTTTGGCGGCGGTTCCCGCTTTTTTAGGCTTTGGAAGAATGGAAACGTTAAAAAGCTCAAGATCGTTGCAGATGGTGCGAAGCAGCAATGGCACAGCCTGAAAATCGCCATCCCCCTCCAACAACAACGAAATATTTGGCATGCTGATATTTACCCAGAAATTCCCTCAGACACCATGATCTGCCCAAGGGTAAAAAGATTTTCTTTGACCGCCCGAAGTTGACTTTGGGCGACAGGATTCACGATAGTTTTCCCACCCTCCAATTCCACCGCACGGACTTCTTCTGGGTTCAACATATCGACCAACTCCGGACTATGAGTGGTTAAGATTATTTGGGACGCTTCACTAGCCTCCCTAATAGACTCGACCAACATTCGCAGAACGCCAGGATTTACCGTTAGCTCCGGTTCCTCAAGCGCGATGATATCGGGTCGTGGCGACTGATAAAGAGCCAAAAGCAGTCCAAGCACCCGCAAGGTTCCATCGGAAATTTGCGAAACATTAAAATCGTGCCCTGCTTCGTTATCTTCCTTCACGCGAAACATAGGCGTCAGATATCCCCCGACGCTTTGAATGCGTATCTCATCGAGATTACCTAGGATCAAACGCATGGCGTCAGTGATGTCGCGAACCCTGCGTTTTCCGGCAGCGCTCTTTCTAAGTCGTTTAAAAACAGAGCAGAAATTACCGCCATGCGAAGATAGAATTGGGTCATTACTGGGCGTTTCAGGCTGCCTCAAAGTATTTGGATATACAGAGTAAACCTCAAGATTGTACAAAAGATCACATATCTGCTCGAATGCAATTCGACCAATAAGAGAAGAAAGAAATATCTCGTCACTCTCTAGTTCAGTATCCTTAGACCCAATTATATTTCTATTGAACGATCCAGAAATTCGGCCATCAGATTTCCTGTCAAAATAAATTCGCGCAGATTCAAAACTTATTTCATCAGAGCCTTCTTCTTCGGAAATATAGTCGTAGGATAAAAAATTACCATGCTCACTTAAAACCGAAAAAGTGCCTTCACTTTTAGAGGAACCGATGACCAAACCGTATTCACCAGAGAACTCCTCTTCTGAATAACCAATTCCTTCAAACTCGACAGAAATTTTGATTTGATAAGGCTTTTTGGGCGACCAGCGCCTAATACTATCAATGCCGTGTCGATCCGATATCGCGCGATCGAGCCCGAGACGAACCGCGTCTCTTAAAAACCGCAATGCGTCTACGATATTGGACTTTCCAGAGCTATTGGACCCGACAAATGCGGTAACGCGGCCAAATTCAACATCCAGCGTTTCGATGCTTTTGTAATTTTCAACAATCAAACGCTTGATCATGAATCACTCGATCCAAGGGTTTTATGGTCGCTATTTGAACGAAACCGTCACGACTTCATAATCTTTGGTGCCGCCGGGGGTGGTCAGCTCGAAGCTATCGCCGGCGGATTTGCCGATCAGCGCGCGGGCCAGTGGGGAGGCGATGGACAATTTGCCCTTGGCGATGTCCGCTTCCAACTCACCAACCAAGCGATAGACGGATTCTTCATCCGTATCGCAATCGGCGACGGTCACCGTCGCGCCGAACTTCACCTGATCGCCATCCAACTTCGAGGCGTCGATCACGTCCGCGCGGCTGATGCTGTCTTCAAGCTGGCCGATGCGGCCTTCAACGAAGGACTGACGCTCCCGCGCGGCATGATATTCGGCGTTTTCCGACAAATCGCCATGTTCGCGCGCTTCCGCAATTGCCTGAATGATGGCCGGACGCTCCTGCGTTTTCAGCATCTTCAGCTCTTCCTGCATGGTTTCATAGCCCTGCAGTGTCATCGGTACCTTTTGCATCGACGATTCCGTTCCGCCTGTGGTTCTTCGCGACCTGTTACCCTGGGATCAACGATCCCGCGAACTCATTCCCCGAATGCCCGCCGCCGAACAAGCCGACGAACCGGGGCTTGATCAATCGTGAGATCGATCATCGCTGCGATGAGATCGGCGCCTAAGCCGAGCGTTTAAAGTACGACTGAAGGGGGGCGACTTCAAGGGTGCCCTCTTTCAACGCCCCGATTGCCAAGGCGGCTGCCCGCATGCCCGCGACCGTGGTGTAGTACGGCACCTTCTGGGTCAGGGCCGCTTGGCGCAAGCTGGCACTATCTTCAATCGCTTTGCGGCCTTCGGTGGTGTTGAAAATCAGCGTCACATCGCCGTTGATAATCGCATCGACGACGTGGGGCTGGCCTTCCAGCACCTTATTCACCCGCTCGACCTTCACGCCGTTTTCTTCCAGGAAGCGTTGGGTGCCGCCGGTAGCGATTATTTTGAAGCCGTAATCGATCAGCATTCGCGCCGGCTCCAGCACCGCTTCCTTGTCCGAATCCTTCACCGACACGAAGGCCGTGCCGTGCGTGAGCAAATCTGCACCGCAGCCGAACTGCGCCTTAGCGAAGGCGTGGGCGAAATCGGTGTCCAGGCCCATGACCTCGCCGGTCGACTTCATCTCCGGGCCCAGCAAGACATCGACGCCGGGGAAGCGGTTGAAGGGGAAGACCGCTTCCTTCACCGCCACACGCGGGGCCAGAGAGCGGTTTTCCAGATCAAACTCGCTCAACTTCGCGCCCGCCATGATGCGCGCGGCGATCTTGGCGATGGGCAGGCCCGTCGCCTTGGCAACGAAGGGCACCGTGCGGCTGGCGCGCGGATTGACCTCAAGGATATAAACGGTGCCCTTTTGCACCGCAAATTGCACATTCATCAGCCCAACGACGCCCAACCCATGGGCCAGCGCCTCGGTCTGGCGCTTCATTTCCTCAATCGTCTCGGCCGGCAGGGAATAGGGCGGCAGCGAACAGGCGCTGTCGCCGGAATGGATGCCAGCCTCTTCAATATGCTCCATCACGCCCGCGACATAGACGTCTGTCCCGTCGCACAGCGCATCAACATCCACCTCAATCGCATCGCGCAGGTAATAATCGATCAAGACCGGGCTCTTACCAGATACCAGAACGGCGGAGTTGATATAGCGCTTCAACTCCCCCTCATCATGCACGATTTCCATCGCCCGCCCGCCCAGCACATAGGACGGGCGGATGACCACGGGATAGCCGATGTCGCGCGCGATCGCCACCGCCTGCTCGCCAGAGGTCGCGATACCGTTGGGCGGTTGGGACAGCTTCAGATCATTCAGCAATTTCTGGAAGCGTTCGCGATCTTCCGCCAAATCGATGGCATCCGGCGGCGTGCCCAGGATCGGGATCCCGGCAGCTTCCAGGGCCTCGGCCAGCTTCAAGGGCGTTTGTCCGCCGAACTGCACGATGCAGCCCAGGACTTCGCCGTTCTGCTGCTCTTTGCGGACAAGCTCGATCACGTCTTCGCCGGTCAGCGGCTCGAAATACAGCCGGTCGGAGGTGTCGTAATCGGTCGAGACGGTTTCGGGATTGCAGTTGACCATGATGGTCTCAAACCCAGCCGCCGAGAGTGCGTAGGCCGCATGCACGCAGCAATAATCGAATTCAATCCCCTGGCCGATGCGGTTGGGGCCGCCACCCAGGATCACGATTTTGCGGCGGTCGGTAACCTCGGCTTCGCATTCGGGATCGTTGATGCCATCGCCCTCATAGCAGGAATACATATAAGGGGTCGCGCTGGGGAACTCGCCCGCACACGTATCGATGCGCTTGAAGACCGGGCGCACATCCAGGGACCAGCGATGCTCCGCGATCTGCTCCGCCGTTTTCGACGTCAATTGACCCAACCGCTCGTCGGAGAAGCCGAACTTTTTCAGCTGCAACATGCCCAACCGATCGCCCGGCAGCCCGTCGGCGCGCACGCCCGCCTCGGCAGTCAGGATTTCCCCAATGCGCTCCAAAAACCACGGATCGATCTTGGTGATGCGGTGGACTTCCTCAACGCTCATGCCAAAGCGCATGGCCTGGGCGACCTTCAACAAGCGGTCGGAGGTCGGCTTGGCAATCGCGGCGCGCATCGCGTCCGGATCGTCGCGGTCCATCTCCACTTCGTCCAGACCGCAAAGTCCGGTTTCCATCGACCGATAGGCTTTTTGCAGGCTTTCCGAGAAGGTGCGCCCAATCGCCATCGCCTCGCCCACCGACTTCATGGAGGTGGTGAGATAGGGGTCAGCGCCCGCGAATTTCTCAAAGGTGAAACGCGGCATCTTGGTGACGACGTAATCAATCGTCGGCTCGAAGCTGGCCGGGGTTACCTGGGTGATGTCGTTGTCCAGCTCGTCCAACGTATAGCCGCAGGCAAGCTTAGCGGCGACCTTCGCAATCGGGAAACCCGTCGCCTTGGAGGCCAGCGCGGAGGAGCGCGACACCCGCGGGTTCATCTCGATCACGACCAACCGCCCGGTTTCAGGATCGACCGCGAACTGCACGTTCGACCCGCCCGTATCCACGCCGATTTCACGCAAGCACGCGATGGAGGCGTTGCGCATCAACTGATATTCTTTATCCGTCAGCGTCAGGGCGGGGGCCACCGTGATCGAATCGCCGGTGTGGACGCCCATGGGGTCGATATTTTCAATCGAACAGACGATGATGCAGTTGTCGTCCTTATCGCGGACGACCTCCATCTCATATTCTTTCCAACCCAGCACCGATTCTTCGACCAGAACCGTGTGCACGGGGGAGATATCGAGGCCGATTTTAATCATGCGCTCGAATTCTTCGCGGTTGTAGGCAATGCCGCCGCCGGTGCCGGCCAACGTAAAGCTGGGTCGGATGATGGCGGGCAACCCGACAAAATCCAAGGCGCGCAGCGCTTCGTCCATCGTCCCAACCTGCTGGGAGCGCGGGCTTTCCAGCCCGATCGCGTCCATCGCCTCGCGGAAGCGCTGGCGGTCTTCGGCCTTGTCGATGACGTCGGCGTCGGCGCCGATCATCTCAATCCCAAGGCGCTCCAACGTGCCGTCGCGGAACAGTTCAAGCGCGGTGTTCAGGCCCGTCTGCCCGCCCATGGTGGGCAACAGGACAAGCTTTTCTTCCGGATGTTCGGCGCGCTCGCGCTCCAGAATACGGGCGACCGTATCGGCGCGGATCGGCTCGATATAGGTGGCGTCGGCCGTTTCCGGGTCGGTCATGATGGTGGCGGGATTGGAATTAGCCAGGACGACCCTGTAGCCTTCTTCCTTCAGCGCCTTACAGGCCTGGGTGCCGGAATAATCGAATTCGCAGGCCTGTCCGATAACAATCGGGCCTGCGCCGATGATCATGATTGCATCAATGTCTGTACGCTTGGGCATGGGGGCGCTTTGCCTCGGTCCTATGGGTCAGCGTTAGCGCGTTGAATAGGGCGCGCCGTGAAAGCGGCCCCCGCCTAACGCCCCGACACCCCAATTGAAAGGGGTGGAGACCGAGCGCGGACCGGGGGGCTTTTACATCATGGCGAAGGCGGACGCCAGCCCTTCAAACGATTGATCGGGGTGCGGGCCCACTTGATGGTCACACCGCCCAGGCGGTGTGGACGGGGGACGGGGGCCCACCCGCGCCCTTTGTCCGGGCGCCGGGCTACGTTTGGGCCGCAGTTTCGTTGGCCTTGGAAGGGCTCGCTACATGGCGCCAGGGCTGGCGTTTCAGCATCGTGCACCAATAAGCGAAGGCGATTAAAATCCCCATTCCGCCTAGATTGACCAGCGGATAGGTCAGCCAATCGCGCCCGATCACATCCAACACCATGCCGAAAACTCGGGCCAGTCCCATCGATAATAAAAATACGGCCAAGGAGTTCCGACCGACCGTCACAATCGGCATCGCCCAGCGCGATAACAACAGCGATTCGCGCCCCGCCACGATGCGTAACGCCAAATAGGCGAGCGCCAGGAAGTGCAGATAACGTAGGATTCCGAAATCCGTCTTACCCCGGAAGTCCCAGACCACCTCGCGCACCCAGCGGGTGATCTCATAGTCCTCCGCCGTCGGCCAATGGGCGGTGGGCACGCTGATCGCGACGTAAAGAGCGCAAGCCCAGGTCAAGGCAACCGATTTCGGCGGCGGCGGCAACCATCCCATGGCGAAGGAAAAGCCGGTGAAGAACAACAACTGCCAAGCCAGAGGATTGAAGAACCATTCGCGCGAAAAATCTTGCTTCCAAAATTCCGCTGGCAGTCCCCAACCCAAGAAATGATTGAGCCAATAAAGCGTCAGACTGGCCACAATCGGCAAAAGCTTATGGATCAGCGACAAGGCCATGATCGCCGGCACCATGACCAAGGCCACGATATACATCGGCAAAATATCAAAGAAATTCGGAACATAGGTCAGCGTGAAGAGGCCCAGGATCGCGGTTGGCGTTTCCTCAAAAAACCAAGTTAGATTTAATTGGCCGATATAGTTGCGCGTATCCAGCCAGTAGGTCCCAGCCGCCATCAACAGCGCGATGAAGAAGAACATTCCGATATGCGCCGCATAGACCTGCCAGACGCGATAGAAAATACGCGCCGTGCCATAGCCGAATCCCGCCTTGATGAAGGTCCCGCCGAAGGCGATGGCGGCTGCGAAGCCGGAGCAGAAGACAAACATCTCTGCCGCATCCGACCAGCCGAAGCGCGCCGGGATATAAAGCGTCCACACATTGCCCGGCACGTGGGCGATGAAGATGATCAGCATCGCGATGCCCCGGAAAAAATCCAGGCGCGGATCGCGCGGCGCCTTAGCGCTGGTTGTGGCGCTGGTTGTGGCCCCGGTTTTGGATCCGGTGTCGGCGCGTACTGTCATAATGGCGATGCCTAAAGATGCCTTTGATAGCCGGAACATAGCGACTGCAACGTCATTCGGCGAGGCCATCCCCGATGACGCGCGCTCACAATCCCGTCAACGCATGGGCTTGGCTTTACCGGGTCTGCCCCGCATCCTGGTAAAAGATAAAAAAACGAGGCCCCTATGACGGAACATCCTGTGCGTTTTGAAATCGAGCGCGACATCGCGGTCCTGACCATCGATAATCCGCCGGTGAATGCGCTGGGCCATGCGGTGCGCGAGGCGCTGGCGGATGGGTTGAGCCAGGTTGAGGCCAACGCTGACATCCGCGCTGCCGTCATTCTGGGCGCGGGGCGCACCTTCATCGCAGGCGCGGATATCAAGGAATTCGGCAAGCCGACGCAGCCCCCCTCCCTGCCAGAGGTCATCGCGCAGTTGGATGCGATGCACACGCCCGTCATCGCGGCGCTGCATGGCACGGCGCTGGGCGGCGGGCTGGAAGTAGCCCTAGGCTGTCATTTCCGCATCGCGCTTAAAGCCACCAAGGTCGGTTTGCCGGAGGTGAAATTGGGTATCCTGCCCGGCGCCGGGGGCACGCAACGCCTGCCGCGTCTGGCCGGCGCCAAGCGCGCGCTGGATATGATGACGACCGGCAATTTTGTGGGCGCGGATGAAGCGCGCGTGCTGGGCATCATCGATGATATCGCCCAAGGTGACGACGTGCGTGCCGCCGGCCTTTCCTTCGCCCGCCACGTCATCGACACGAACCAACCGGTCAAGCGCGTGCGCGATCTGCCAGCCCCGATCAACGACCCAGACCTTTATGCGAGCTATCGGGAGAAATTGGAGGTAAGCGCGCGGGGGCTATTCTCCCCCTTCCGCATTGTCGATTGTGTGGAGGCCGCAGCCAACCTGCCCTTCGACGAGGGTCTAGCGGCGGAACGCACGCATTTCCAGGCCTGCATGGACAGCCCGCAGCGCAGCGGCCTGATCCACGCCTTCTTTGCCGAGCGTGCGGCGACGAAGAATGACGATATCCCAAAAGATACGCCGGTGCGCCGGCTTGAGACCGCCGCCGCCCTGGGCACAAGTCAGGCTGCCGCCGACCTAATAAGGGCTATGGAAAAGGCGGGGATCGAACCCGGCGATGGGGGCAGCGCCGACATCGTCATCTGCGCCGATCCGGCCCAATCCGCCGACGCCGCAGACGGGGCCAAACCCGGCGCGTTGTTGATCAGCCTGGGCATGCCGCCGGGCGCGCAAGCATCCGGACGTGCCGAAGATTGGCTGGGCCTGATCCTGCCTGACGATCCCGCCTGCCGATTGGCTGAAATAGCCTGCGGGCCGAAGGCCGCCGCCGACACGCGCGCCACCGGGGCCGCGCTGGCGAAACGATTGGGCCTGATCGGGCTGCCGGTGCGCGCTGGAGATCACGGCGTCGTGGCGCGCCTGGCCCTAGCCTATCAGCGCTTTGGGGAGGCCTTGCAGGCGCAGGGGTATGACGCGGCGGATATCGACGGGACTTGCGTCCAATTCGGCATGGCGCGCGGACCGTGCGGCGGCACCATGGCCAGCGCGGGCCAGACGGACAGCGCCATCACCGACCGCCTACTGCATGATTTAGGCCGGGAGGGGGAACGCATCCTGAGCGACGGCCAGGTCCAGCGCCCGCTGGATATCGACATCGCCGCCCTCCACACACTCGGCTTTCCAGCCTATCGCGGCGGGCCGATGTTCGCGGTCGGTATGCGCGGCTAAACGCGCGCGGCGGCGATCGCCAACGGCGTATACTTTACCGTTAGGTCCGATTTCGCGGCTTATTTACCCCTAAATCCCAGCCTTTGCGGTGCCAGGGTAGCGCCCCCAGGCCAACATATGTAAGGGTGATCCCAGGTTTGATAATGTCAGTTTCACGATAAACGCTGGCCCGAAGGAGCAGACGGCGCGACCATGACGTCTTTAGTTCATAGCTTTCAGGGACGCTTCGCCCGGGCCAGCCTGCGCCGCGCAGACGGTCCCGTCGGGGCGCACGCGCACCCGCAACTCCACATGGTTATGAAGGTGGCGGGGGCGGATGTGCGATATCATGTCGATGGCGGGCATGTCGAAGGTGGGTCGGTTGTGCTTGATGACGCAACGGTCCTGTTGATCAATCCCTGGACGGTCCATTCCCGCGAGGCTTTGAGTGAGGGCGAAGAGGGCCTCATTTTATGCCTGTCGCTGGAGCCGAGCTGGGTCGGGGCGCCGGCGGTCGGCATGCTGCACGCCGATCCGCCCTGCATGGTGACCCGGATGGAGGTCAGGGCCGATGCCCAAACCTGCGAAAGCCGCGACGCCTTCGTCGCCGCCCTGCACGCACACCGCGATGCTGAAGGCCTAGACGACCCCAGGCACCAAGCCGCCACCGGCCACATGGATACCAGCCTTGAAGCGCCGCTGGATGCACTGTTGGATTTACTGATCGGGCGCCATGTCACGCCTGTAAGCGCGAACGGCGGCCTAAAGACTTTGCCGATTGGGTGCCAACCGGTGGACCCGCGCATTCGCCGCGCGATCTGCCTGATGCGTCACCATATCTGTAAAGAGCCGGGGATCGACGCCATCGCGGTGGCGGCGGGGCTATCACGCTCCCGGTTCTTTGAGCAGTTTCGCGATAGTTGCGGCGTCAGCCCGCGACGCTATGCCGACATCTTGATGATTGAGGAAGCGGTGCGGAGGCTGACGGAAGAAGATCATTCAATCGCCGAGATATCGAAGCAGTTGGGCTTCAGCGCGCAAAGTCACTTCACCCGCTTCTTCCGCCAGAAGGCGGGCGTGTCACCCAGCGCCTATCGCCGCGCAACCCAGCCCTACCGGCGGCGCCACGCGCGCAACTTCGACGGCGTGCTGACAAGCAAACCGCCGGGCTTGTAAATGGGGCCGCTTACTGGCCAGACGCCGTCGCCTGCTTCAGGAAGGCCATCAAATCGGCGCGGTCGCGCGCGTCCGGCAAGCGCTGGATCGGCATTTTCGTGCCCGGCAACATGACGTCCGGGCCTTTTTCAAAAAGCTCTGAGACACTTTGCGGGGTCCAGGTGAAGTCGGCGGCCTGTAGTGCCTCGGAATAACTGTAGCGGGCCAAGCCCCCGACCCGCCGCCCGAAAATTCCGGCCAATGTTGGGCCCGCCTTGGGCGCGCTATCGGCTGTCAAAGCGTGGCAGACCGCGCATTTTCGGAACTGATAGCTGCCGCGCTCCACCGGGTTTTCGCTGTTGGCGAGCGCACGACTTACCCGCTCAATCGGCTTGAAGGGGGTTACTTCCCCGCCCAGCGGTTCGCCGTCGCGGGTGCGAAAGCCCCGCGTCACCCGGTCCACACCGGAGGCATAGACCGCCTGCCCATCCGGCGAAAAATCGATCGACCAGACGGCGCGGTAATGCGGCAGCGCCACCTCAACCGACGGGGCATCAAGCGTGTCCGTGGCGCGCCACAACACCAAGCGCCCATCGGTCCCACCCGAGGCGATGAGCGTCCCGTCAGCGCTGGCCGCAACCGCCAAGACGGCACCTTCATGGGCGGTGAGCGCGCGCACGATCTGGCCGCTCGCCAAATCCCAAACACGCAGGATGCCGTCGGCGGACGCGGTGACCACCTGCCCGCCGCCCCTCAACAGCGCGATATCATTGATCGGAAAGCCCGCATTGGCGAACAGCGTCGCCCGGGGGGCGTCAGGCCCCACTGGCCAAAGCCGGATCGCCCCATCATAGCCAGCCGAGATCAACTGGCTGCCGCCGGCCACGAAGCGCACCGCATTGACCGGGCCATCGTGGCCGGTGAACCGGGTGATTTGCGCCCCGCTCTCCCCCTCCCACAGAATCACGGTGCGATCCCATGAAGCGGTGGCGATCATCCGACCATCAGGGGAAACCGCGACCCCAACGACCTTGCTGTCATGGCCACGCAAAACCTTCAGGGCCGTGCCCGTGGTCAGGTCCCAGATGCGCGCGGTGCCATCATCGCTGACGGTGACGGCCCGATCAGGGGCCAAATACGCGGCGGCATTGACGGCGGCTTCATGGCCGTAAAGGCGCGCTATTTGATCTTCTTGCGGTAAGGCCCACAGGATTGCCACATCGTCGAAGCCGCTGGTAATCGCCAAGTCGCCGCCGGGCGCGATGGCAACGTCGCGCACGGGCGCTGCGTGGCCAAGCAAATCAGCGAAAACCGGGGCGATCAGGCTTGAGGCGGTCGCAAAGAAAATGCCGACGGCCAAAGCGGCCCCTGCGATGCGACCAGTGTATCCCCCGGCGCACCCCCCCGACCCTTTGTCCGTCGGCATTTTCGCCATGCCTTTACCGCAGCCTTAAGGCTATTCGGCCGGGTGGGCGGACTTCTCGCCCACGACCTCATCCACCCAAAGGCTGTGGTGTTCCTTGGCCCAATTCAGGTCAACCTGACCGCTGCCCATGGCATCGAACGCGCCTTCCATACCGATGGAGCCGATATAGATATGCGCCAAGATGATCGCGATCATCACCATAGAAACGATGGTGTGCCAGACCTGCGCCAACTGCTGCTCTTCCATCAAGGTAAGGTCGGTCGGCAGATTGGCACCGAAGATATTGATCAACGCGAAGGTGTCGGCAAACATCGTCGTCGTGAAGGGATCCAGCAACGCCCAGCCGGACAGGCTAAGCGACGCCCCGCCAAGGATCGTGGCCCAGAAGATGATCTTTTGGCCGCCATTGAATTTCTTCGCCGGCGGATGCACCCCTTTAGAGAACAACCCACCGCCCTTGGCGAACCACGCCAGATCGGTCTTGTTCGGGATATTATGGGCGACCCACATGAAGAAGATCATCACCAGACCCGCCATGAAGGCAAAGGCGACCCAGTTGTGGGCGAACTTGAAGGCCGCACTCATGGTCGCGAAGGCTTCCTTGCCGATGACCGGCGGCAAGACATAGCGCCCATAGAGGATGTTAAGCCCCGTGATCGCCAGGATGATGAAACTGCCGGCGGTCAGCCAATGGCCCACACGCTCAATCGTCGCGAAGCGTTCAATCGTCGTGCCGGCATGCCCATGTTCGATTTTGATCCGCCCGCGCAGCGCAAAGAACAGCGCCAGCAAGCCGATGATCCCGATCATAATCCACACGCCGTAGGTGGAGACCGGGCCGTTGCGCACGGCGCGCCAATTCTCCCCTTCCGACTGAATCAGGATTCCGCCCAATTCATGCTGTTCCTGGCGCGTGGTGCCGCTGGCGCCGCGCCGGATTTCCCGCCAAAAGTCGGTATCGCTGGTAACCCCCAGCGAGGAGCCGGGCACAGCCCCACCGACCGCCTCTTCCGGACCGGGTGCCGGGGTGGCTGATTGTTGGGCGCTGGCCGGTGCGCTCGCGACCCCCACGGCGAGCACAAAGGCCGCCGAGAGCATCGTCAGTGTTTTCATGAGTGAAAGCATCGCTTCAAACCCTTTTGATCCGGGCGCGTCAGTAGTCCTGACCGCGCCGCGCACGATCGCGCAAAACATCCAGGGTGTCAGACGAAAGTTGCTCGTCATCCTGGCCAAGATAGACGCCCGGCTCGTAATCAAGCGGGCGATCCTGTTCGGATTCGCGACACCCACCGAGCGCCACCGTGCCGGCAACCGCCAGCCCAAGGGTCAATGCGCGCAACCCCGGCTTAAGCGACCCCGGCTTAAGCGACCCCGGCTTAAGCGGCGTGCGTCCCGTATCCTTGGTGTGCTTGTTCATCGTGACATCGACCTTTCCCGCATGCGCGCGTCCCATCCCAGATTATCTTGTCCGCAATTCGGCGCGCGCCGGACGTCCCTTTAGACTTTGGGAAAAAGGGGACCCGGTATCCGAGCCCCCTTATCCGGACGTATGGCTTGGGCGTCTTGTTTACCTGGCAAGGCGTTCAGCCAAAGCCGACGGACTGCTGAGCGTCGGGGGTAGGCGGCGCGTTTGGGCATGAGCCCGCGCGCGACCGCCTAACCGGTACCGACGGATCAGGAGCCCTTCTGCTCGTAGGCTGTGCCCCAGCCCCAAGCGCCGGACCCGAAGCCACGCGCAACCACGCGTTCGCGATAGATGTCGGCGATCATGTCGCCGTCACCACCGAGAAGCGCCTTGGTCGAGCACATTTCCGCACATAGCGGAAGCTTGCCCTCGGCCAGACGGTTGCGACCGTACTTCTGGAACTCAGCCTGGGAGTGGTTTTCCTCGGGACCGCCGGCGCAGAAGGTACATTTGTCCATCTTGCCGCGGCTGCCGAAGTTCCCCGCCTGGGGATACTGCGGCGCCCCGAAGGGGCAGGCATAGAAGCAGTAACCGCACCCGATACACAGATCTTTCGAGTGCAGCACGACCCCTTCGTCCGTCTGGTAGAAGCAATCCACCGGACAAACGGCCATGCAGGGCGCGTCCGAACAATGCATGCAGGCGACCGAGATCGACCGCTCACCGGGTTTGCCGTCATTAATCGTGACGACCCGGCGACGATTGATACCCCAGGGCACCTCATGCTCGTTCTTACACGCGGTTACGCAGGCGTTGCATTCGATACAACGTTCCGCGTCGCAGAGGAATTTCATACGTGCCATTTCTCAAATCCTCCTTTACGCGCGCTCAACACGGCAGAGCGTGGCTTTGGTCTCTTGCATGTTTGTGACCGAGTCATAACCGTAGGTCTGCGCCGTATTCGACGATTCGCCGAGCACGTAGGGGTCAGCCCCTTCCGGATATTTCGACCGCAGATCTTCGCCCTGGAAATGACCGCCGAAGTGGAAGGGCATGAAGACCACACCCTCACCCACCCGTTCGGTGACCATGGCCATGACTTTGACCTTGCCGCCCTCGGGGCTATGAACCCAGACCATCTCGCCGTCCTTGATGCCGCCATTGTTGGCATCACGGGGGTGAATTTCGACGAACATGTCCTGCTGCAACTCGGCAAGCCACGGGTTCGAGCGCGTCTCGTCACCGCCGCCTTCATATTCCACCAGGCGCCCGGAGGTCAGGATCGTCGGGAAATCGCCCGAGTAGTCGTTCTCCTGAATGGAGGCAAACTTCGTGGGCAGACGATACATCATCCGATCGGCATAGGTGGCGTATTGCGGCAGCAGATCACGCCGGTTGGTGTAGAGCGGCTCGCGATGCAACGGCACCGGATCCGGGAAGTTCCACACCACGCAGCGCGCCTTGGCGTTCCCGAAGGGCGCACAGCCGTGCTTGATGGCAACCCGCTGGATACCGCCCGACAGGTCGGTCTTCCAGTTGGTCTTATCACCGGCGATACCTTCGATGGTGGCGCGTTCGTCGGCGGTCAGGTCAGCGTCCCAACCGAGCGACTTCAGCATCGCCATCGTGAACTCCGGATAGCCGTCCTTAATCTCGGAACCGACCGAGTAGGAGCCTTCGGCGAGCAGGTTCTCACCCTCACGCTCAACGCCGAAGCGTGCGCGGAAGGTCAGGCCGCCTTCGGCAACCGACTTGGAGGGATCATAGAGGATCGGCGTGCCCGGATGCTTCATTTCCGGCGGACCCCATGCCGGCCACGGCAGTCCGTAGTAGTCACCGTCGGCGGGACCGCCGATGGCCTGCAGCGTGGTGCGATCAAAGGTATGCTGGTTGTCCATGTGCAGCCGCAAACGCTCGGGCGACTGGCCGGTATAGCCGATCGTCCACATGCCCCGGTTGATCTCCCGGGTGACGTCCTCGACCAACGGCTCGTCGTCGTTGACGGTGATGTTTTTGAACATCTCGTCCGCGATGCCGAGTTTCTTGGCCAGCTTGTACATGATCGTGTGATCGGGCAGCGATTCGAACAGCGGGGCGACAACCTGGTCACGCCACTGGATCGACCGGTTGGACGCGGTCACGGACCCGTAGGTTTCGAACTGCGTCGAGGCCGGCAGCAGATAAACGCCGTCCTTACGATCATGCAAGACGGCGGAGACCGTCGGGTAGGGATCAACCACGATCAGCAGATCGAGCTTCTCCATCGCCGTCTTCATCTCCGGCAGGCGGGTCTGCGAGTTCGGCGCATGGCCCCAGAAGATCATGGCGCGCAGGTTATCGTCCTGCTCCATGTTGGCCTTGTCTTCCAGGACACCGTCGATCCAACGCGAGACCGGGATACCCGGCTTCTCCATCATTTCCTTCGAGGCGAAGCGATTGAGGAGATAGTCGTAGTCGGTCTCCCACACCCGCGACCAGTGCTTCCAGGAGCCCGTCTTGACCCCATAATAGCCAGGAAGGGTATGGCTCAACACACCAAGATCGGTCGCACCCTGGACGTTATCATGGCCGCGGAAGATGTTCGTGCCGCCGCCGGCCTTGCCCATGTTGCCGAGCGCCAGCTGCAAGATGCAGTAGGCGCGCGTGTTGTTGTTGCCGTTGGTATGCTGGGTCCCGCCCATGCACCAGATAACGGTGCCGGGACGATTGTTGGCCAGCGTGCGCGCGACGCGGCGCATCTGGCTGCCAGGCACGCCCGTGACACGCTCGACCTCTTCGGGCGTCCAGTTCGCGACCTCGGTCTTGATCTGGTCCATGCCCCAGACGCGCTGACGGATGAATTCTTTATCCTGCCAGTCGTTCTCGAAGATGTGCCAAAGCAGACCCCACACCAGGGCCACGTCCGAACCGGGACGGAACCGGACATATTCATCGGCATGCGCGGCCGTGCGCGTGAAGCGCGGGTCGCAGACGATGAGCGGCGCGTTGTTCTGTTCCTTGGCCTTCATCAGGTGAAGCAAGGAGACAGGGTGCGCCTCTGCCGGGTTACCGCCGATCACGAAGATAGCGCGGCTGTTGTGGATGTCGTTGTAGGAGTTCGTCATCGCGCCGTAGCCCCAGGTGTTCGCAACACCCGCGACCGTGGTCGAGTGACAAATACGCGCCTGGTGATCCCCGTTGTTGGAGCCCCAGTAGGCGTAGAACTTACGGAACAGATAGGCCTGTTCGTTGCTGTGCTTGGCCGAGCCGAGCCAGTAGACCGAATCAGGGCCGGAGCTCTGACGGATTTCCTCGAGCTTGTCGCCGATCTCGTTGATCGCGTCTTCCCAGGAAATCTTGGTCCACTTCCCGTCGACCAGCTTGGTCGGGTACTTCAGGCGGCGTTCGCCATGCGCATGCTCACGCACCGACGCGCCTTTAGCACAATGGGCGCCCAGGTTGAACGGGCTATCGAAGCCAGGCTCTTGCCCGACCCACACGCCGTTATCGACCTCAGCAATGACCGTACAGCCCACCGAACAATGGGTGCACACGGATTTGACCGTCTTAACGTTCCCGCTCGTCGCGCCATCGGTCGCGGCCTGTGCTTTACGCACGACCAGACCCGACGGTGCTGCAGCCATGGCGGCGACACCGCCGGCTACGAGTCCTGAACGCTTTAAGAAGGTCCGCCGATCGACAGCTTCCCCGGTAACACCGGCGAAGGCCGCGGACGAACGGGGGCCAATTGCAACCCCGTTGGTCTTCTTGCGGAGCATCTCTCTGCCCTTTCAGTTGTTTTTAATTTTTGGCTTCAGTTGTCGACTGCGCCCAGTCCTGCCCTAGATTGGCCTGCCCTAGATTGGCCTACTCTAGAAGCGGGACAACTCGTAAACCTTCTTCACATGATCGGTTTCCCGATAGAGCGCGCCCGAAGGCGCCTCTTCTTCGGCCGCAGCACTTCCGGCTGCGACCGTTGCGACGGCACCTACGCCAACCGCAACGGACTTACCGACCGATGAGAAAAAGGTGCGCCGGCTGACGCTGTCTTCCTCACGATCACTCATCACCACTCTCCTTGCTCTCACATCGCCCGCCGTTTGTCGGCGAACATGCGACCCCCGCCCGGTATCAGGCGCGGGCCATCATGGCGAAGCCGTTTGCTTCGATTGCCATGAATTGCTGACCGATCGCCGCCACCGTGCGGTAGATGTCCGCGGTTTTGGCGTGGCTTAAATCGGTGAAAAACTTCTCCGCCCAAGGTTTAAGATGGGCTGAGAAAAAACGCTCCTGATCGTATAGCGACACATCACCCGATCCGGGGGTGGCGCCTGCGCCCTGGATGAGATGCCCCATCAGGTCGCACAGCGTCGCGATATTATCTTCCGGCTCGCGCACGCCTTCGGCGCGCTCAAAACCCAGCGCGTCCATGTCGCGGCGCAACTCCGCCAGCGGTTTTTCGTTCAGGAATCCGGTCAGGTAGTAGGAGGCATAAGGCACCAATTCGCCCCGCCCGACACCTATGAAAAGATTGTGGAATTCGTGGGACAGGGCGTCTGGAGCAGCCGCCTCGACGCGTGCGTGGAAGGCGGCGAAGGCACGACCCAAATCGGTCGCTTCGTCTGCGAAGGGGGCCATGCGGCTTGCCTCTGCGCCATCGATGGGTTTGGAGAGAACGCGGGCGAGGAATTGATATACGGCACAGCGGCCCGCCTCTTCCGGCGAGAGCCCCGGACCGGCATTCCGGTCCGCGTCGTCAATCGCGTCGATTTTATTCGCAGCCGCCAAAATCTGTTCCTACCCTTTGCTCGACATGTCCGATCATGCTGCCAAGCTTTTTTATCGTTGTTTTTCATCGCGCTAAATCGGCGATGTTTGTGACCAGGACCCTATGAAAGCCGAATCTTGATTGGTCTTACCAGTTAGTATCGCGCCGAACCGGCGCAGTGTCTACCCGGATTTACGCAAGGTCAGCTTTTCACACCGCTATTCCGTCACCTGGGCGTGACGTAAGGCACGCGGTGCGTGTTTTACGTTTTTACCCCGTCGCGTTGCGTGTCATCGGCGCTTTCCGCGCCCTCCCCGCGCTCTGGCTCCCCGCGCTCTGGCTCCCCGCGCTCTGGCTCCCCGCGCTCTGGCTCCCCGCGCTCTGGCTCATTCGGCGCGTCATCGGATTGGGCCACGTCGCCCTCAGCAACGTCGCCCTCAGCAACTTCGCCCTCAGCCGCGCGCCCCTCATCCGCATCTGGGGTGTCGGCATCAGCACTAACCGCCGCCTCATCCGCCGCGTCCGCTTCCTCGACGTCACCGGCGACCTCTTCCGGTTCATCGCGGGCATAGCCGCGACCGACCTGATAGGCGCTTTTCATATTGGCGATGACGGTGGCGGCATCGGTGAAATCCTCGCCGTAATCGACCAGACCATCGACATTCGCCAACACAGGGTTGGAGCGCCACAGCCGGCGCAGCGCCAAGTTCCGCACGGCCTCTTTCACATCCGGTGAGAAAAAGGCGCTGTAATCACTCTGCGACGTCAGATCATCAGGATGCGGCAAATCCTCCGGCCAGTCGGCCAGGATGCTGGCGTCATCTTGGGGGGTGTCTTCTTCGACAGCCGCGGCTTGATCCAACTCTACATCCAACTCTACCGCTGCAACGGCTTTGGGCGCCGGCCTCTTATCCGCCTGCCCATCCTCCTCAACCGGGCGCTGCCAGGCGCCGCGATCGGAAGACGGCGTCGCCTCGCGTTCGCGCACCGGGGTGGGGCCGCGCGCGCGGCTTTTCATCCGGGACCAGCGGCCAAGGAAGCGATCGCCGCTCATCCTTTGTCCCCTGTTGAGCCGCCCTCATCGCCGTCGGACGCCTTGGCGGCAGCCTCCACCTCATCGCGGCGCTCGTAAAAAGCGCGCTCAACCGGGTGCAGCACCTTGCCAAATTGCGGCGCCTCTTCGATGTGGGATTTGCGTTTGCGCTTCTTGAAGGGCGTTTCTTTATAATGGCGCGCGATGAAATCCTTCATCCAGGCAAGAACCGCGTCGGGGATCGCCACTGGCTCGACAATATCATCGCCGCTATCCAGGAAATCCTGCGCCTCGTAAGGCGATAAGGTGACGGCCACCAGCGAGACGTCATGCGCATCATCCGGATCTTCAGACGGGCGCAGCACGACATAGACCGCCGGACGGTCCGCATTCAGATTTTCCAGATAGGCTTCCGAGTCCGAGCGATAGAGCGGGACATCCAGCGTCGCGACATGCCAGCGCATGGCCGCGCCCTGATCCCCCCCTTCTTCTACCAGGGGAACCCAATCCGCCGGGCCCGCATTGGGGATGACGCCGATGGGCACATACTGATCTTGCGCCCACGGGTTGGCGACGGGGCGCCGTTCCACCACCACCCCCATCGCCATCACGGAGCGCCGTTCACCTGAGCTTTTCGCGTCGGGCGGCGGGGTCGCGTTATCAAGGGCCTGATTGGTCATACCAGTGACAGTCCAACAGCCGCGCCCCTCTGTCGAGGAGAGATTTCTCGTCGGGAGCCGTCTTGCCTTGCAGAAAACATCTGACTTATGTAAATTTTGCATGCAAAAACATAAATATGCGAAAATACTATATCAGGACACCGCGATGAACCCTTTCGAACAAGCGCTGAGCGAGGCCTGGGGTCTTTTGGTGCACGGCGATGCGGCCTTGTTCGACATCGTCACCCTATCGCTTCAGGTCAGCCTAACCGCCGTCGCGATCGCCGCCCTAATCGGGTTGCCATTGGCCGCCTTGCTGGCGATCCATCGCTTTCCGGGACGCGGGGCGGTCATCGTTGCGATGAATGCGCTATTGGGCCTGCCGCCGGTGGTGGTGGGGCTGATCGTCTATCTGATGCTATCGCGCGCCGGGCCGTTGGGGGAGTGGGGGTTATTGTTCACCCCCACCGCCATGGTGATCGCGCAAAGCATCCTGGTCACCCCGATCGTGACCGCCATCGCGCACCGCACACTGGAAGATTTCCACGCCGAATATGCCGAAGAGCTGGCTTGCTTCCGGATGAGCCGATGGGAAGTGGGCCTGACGCTTTTGCGTGAAGCGCGGCTTAGCTTGGCGACCGCCTTGGCCGCCGGATTCGGGCGCGCGGTCGCCGAGGTGGGGGCCGTGATGATCGTCGGCGGCAATATCGACGGCATCACCCGGGTGATGACCACGGCCATCGCGCTGGAGACCAGCAAGGGCGATTTAGCGCTGGCCCTCGGTCTGGGGCTGGTGCTGTTGGCCATAGCGTTGGGGGTGAATGCGCTGGCCTTTGCCTTGCGCGCGCTGGCCGCCCGCCATGCCGGCGAAGAAAGACACGCCCCCACAGCCTTAATACAGAAAGGCTAAGCCGGATCATGCCGCGCGATGGGATCATAACAGGGGGCGTGCCGGGGGTGGATCCGGGCCCGCTTGGCGCGACGCTGGACGGGCTTGGCGTGCATCGGCGGGGGCGCGCGATCCTGCGCGATCTCAACGCAGATCTGTCCGGTCATGGCGTGACAGCCGTGATCGGCCCGAACGGGGCCGGCAAATCGACTTTGATCAAGGTGTTGGGCGGGTTGATCCGGCCGGATCAGGGCCGCGTCGGCTGGGGCCCGGACGGCCTGCCGCCCGGCGCCGTCCCCCAAGCCATCCTGCTGCAACAGCCCGTCCTACTGCGCCGCACGACGCGGGCCAATTTGGTCTTCGCCGCCAAGCGGGCGCGGATTGCCCGCGCCGATCAGCCCGCCCTGATCGACCATTGGTTGGGGAAGGCGGGACTAAGCCTGCTCGCCGAAAGCCCCGCACGGCGCCTATCGGGCGGCGAGCAGCGGCGCTTGGCGCTGGCCCGCGCCCTGATCTTAGGGCCCCGGGTGCTGTTGTTGGATGAGCCGGGGGCGGGCCTCGACCCCTCCGCCTTGCGCGCAGTGGAGGCCTTGGTGATGGAGGCCACCGCGTCCGGCATCAAGGTCGTGCTCTCCACCCATGATTTGGGCCAAGTGCGCCGCATGGCCGATGACCTGTTGTTTTTGAACGCGGGCCAAATCGACGCCCTAGGCCCGGCATCCGATCTGATGGATGCCCCGCCCACCAAAACCTTCGACGCTTTCTTGAAAGGAGACTTATTATGGTGATGCGACCCCTCGTCAGTTTAGCCCTTTTGGCTCTTCTTGTGCTCGCCGGAACCTCGGCCTCGGCGCAAGACCGCTATATCATGGTTGCCTCCACCACATCGACGCAGAATTCCGGCCTGTTCGATTATCTGCTGCCGAAATTTGAAGACAAAACCGGGATTGCGGTTCGCGTCATCGCGGTCGGCACCGGCCAGGCGATCCGGCTGGCGCGCAATGGGGATGCGGATGTGTTGTTCGTTCACCACAAACCATCGGAAGAGGCGTTCGTGGCAGACGGCTTCGGCATCGCGCGCCATGATGTGATGTATAACGACTTCATCCTGGTCGGCCCGCAAAGCGACCCCGCCGGTGTCACCGCGCACGATGGCGTCGATGAGGCGTTACGCGCGATTGCGGCAGCCGAAATCCCCTTCGCCTCACGCGGCGACGACAGCGGCACCCATAAGCGCGAACAAAGCCTGTGGGCCGCCGCCGATATCGACCCGAAAGCGCACGGCGATTGGTACCGCGAAACCGGGGCGGGCATGGGGGCGACCCTGAACACGGCGGTCGGCATGGGCGCTTATACAATGACCGACAGGGGGACTTGGTTGGCGTTCGGAAATAAGGCGGATTACACAATTGTCGCCCAAGGCGACGCCCGGCTGTTCAATCAATATGGGATCATCGCGGTCTCGCCGGAAAAATTCCCCCATGTGAAGGCGGATATGGCCAAGCGCTTCGTCGATTGGATTATTTCAGTACCGGGCCAGTCGCTGATCGCGCGCTATAAGCGAGACGGCGAACAGCTATTCTTCCCCAATTCGGGTGGGGGTAGCTGAGCCGTCACCCATTAAAGACCACGCGCCCCAGACCGGAGATGTCGTAGCCGGCCAAGCGCGTGGCTTGCGCTGCGAAACGCGGGCTGCGCGTGACGGCTAGTAGCGCCTGGAACGGCGCCTCAAAATAATCGCGCCGGTCGATTGCGATGTCATAACGCTCATCCGCTAGCGCCACGAAATCCAGGCCGAAGCGCCGCGCCGCCGTTTCAATCCCAAAGGCGGCGTCCGCCGCGCCCTCGGCCACGGCGGCGGCGGCATCGGTTTCGTTGCGCGCGATGTCGCCCGCCGGGGTCACCGCCGATAGGTCGCTGCCAAGTGCGCGCAACAATTGTTCAAACAACATGCGGCTGCCGGCTTCCGGCTGGCGCAATTTGACCGATAGGCCGGGGTGCAGCAGATCCGTCAGCCCCGCAATGCGCTTCGGGTTGCCGGGCGGCAAAATCAGCCCCTGCACCCGGCGCGCCCATTCCAGCACCACCGTCGCCCCCGCCGCCGCGTGCGCATCGGCCAGCAGCTTCGGCGCGCTGGCACTTTCTGCCCCGTCGACCTGACTATCGGCGGGCAGATGGAAGCCGCAGAACAGGGCTTCGCGGCGCACATAGCGTTCAATCCCCCCCAGGCTGCCATCAAATAAGGTGGCGATCCCGCCGCCACATTCACCAAGCGCCCAGGCCAGCAGCGGATCGTGGCTGCCGGCTGCAATCGGCGGGCGGGGGGTATGCGACAGGCCGGGACCGCCCGTCGTTTCCGCCGCGACCCACAGATCGATCAGCGGCTTGGGGAACAAAAGCTTGCCCGTGACCCGCGTACAAGGAATCTTGCCGGACTTGACGAGATCATAGACCTTGCGCTCCTTGATGCGCAGATAGGCGGCGACCTCGTCGGTGGTCATAAGATGGTTCATCGACATGGGGGCGAGTTTAAGGCCGCGCCGCCGGTTAAGGAAGCGCAGGCTTCCCAATTTCGCGATAAATATAAAGGGTTTTTGACCGTGAATGACGGATCGACGCCAGAAGATGACCTCCTAAGAGACCCCTTAGACGGGCCCGCCTTTCCACCGGCCTTCACCGCCCACCCGCTGGCGGGCCAAGAGCGCGCGATCCCGGCTGCCTTGAAAGCCGCGCGGGCTGGCGTGGCGGAGGCCGGCGATTTATTCTTCCCCGTTCGCCCCGACCGGGTGGAGGCGGCGCTGGTCCTGAACCCGGAAACCCCGTTCGCGAAATCGGCGGAGATTATTTATGTCGCGATGGCCGCGCTGAACGATGCCATCGGGTCCGCCATCCCCTCCCAAATCGGGGTGCAGATGGGCTGGCCGGACCGGGTTTTGGTGAATGGTGCGGAAGGCGGCATGCTGACCTATATCACGCCCGACAAGACCCCGGACGCCGTGCCTGATTGGCTGGTCATCGGCTTCGATCTGACGCTGATGGGCGACCCGCGCATTGAGCCGGGGGCGGATTTCGGCCAGACCAACTTTTTCGAAGAAGGCGCGACCGAGATCACCCCGAAGGATATCTTAGAGGCCTTCGCCCGGCATTTCATGAACTGGCTGCACCGTTGGGAAACCGAAGGGCTGCGCCGCTTAGGGCCCGCCTGGGAGGAGCGCATGGCCGGGGTTGAGGACAGCTACCCATTCCCCCTTGATGGCCCCCTTGATGGCCCCCTTGATGGCCCCCTTGATGGCCCCCTTGATGGCCCGATTGATGGCCGGCCCGTGCCCGCCCGCGCCGTCGGCATCGGGCCTGAGGGCGCGATGCGGATATCGGTGGACGGCGCGGAACGCACCCTGCCCCTGGCCGACGCCTTCCAGTTAGATGAAGGCTGATATGCCCCTCTTGCCGAAGGTGATCCGCCTGGACCAATCGGACGCGCATATTTTTGAGGTGCCAGCGAGCCCGGGCGAGATCGCCGTGTCCGGTGCCTTCGCCTTCGCCGATGCGGACCCGGCGTCCTTGAAAGGGCGCGAGTTGATCGCCTTTGGCCAAACCTTCTTAGGGCTGGAAAGCTTCGGGCGCGCCACCCTGGTCCAGGTCGCCAGTGTTGAGGCGGCGGAGATCGACGCGGCCACGCAAAAGCTGGCGCAGCATTTCGTGGAAAACTGGGGTGCGCCCACCGTTGAGGCGGCGTTGCCGGTCGCGCGCGATGAAATAGCCTTTGCCGAAAGCCTCTGCGCAGGCCATCAACCGGGCCAGCTTTTGGCGGTGGAGCGGGATTTCGGGGAAGACGGCATCACCGAGCGCTTCCGCGCCGCCCAACGGCCCCAGGGTATGGACCATGGGCGGGTCTGGACGCTGGTGCCAGACGATGACGAGACGCTTTAGCGAATAAGGAACGGATGATGACGATGGGCCCCGATTTTTGGATCAGCGCCGGCCACCGGCTGCTAACCCGCGGCGAGGATGGCCGCCATCAGGTGAGCGATGATTTCCTGCGCGCCTATTTTGAGCGCCCGGAAATCCGCCCCCAGCCGGAAAGCTGTGCGAAGGAGCGCGCGCTGCACGCCGCCCTCCTCGATAATCCGCGCCGTGCGGTGGGGGAGGCGGATATCGACGCCCTGGAAGATCCCGACGGGCGGGAGAATTACCGAATTTTCCTGCCGTTCCGCGATCTGTTGGTCGATAGCAGCAGCCTGGAAGAAGCCTATCGCCGCCTGGTGACGCAACGCCCCTTCCCCATCCCCCAGCTCTTCCTGGATCAAATCGTCCACGCGATTTTGCGCGGGGTGCTGGATGGCATTGATAACCCAATCCAGGCGCGGGCCGGCGAACTTTTCTTCCGCCCCCAGCGTATCGCCGTGCAGGACGGCCACATCATGGCCGGCGATGAGGAGGTGTTGGAACGGCTTCAAACCACCGGCGGTTTCGGCGATCTGGGCCGGCTGTTGAAGGAAAGCAATGCGCCGATGGACGGCGTGGACATGGATGTTTTGAGCGAAGAGAACGGCCAAGACTATTGGAACCGCTCCGAGCGCTTCGACATGGTGCTGGACCTAACCTTCGCGCGGCCCGGTTTGGATGCGCTGTGCCGGGTGATGGAAAAATGGATCACGCATTTCTTCCAACTCGACTGCCGCATCCATCCCGTGCAATCGATCCGCGATGAAAAATGGGTCTGGCACACCGGCCTGGACGTTGAATCCAGCGCACTGCTAAACGCCCTTTATCGCGGCGAGGAGGCAAGCGAAGAAGACCTAGCCCGCCTGCTGTCCCTGTTCCGCCTGGAAATCAAAGACGAAGCAGCCGTAATAGAACGCGTCCGCGGCCGCCCCATCTACCTAGGCCTCTCCATGACCGCCGATAACCTCCTGCGCTTCAAACCGCAAAACCTGCTGGTTAATCTGCCGATTGTGGGGGAGTAG
>Ga0307967_1000332_pt1 | contig 33514 bp, 38 predicted proteins | sample OrgLakmetagen648_FD_201828 | JGI IMG/M metagenome (GOLD analysis project Ga0307967, IMG submission 201828) | Saline water microbial communities from Organic Lake, Antarctica - #648 | ecosystem: Environmental > Aquatic > Non-marine Saline and Alkaline > Saline | place: Antarctica: Organic Lake... | reverse complement strand
ATTTCAATACAAAAGTTACTGATTTTATTATTGAAGACAACGTATTAAAAGGTTTACAATTAAATAATGAAAAGCAAATAACTACTGAACATGTTATTCTAGCGACAGGTCATTCTGCAAGAGATGTTTTTGAACTTTTGAGTAAGAAAGATGTCAAAATAGAAGCCAAAGGATTTGCACTCGGTGTTCGAATTGAACATCCACAAGAGTTGATAGATAAAATTCAATACCATGGAAAAGTAAATAGTGAATTTTTACCTCCTGCAACATACAGTTTGGTTGCCCAAGTCCAGGGAACTGGGGTGTATTCTTTTTGCATGTGTCCAGGTGGGATTGTAGCGCCATGTGCTACATCACCAGGAGAAGTTGTGACGAATGGTTGGTCGCCTTCTAAAAGGAACAATCCTTTTGCAAATTCAGGCGTTGTGGTGGAAATAGATCCTACACTTTTACCTAATTATACGCCAGAAAATGTTTTTATCGGTTTAGATTTTCAATCTGCTGTTGAGAAAGCATGTTGGGAAGCAGCAGGAAAAACACAAGCTATTCCTGCACAACGTATGGTCGATTTCGTAAACGGAAGAATTTCTAAAGATTTACCTGTCAGTAGTTACCAACCCGGAATGGCCAGTGTTGATTTGAATAAAGTTTTGCCAAAATTTATAGCGAATTCCTTACGTATAGCATTTAAAGAGTTCGGGAAAAAAATGGATGGATACTTGACTAATGACGCTGTTTTAATGGCCCCTGAATCACGTACCTCTTCTCCGATTTCTATTCCAAGAGATCCAGATTCTTTGCAACATATTGAGATTTCAGGAATGTATCCTTGTGGAGAAGGAGCTGGCTATGCTGGAGGAATTGCTTCCGCGGCAGTTGATGGGCTAAACTGTATACAAGCTATTTCCAAGTTGATTAAGGAGAAGAGTAACTAATATTTTGTGTCTTTTATTTCATCTTTAACTGATCAAAGGAACAGATAAATCCAATTTGAAATAGAGTCCAATAACTATTTATTGAGAAAAACTAGTTAAAGAAATACTTCAATAACTTTTGTTACACACTTGAAATTTTAAATCCTTTACTTTTAGCGTTATAAATAATAAAGAAAGATGAAAGAATTTTGGAACGAAAGATATTCAGCGGAAGATTTTGCTTATGGCGAAGAACCAAATAAATTTTTTAAAGAACAATTATCAAAATTAAAGCCGGGAACAATTCTATTACCTGCTGATGGAGAAGGTCGAAATGGCGTTTCTGCTGCCAAATTAGGTTGGGGTGTTGAATGTTTCGATATCAGTAGTGAAGGAAAAAATAAAGCAGATCTGCTCGCCAAAAAATATGATTTACTGATTAATTATCAGGTGGGTTCATTAGAAGAACTTACTTATGAGAAGGAATCATTTGATGTGATTGCACTTGTTTTTACACATTTCCATCCTTCTATAAGAGCAGAATATCATAAAAAATTTATGGAATTATTGAAGCCCGGTGGATTCCTCATTTCAGAAACATTTAGTAAGGAGCATATCGCTTACAATTCTGTAAATTCAAAAGTTGGTGGACCAAAAGACATTGATTTCTTATCCTCTTTAGAACAAATTAGAGAAGAGTTTTTGGAACTCGATATTGTTGAATTATATCAAAGAGAGATCCTCTTAAATGAGGGCGCTTTTCATATCGGAAAAGGGGATGTGGTTCGCTTTGTTGGAAGAAAGAAGTAGGTGTTTATTTGATTTTTTTATGGTTTGGCCAATTATTTAGTGGAAACTAATAAAAGTTGAACCTTAAATTCTTTATTAACGTTTCCATAAATGTTTTAACCTGTATTATTAACTTTGTTGAGCTCGCAAGCTCGGTTCATGAACTTATTTTTATCTTTCATCTAGGTCTAGAAAATTCAGATAAAAGCACTGCAGTCGCCATGGCAACATTCAATGATTCTCCATTTCCAAATTGTGGAATAGCGATGGGATCTGTAATGAAAGAAAGCAATTCATCGCTGATACCATTTCCTTCATTCCCCATGACTAGAATTCCCTTTTTTGAAATCTCCTTTTTATAAATATTTTCTCCTTTGAGAAGGGACCCATAAATAGGTAAATCTGTCGCTTCAAAAGCATCTTTCAAGTCAATATATTCTATATTTACATTAAAAATGGCGCCCATAGATGCTTGAACAACTTTTGGATTGTAGCAATCTGCAGTTTCTTTTGAAGCAATAATATGTTGAACGCCAAACCAAGAAGCCAAACGCAATATTGTACCTAAATTTCCGGGATCTTGAATGGTGTCTAAAGCAATATAAAAATCTGGTCGGGTTGTTTCATTATGCAAATAACTGCAAATTGCCACTTGCTTTTGTGGATGTTTTAAGGTAGAAATTTGGCCAAGTGTTTTGTTGTCTATTTCTTCAAATACGACATGCTCAGGAAGTTTCCCTTGAATCGGTTCAGTCCCAAAAACCTTTAACAAGCTTTCAGGAGCATATTGAATCGCTTCTGCAATCATCTTTGGTCCTTCAATTATAAATTGCTGACCACTATCACGAAATTTCTTTCTGTGCAATGAACGGATAAACTTAATTTGCTCTTTTGAGATCATGGAAATTATCTTGGAGTGTAAAAATAGAAATGTTTGTGGTAATTGACAATTGACAATTGATAATTGGCTTAAACTTTTATCTTTAAATCTGTTTTAAGTATATTTGAATTAAAAGCAATTTAAAATGAAAAAACTAAGTTTAATATCCTTATTTACTTTGTTGATGACATTTTTAAGTTTTCAAAGTATTGCTCAAAATATTTCTTCTGTATTTATCTCAGGACAAACTTGGGGTTCAGGAAATGTTATTATTGAAACAATTAAACCAGATTATACAATCGAAACAAAAGATTACAGCAGAAAAGAAGAAAGGCATCTTTTGGTCGAAATAAAGAGAGAGTTAGATTTATGGATTAATAAAGGTTTTTCTATTGATCAAACCAATTCTAATGGAAGTGAAAGCACATCCATTTATAGATATACCTATATTTTAATCAAAAAAGAAGAATAAGGTAATTGACAATTGATAATATACAATTGATATTTTACAATTATCACCATTTATACCCAACTGATTCTTATTTTTGTCTGTTGTGAAGCAATTTAAGCGCTATATTCTCCTTTCTGTATTCGTCTGTTTAATTTCAGCTTGTAATATTACACGTAATGTTCCCGACGGTTACTACATGTTGGTTTCAAATGATGTGCATGTGGACAATGCTACGAACGTGAACGAAAGTGAATTGGAGAATGTGATTAGACAGCGACCAAATCACAGAACATTAGGTTTTCGTTTAAAATTACGTGCCTTTAATGCAATTGATTCTACAAAAACCGCCAATGATAAGAAAGAGCGTTATTTGAAATACCGAAAGAAGAATAAAAAACGCTTGGCGCGTCAAGAGAAAATCAATGAGCGACGTATTCAAAAAGCTCAGAAGCAAGGTGAAGATTTTTATAGGCCAAAAAATGTAGACTTAAAAGATACTTTAGATCTTAAATTAACAATTCGAGAAAGGATAAAGTACGAATATGGAGAACCTCCTGTAATTTATGATTCTGCATCAATGGTAACTTCAAAAGATCAAATTCAACTTTTCTTGCAAAAAAAAGGGTATTTTAATGCTGAAGTCACTTCTGTAATTAAGCTCAAAGCTAAAAAACAATACGCTAAGGTGTATTATTCCCTTACTCCAAAGGGTTTGCGTTATGTGGATTCTATGTTCTTGCGCACAGAAAATAATATCATTCGAATAACTTATGAAAAATACCTTAAAGAAGGAAAGGATGTTTTAGTTCCACCATTTCGTTTTGATTCTGAAGCCTTAGGGAAGATGCGAAAGTCTTTGTCTGAATTTATGAAAAACAGTTCTATTTTTGGATTTAAGGAGCGTTATGTCTCTTTTGAAGTAGATACTTTAAGTCAGGGTGATACAATCCAAATCGCTGTAGAAATTTCAAAAAGAATAATAGGCAAAGATGAAAACGAAAAAGAACAGCCATTCGCTTCAACCAGGGTAAGAGAAGTTGTTTTTCATTTGATGGATACCTTAAATTACTCCGGAAACTTTAAAAAAGAGCAATTGAAGCCGAGAGGAATTCAATTAGGGCCTTATGACAATATTCCCACTTTCGATACACTAAGATATGATTGGTATGATGGTCGTAATGCTAAATTTAGGACAGCGACTTTCTTATATAACGGTAAATTGACCACTAAAGCAGAATTAATCGAGTTTCAAAATTTCTTAGAGGAAAATAATTATTATAGAGGAGACCTTGTGGCTCAATCCTACAATCGCTTGGTGAATATGAATATCTTCAAAACGGTAAAGCCTGAAATAATTGAAAATGAAGACAACACTATTGATGTTCATTATTACTTAACTCCAATGGAACAACAAACATTTAGTTTTGAACCGAAAGCAACGCATTCGAATAGTTTTTTAGGGATTTCTACATCTTTAAATTATATTAATCGTAATTTATACCGTTCAGGAAATCGCTTAAAAATAAGTTTTAGTGGAGGTTTTGAATCTCAACCTGATGTATTCTCTTCTAATGATGAGTCAACTGTTTTAAATGATGGTACGAGAAGTTTTAACACTTTAGAATTTGGACCATCAATAGCGCTAGATGTTCCTGGATTATTTCCAATTGGCTTAAAACGTTTATCTAAAAATCAAAATCCTACTACAACCTTTTCTGCGGTTTATAACTTTCAACAAAGGCCCGATTTTAAACGTCAAACCATTCAGTTAAATTATTTATGGAAATTTTATGATATTGATAGAACGCAAGTTTTTACAGTAGGTATTCCTGTAATTGGAGGAATACAGTATGTACGTATTGATAAATCTGAAGAATTTAGTCTGCGATTAGAGGAACAAAATGATTTGTTTCTAATTAATGCCTATAGTAATCAAGCTATTTATAAGGACGTTGCAGTGACTTATAGTTATTCCAATCCTGAGCTTAAAAAGGGTAAAATGATTTTTAATTACAGCTTTAGTTTTGACATGGTTGGGATGGCAATGAGTTTGATTACCAAAAATAATGAAGTAAATGAAAATGGATTTAGAGAGTTTTTGGGGCAACGCTATTCTCAGTTCGTCCGATTAGATAATGAATTTAGATTGCATCATTATTTCAAAAAAAACTCTTTGCATTACCGATTACAAATAGGAGCTGGAGTTCCTTTGAAAAACAATGGCCCAAGTTTACCTTTCGATTATAGTTTCTTCGGAGGTGGATCTAATGATAACAGAGGGTATAGAGCTCGGTCTTTAGGGCCTGGTGTTTATAAATATTATTTAGATACCAACAGAACGGTTACGGAAATGGGAGATATGCGCCTTGGAGCTTCTGCAGAGTATCGTTTTGAAATCACGGGCTTAATTGAAGGCGCTATTTTTAGTGATGTAGGAAACGTCTGGACATATAATGAGGATGATAATCGTCCAGGAGGACAAATTACGGCAGACTTTTATAAACAGTTGAGTGTTTCAGGCGGTATTGGGCTTCGCTTAGATTTTAGTTTCTTAATTGTTAGACTGGATTTGGGAATTCCATTGCGAAATCCAACACTTCCTCAAAGTGCCAAGTGGATTTTCCAAGATAAAGATCCTTATATTCAAGAAGCAATTGATCAATGGGGGATTGATCCAGCAACAGGTGATTATTATTATAAAAGTGAAAGTGTTAATTTCCCGAATCCATTTGCCCCTCAGTTTCATATCGCAATCGGTTATCCTTTTTAGTGGGGGTTTGTTAATGAAACTTTCTTATGATTATTTAGGACGCTATTGATTTTAGGTTAATCTTTATTTGTTTTTATTGCAATGTTTTATAGGTATGTATTTTAGTGTGTTGGTGGATGATTAGAATGAGCTGCCCTTTCAGGGCGTTGACGTGTAAACCCAAAGCGATGCCATTGGGTTGAGCTGTGTTACTCTTTCAGAGCGTAATTTGTGATCTTTTTAGCTCAAAGCTTTCCTATTGAGTTGATTTACCCTGTTTGAGCTCTGGTTTACTCCAAACTTAGTTAATATTGTAATTATCACTGATAATCAATGTGTCAGTCCTGTTGAGTAGTAGCGAAATATTATCTTGCTCATTTATTCTTCATAGATTAATAATAGTATCAATATTATGATTTATTCTGGCTGAAAGCCCAGCTTAATTCAGCAAGATGCAACGGGGTCCTGCTGAATTACGGATGTTTTTATGCGCCCTGAAAGGGCAGATTAACAGGTGTAGATTTGAGGATATTGGTGTTTGTTAGAGATGATCCTAGCTCATCTGCCAGTTGATTTATCTAAGGCATTTTTTGAGGTGAGGGGGAGAAACGGCATCCTTTTTTTGAATAAAAAAAGATACAGTGGATGACCCGACCCAGACATTCTTAAAAAGTGAAGCGGTTAAGAATCGTTTGGGGCACCCCCTTATAAATTAAAAATTAACAATTGAAAATTAAAAATTACGCCAATCACTATTTTTATTAACGTTTCGGCCTAAAACAGATATAACATTCTTTGGCAAGGTTTTCTTAAAATTAGCACTCGAATTTTTCGATAAAAACTCTAATTTCTGCTAACTTTGTTTTCCTTATTCCAATTAAACTTTAAAGAATTAATTGGTATTTAAAAGACAACTTTAAAAAATTAATATAGCGCTATGAATAATTGGTTTACGGTAAAAGTAAAATACACCAAACAACTGGAAGACGGACGTTTAAAACGTGTTACTGAACCTTATTTGGTGGATTCTGTTTCATTTACAGATGCAGAAGCACGTATTTATGAGGAGGTAGGACAAAGTGTATCTGGAGAATTCTTAATTACAGGGATTACGAAAACAGAATTTGCTGATATTTTCTATTATGATGATTCTGACGATTGGTACAAATGTAAATTGACTTATGTTTCTATTGATGGAGATGAAGGAAAGGAAAAGAAAATTACAAGTAATTTCTTGGTTACAGCAAGCAACGTAAAAGAAGCTTATGAAAGAATCAAAGAAAGTTTGAGTGATATGACGGTTACTTTTGAAGTGCCATCAATTATGTTAACTCCAATTGTTGAAGTTCTACCTTACAATCCAGACTTAGATGTTGAAATCGGAAGAAGACCAATTGAAGATGGAGAAGAATTAGTGGATGTGCCAACACCATCTGATGAAGAAGATGATATTCAGGATGAATATAAATCGTCAAATGAGGAAGAGGTTGAAAAGGAGGACGAAGAGAATGATGTTAGTTTTAAAGACGAAACAAATTAAAAAATGAAAGAGTTTCTTGATATTTTACGGGATAATCATTCTGACTTTAACAATGGGGAGTTGGATGATCGATTAAAAAGCATTGATCCAATGAGGCTTTTTAAAAGGTGGTATCAAGAAGCTTTTGAAAAACAATGTATTTCTCCAAATTCGATGACAATAAGTACGGTAGGGAATGATTTAATGCCTTCTTCACGGATTGTATATATGAAAGAATTAGTGGAGGAGGGATTGATTTTTTATACAAATTACGAAAGTAAAAAAGCCAATGATATGGCCGAGAATCCACAAGTCTCAGCATTGTTTTACTGGGATGAATTGTCGCGTCAAATTCGTGTGCAAGGTGTTGTGGAAAAAGCACCAGATTTTATGTCGGATGATTATTTCGAATCGCGTCCTAGACCTAGTAAATTAGGTGCTTGGGCTTCAAGACAGAGCGCTATTATTGAGCACAGAACAACTCTTGAAGAAGAGTATAGAAAAATGGAAAAACGATTTGAAGGTAAGGAAGTTCCGCGTCCATCGTTTTGGGGAGGATATTTAATTCGCCCAACAACTATCGAATTTTGGCAAGGAAGACCAAGTCGCTTGCATGACCGTATTTGCTTTGAAAAGGAAAATACGGAAAGTGCTGAATGGATTGTAACTCGCCGAAATCCATAAGGGAATTTTATGAATGTAGAACCAACTATTTATCATTTAGACAATGGAATGCGTGTTGTATATTTACACGATCCTTCAATTGTTGCACATCTTGGAGTAACTGTTCGCGCAGGATCAAGATTCGAAGGAGAAAACGAAGAAGGATTAGCCCATTTTTTGGAACACTGTATTTTTAAAGGAACAAAAAATAGAAGGGCTTTTCATGTATTGTCTCGTTTGGATTCTGTTGGTGGGGAATTGAACGCTTACACTACGAAAGAGGAGGTTTGTGTTTACAGTTCATTTACCAAAGAACATTTGAATCGTGCTTCCGATTTATTGGCAGATATCCTATTTAACTCAATATTTCCGGAGAAAGAAATTGAAAAAGAAAAAGAGGTTGTTCTAGATGAAATCAACTCCTACTTAGACAGTCCATCAGATAAAATATTTGATGATTTTGAGTCTTATTTATTTCCAGATAATTCACTTGGAAATAATATTTTAGGTACTGTAGCATCTGTTCAGTCTTTTCAGAAAGCCGATCTTGAGCGCTACGTGAAGAAGTTCTTTTATCCTGAGAATATGGTCATTTCCTTTGTTGGAAATTTAAAGCATGAGCTGTTATTAAAACAGTTGAATAAAGACTTTGGTCACTTCTCTCATCATGCAGAATTAAGTCAACCGGTTGAACCCAAAACACTTGTCCCATTTGATGTTGTAGAAGCGGAAGCCAATTACCAATCGCATATTATGATTGGTGGTAGAGCACCAGGATACAATCATCCAAATCGACGTGTTTTCACATTATTGATTAATATTTTAGGTGGACCAGCTTTAAACTCTCGCTTAGGTCTTTCTATTCGTGAGAAATATGGATACACTTATAATATTGATGCTAGTTATACCCCATTCGAAGATGTTGGCTATTGGAATGTTTATGCTGGAACAGATCCCAAATACCAAAAGAAAACTATTCGTCTGATTAAAAAAGAGGTTCAGCGATTTATTGATGAACCATTAACCGAGAACCAGTTAAAGAAGGCAAAGCAACAAATGAAAGGGCACTTTGCATTGGGAATGGATAGCAACGGAGGAGTAATGTTAAACTTTGGGAAAAGTCTTTTGGTTTTTAACCAAATAGATACACTTACAGAAATATATGATGCCATAGAAAGCATTACACCTGAAGAGATTCAAGCCATCGCTAAAGAATTTCTATTGCATTCTCAAATATCTAGCTTGGTGTTTAGTGTAAAATAAGGAGCATCAGAATGCTATTAATTTATATTTTTTCATACTTTAGTGAAAAGTCTTAATTATTGGGTATTAAAACTGCATTAATGAAAGAAGAACAGAGACTCTTAAATCAAGAAATCAAAGCTGTTGAAGAAAAATTAGCAGTACTCAAAAAAAAAGAGCTTATACTTAAATCCGATAATCTAGAAGAAAGTGATGAATCTAATAAATACGTGAACAATGAAAAGATTCAAAAACACAAGATTAAATTAGAAGAGAATGAACCGATAATCGAGGAAAAAGAAGCTTTGTCTCATATAGGAAGTTGGATTTACTATTTCGAGGATAGACTTCTTGAGTGGTCTGATGAAGCCTTTAAGATCTTCGAATGCCCTAAGGATTACGAAGGAAGGTTAGTTGATTTTTACATGTTATCTATAGATGCAAATACTGCTGCACGTATTCCAGATATGAAGAAGGTTTTTAGTGGACCAAATGAGAATGCTATAATGAACCAAACCATCATAACCCATAACAATAATAAAAAAATTCTATCATTTTCTTCAAACCCAATATATAGCGACTCTTGTGAAATGATAGCTATTAAAGGACATGTAAAAGATTTGACAGATAAGGTTATAGGTCTAAATGGTTTAGATAATTTCTTTGATTTATCTTTTGACCTACATTGCATTGTAAGCAAGGATACCTATTTTGTAAAGATAAGTCCAGCATGGTCTGAACTTTTGGAGTATTCTGAGAAAGAATTACTTTCTCGATCATATCTTGAATTAGTTCATCCTGATGATATACCTGAAACTATTTCTCAGATTGGAAACTTGGAAGAGACAGGTATAAACGAAGAGTTTGAGAACAGATATGTTACTAAATCAGGAGACACAGTTTACCTAAGTTGGCATACACAAATTGATCCCGATACAGATTTGGCATATTGCACGGCCAGGGATGTAACAAAAGCTAGGTTGGCCAAAGAAGAGTTGCTAAGTGACTTGAGCGAAAAGGAATTGTTGCTTCGTGAAATTCATCACCGAATAAAAAATAATCTTCAGATTATTTCTAGTTTACTTTCTTTGCAAGCCGGAGTAAATAGCGAAGAAGAGCATTTAATACAATTGTATCAGGACAGTCAGAATAGGATAAAATCTATGGCATCAATTCATGAGATGTTTTATCAGTCTGAGGAATTGGATAAAATTGAATTCGGGAGGTATGTGAATAAACTAATAGGAGATTTGACTACTTCATTTGTAACTAGAGATAAAAAGATAGAATTTTCATTGAATGTTGACACTGTATATGTGAATTTAGATACTGCCATACCATTAGGACTGATAATTAATGAAGTGGTTACAAATTCTATAAAACACGGTGGAGATACCTTAGGAAATATTAATATTTTTGTTTCTCTGGATTTCATAGAGGAAGGGCTGCAACTTATTATTGGAGATCATGGAGTCAATAGTTTGGAGAATACTTTGAGTGAATCAGCTGAAAGTTTAGGCGTTATGTTAATTAATAGTCTAGTCGAACAAATTGATGGACAGATTGAACAGTTAAGTAATTGCGAGGGAACAGTCTACAAGTTGATATTTAGTAATATTACAAATGATAAACTATAAAATACCTTTCAGTTTCTTTACCCCTAACCTGCTTTATTAACTTCATTGAGCTCGCAAGCTCGGTTCATGAATTTAATTCCATACAGCTTTTTATTCATAAGTGTCTATTTTCAATGGTATTTCCCGATTTCTCGGGACAGGCTATGCGCTGCGCAGAGTTTGCCGAAGTGAGCTCACTTTGTTCGGTTGGTATTGAACTTTAAATAGATATCCCTCTATTTTAGTAGGTTGTATAACTAAAAAGGGGGGGTAAAAGTAAATCAAAAAAACACTCAATTTTGAGAAAGTTGTATTTCTTAAAATTGATAATAAACGAGCTTGTTAAGCTATTTCTTAAATTTAATGCGGAAGCTTCTCTTTTATAACTCCATATAAAAATGTCCCAAAAATGGAGAAAAGAAATACTACGCCAAATGACATAAATCCATATCCGATATTTACGACCATTGGCCCTGGACAAGCGCCACTCAATGCCCAACCCAATCCGAAAATAATACCACCTAATAAGTAACGCGCGACAGATTTATTTTTAGGAAAAAATAAAATTGGATTCCCTTCAACATCACGTAATTTAAATTTTTTGATTATTGCTACTCCAATAGCGCCAACTGTTACTGCAACACCAATTATTCCATACATGTGGAATGCTTGAAATCTGAACATCTCCTGAATTCTATACCAGGAAATAGCCTCCGATTTTGACATCACTATTCCGAATAGTATTCCTACAATTAAATATTTTATAAATTTCATTTCTTACTATCTTAAATCATTAAAAAATAAGTGGAAATATCCCAAATGTCATAATTAATCCACCGATAAAGAATCCTACCACAGCAATCATGGAAGGAACCTGAAGGTCAGCAATTCCGCTGATTGCATGCCCCGATGTGCATCCACCAGCATAGCGTGCACCAAATCCCACAAGTAGACCACCAAAAGCAAGAATTAGAAATCCTTTTAGTGTGAACAGCGTTTCAATACTAAAAAGCTCTGCAGGTTGAATGGAACTTGGCGCAGCAAAACCGAGTGCTTCCAAATCTTGAATTGTGTTTTCTGAAATAGCTACTGCTTGATCTGGATAACTCAAGAATTCACTTGTGATGAATCCGCCGATGATTGCGCCAACAAGGAATACAAGATTCCATGTTTGTTTTTTCCAATCGAAATCAAAGAACTTCACTTTTTTTCCTGCTCCTCCAATAGAACAAATTGTGCGTAAGTTAGCTGAGAACCCAAATGACTTTCCGAAAAATAATAGCAGAAACATTACAGATGAGATGATTAGCCCTGAGAACCACCATGGCCAAGGTTGCATTATAAAATCTAACATTTTTTATCTATTTAATTTTGTATGAAATAATTGGTTTGTAAAGATGGTTAATCAGTGTTTCAGTAGCGCTTTTATGAAAAAAACCACCTTTTCCATGTGTTCCGATACAAATGACATCCGCATGATGTGACTCCATAAAATGATTTACCCCTTCTTCGACATCTTGATCACCAATGATATGCATTTTATAGTTTATAAGCTCATTTTTTTGAGCAAAAACAGCCATATTGTCTCTGATTAGGTCTTCATTATCATGTTTTTTAGCAATCTGTAAGAAGTGAAGTTTTGTATCGAAAATTTTGATGAAATGTTTTATTAATCTTAAGTTTTGCATATGATATTCCTCAAAGTTATGTACCAAAAGAATGTCTTTTAGCTCTATCTCTGATCGATCGCACATGAGTGTCAATACTGGTATGTTAGATCTGCGTGCAATTAATTGCGCGTTACTTGCAATGAATCTTTCGGCAAACCCAGAAGTTCCTTTCGTTCCTAAAGCGATGAGGTCAAAATTATTTTCCTCGGCAAATTCGATAATTCCAGATAAGGTATGACCAAAAATAAGTTCTGTGGTTACGCCCTCATGTTTTTCCTTGAGTTCCGTTAGCTTATCAGTAGCCATGTTTCGTTGGACTTCAATGAAATTCATGTCGATTTCACCGCATGTATTAATAGCATTATTTGTTCCTAATGTAACTGTATCAGGAACATTTAAAATATGCAGGAAAGTGACTTCTATATTTGCTCTTTTTGAAAGGTTATTTACCATCATAAAAGCATATTCCGCTTCGATTGAAAAATCAGTGGGAACTAAAATCTTTATTTTACCACCTTTTTCCATGATTATTTTTGTTGTTTAAGTTTATTCAAGTTGTCTTGATTCACTGCGTTGATTATGTTGCTGTGACCTTGACTTTCTAAAATATTTTTAGCTCTTCCAGATCTTGCTCCGCTTTTGCAGTAGACAACAATTTGTTTGTGTCCCTCAAACTCTTTTAATTGACTCTCAACTGCATTCACAGGAATATTTATTGCACCTTCAAAATGTCCAGAAGCAAATTCTTGTGGAGATCTTACATCGACTATAAAAGCATTTTCGAAATCAATACTTTGTTCTTGCTGCTTTTCTTGAATCGCTGATTGTGTTTGAGAAGTTTCGGTTGTTTGAGAATTTGAACAGCTTGTAAAGACAACTGCTCCAAACATCATCGTACTCAACCCTATATTTTTTAAATAGTTCATTTGTTCTGTTTTAAACTGTGATTAAATAGCTGTTAGCACTCTTTTAATATTAAATTAGTTAAAATACACAGTGGTTCATTGCTTATGAATCACTGTGTATACTCTTTAAATCATTTCATTACTTTCGATTGACAAACAAAGTCAGTTTTAGCGACTCCTGTTTTTTCTATGGCGCTCATACCTCCTTCAATCTCAGTGAAATTTCTATATCCTCTAGACTGAAGAATACTTGCTGCAATCATACTTCTGTATCCTCCTGCGCAGTGCACGAAGAAATGATCATCTGGGTTGATGTCTTTAATCCATGCATTCAAACTTGCTAAAGGACGAGAGAATGCTTCATCAACATGTTCTGATTCATATTCAGATTCTTTACGTACATCATAAACAGTGCTTTCTCCTACTTTAAAGCGACTTTCAAATTCTGCAGGTGTTATTCTATCTACTGTATCGATTTCACGGTCTTCGTTTTTCCAAGTTTCGAATCCTCCTTTTAAGTATCCAGCTACATTGTCAAAACCAACACGTGTCAAGCGAATTACAACTTCTTCTTCCATTCCTTCATCAGTCACTAAAAGTAGAGGTTGGTCTACATCTGCAATCATTGCCCCAACCCATGGCGCAAAGTCTCCTGCAATTCCAATATTTACAGAATTAGGGATAAAACCTTTATGAAATTCAGCTGCATTTCTTGTGTCTAAAATCAATGCGCCAGTTCCTTCTGCTGCTGCCTCGAATTCTTTAGGAGATAATCCTGTTAAACCAGTTTTAATTACTTCGTCTACGTTTTTGTATCCTTTTTTATTCATTGCAACGTTGGCGCCAAAATAAGCTGGAGGCGGAAGTAATCCATCTGTTACTGCTGCGATAAACGCTTCTTTATTTGGTTGGTTCAATGCATAGTTTACCTTTTTCTGGTTTCCTAATGTATCAACAGTTTCTTTCATCATGTTTTTACCACAAGCTGAACCGGCACCGTGCGCTGGATAAACTGTAACGTCATCTGCCAAAGGCATGATTTTCGTCATTAACGAATCATATAAATGACCTGCTAATTCGTCTTGCGTCATGCTCGCTGATTTCTGTGCTAAATCTGGTCGGCCAACATCGCCTAAAAACAAAGTGTCTCCAGAGAAAATTGCATGGTCTTTTCCATCTGCATCCATCAATAGATAAGTTGAACTTTCCATTGTGTGACCAGGTGTGTGCATTAATTTGATTTTGATATCACCAATCTCAAATACTTGCTCATCCTTTGCAACGATGCAATCAAACTCTGGCGCTGCTGTTGGACCAAAAACGATATCTGCTCCTGTTGCTTTTGCTAAATCAACATGTCCAGAAACGAAATCTGCATGAAAATGTGTTTCAAATATATATTTCAATTTCACACCATCCTTTTTCAACATCTCTAAATAAGGCTGGATTTCTCGAAGTGGATCAATGATTGCCGATTCTCCATTACTTGTGATGTAGTAGGCACCCTGCGCTAAACATCCTGTATAAATTTGTTCTATTTTCATTTCTCTTCTATATTTTTATTTACACCACAAAGGTCATTATTCATTCCTGATTTTAGAGTTACAATTGTTACAGATACTCACCATGGTAAGTAATATTTGTAAAAATAGGCCAAATATTGCGTTACGCTAGTTTATTATTATAGTTTTTTATAAGAATAAACTTCACAAGCATTGTCTTTGACCACTACTTATCAAGGACTTAAAGTTCTTTTTCAAATAAGAGCCTATGGCTAATTTTAAATTTAATGTTTCTGAATGTTAATCCATAATTCTGTGTCTTTTCTTGATGGATGTGAGTTGTAACAGTTCTCCATCGCTTCAATTTTTAATTGGTCCTGCATTAAGTCGATATATTCATTTTTATTTCCTTCAAAGGGAGGACCTCCATCAAACGCTCTGTTAAACAATAGACCACAAAGCTTGCCTTCTTTAGAAAGTAAAGATTTCATTTTCTCAACATATTTTGGACGCAATGAAGGATGAATAGCACAAAAGAAAGTTTGTTCAATAATTAAATCATACGTTTCTTGGTGTTCAAAAAAGTCTCCATGAATTAACTGAATGGATGAATTATTTTTAAATTCCTCCTGTAATTTCTTGATTAATTTAGGAGCAATATCGATCACAGTAACAGAAGTAAAACCTTGATCAATTAAATATTTTGCTTCATATGCATTTCCTGCTCCTGGAATTAAAATCTTTAAATCTTTCTTTTGGATTTGGTCAATATACTCTTTGATAGGAGGAGAGACCATTCCTAAATCCCAACCTGTTGAGTTGTTCTCGTATTTGGAGTTCCAAAAATTTTGATTCAAATCATCTGCTGTTTGTGTTGTTTTCAAGACTTTGTAATTATAATTTTAAAACAGAAAGATACGAAAAAAAATGTTGTTATTAAGTAGGCTGAAACATTTATAAAGGATAAAATTATTTTGATATAAAATCTATTTATTCAATTGGTATTCACTATTTTTGCGGCACAATTAGAAAATAAATTAAGATGGCAACGAATAGAACATTTACAATGATAAAACCAGATGCAGTTAAAGCTGGAAATATCGGAAACATTCTTCAAATGATTACTGATGGAGGATTTGAGATTAAAGCGATGAAGTATACGCAGTTGACTGATCAACAAGCAAAAGAATTTTATGCTGTTCATAGTGAACGTCCTTTTTATGGTGAATTGGTTGAATTTATGACATCAGGACCTATCGTTGCAGCTATTTTAGAAAAAGATAACGCTGTTGCAGATTTTCGAACTTTAATTGGTGCTACTAACCCAGCAGAAGCAGCTGAAGGAACAATCCGTAAAGCATACGCAAAATCCCTAGGTGAAAATGCTGTTCATGGTTCAGATTCTGATGAAAACGCAAAAATTGAAGGAGATTTTCACTTTTCAGCTGAAGAGATTGTAGGATAATTTTTTCTTTTATATATAATATTTAGAAAGCTGTACTGAGAGGTATGGCTTTTTTTTTAACCGCAAATTTTAACCGCAAATTTTAACCGCAGAGAACGCGGAGGTTTTTCGCAGAGGTCGCGGAGGAGGTAAAGGGTGGCGGAGAGCGCCTGCTGCACTTGGATATTTACACAGAGGTAAAGGAGGTTTTTCACAGAGAGGCACAGAGAGTTTTTATACAGAGGGAAAAGGAGGGAGATCTTCTGTGGTGAGAGAGGTGAAAAGAGTTTTGGGAATAAATTTATAGAAATAAAAGAGTCCAGACTATTCGTCTGGACTCATAAAAAATATTTTATGGAATCGTTAATCCATAATTTTGAATTAGAAAGCTTGTTAGCAAGGCGCAAGTAGTTTTAAAAATCAAGGAGTTGACATTTTGTCAATGACTGTTTTTAAAACTTCTTGCAACGCCGATAACGGGCTTTCTAAACAAAATTAAACAAGCATCATCATTGGGTTTTCCATATACGACTTAAATGTATTCAAAAATTCCGAACCTGTTACTCCATCTACAACACGGTGGTCGCATGAAAGTGTCACACGCATTACATTTCCTGGAACAACTTGTCCGTCTTTTACAACAGGCACTTGTTTAATCGCACCAATTGCTAAAATACAGCTGTCGGGTGGATTAATAATCGCAGTAAACTCTTCGATATTGTACATGCCAAGATTAGAAATTGTAAATGTATTTCCTTCCCAGTCTTGTGGTTGTAATTTCTTTTCTTTTGCTTTTTGAGCAAATTCTCTTACTTCAGCACCAATTGTCATTAAGCCCTTTGTGTCTGCAAAACGAACAACAGGAACCAATAAACCGTCTTCAACAGCTACAGCAACTCCAATGTTGATGTGATCGTATTTACGGATTTTATCTCCCAACCAAGCACTGTTTACCGCTGGGTGTTTTCTCAATGCAATAGCACATGCTTTAATCACCATGTCGTTGAATGAAACTCTCATTCCTTCATTCGCATTAACTGCCGAACGCTGTGTCATGGCATTATCCATGTCAATATCTAATGTCAGATAGAAGTGAGGTGCAGTAAATTTACTTTCTGCTAAACGTTTTGCAATGGTTTTACGCATCTGCGAAATATTCGTATCCGTATATGACTCCGTTAAAGTTGCACCTGTGGCTACTGTGTTTTTCGCACTGTTTTGTAGTTTGTCTGATGGTTTATAATTTTCGATATCACGTTTAACGATACGTCCATTTTCACCAGAACCATTTACATTGCTCAAGTCAATGTTTTTATCTTTCGCTAATTTCTTTGCCAATGGTGAAGCAAAAATTCTTTCTCCGTCTCCATTTGATTCTGCAGTTGGAGCAGAAGTCGTTTCTTGAGCATTTGAATCAGCAGCAGGTTTTTCTTCCTCCTCTTCTTCAGGTTTTGGCTCAGGAGCCTCCTCCTTACTTTCGGATGAATCTTCTTTTTCTTCGCCTTTTTTTGAGTCTGCGAGTATTTTGTCAATGTCCTCTCCTTCTTCACCAATAATCGCTAGAATATTGTTTACTGGAGCGGCTTGACCTTGCTCAATTCCTATATATAAGAGTTTGCCATCATAAAAAGATTCAAACTCCATTGTTGCTTTATCTGTTTCGATTTCAGCAAGTAATTCTCCAGATTCTACATCATCTCCAACTTTTTTGTGCCATTCTGCAACGACACCTTCAGTCATCGTATCCGATAATTTTGGCATTAAAATAACTTCAGCCATTGTTCTTTATTTTTTAGTATTCTTTAATAAATGGATAATCCTCAGACTTATAAACGTCTTTGTACAATTCATCTTTTGTTGGGTAATCGGAATTTTCAGCAAATTCAATCGCTTCCTGAATTTCGTTTGCAACCCATGACTGGATGTCTTTTATTTCATCTTCCGCTAAGTAAGAATTGTCCTTGATTACCTTTAAGCAATGATCGATTGGATCTTTTGATTGGTACTCTTTTACCTCGTCTTTCGTTCTGTATTTTTGAGGGTCAGACATTGAATGTCCTTTGTATCGGTAAGTTTTAATGTCTAACAATGTTGGACCTTCCCCTTTTCGTGCGCGTTCTGCAGCCATTGAAACTGCTTCATGAACATCTTCTGGTGACATTCCGTTAACCGCAAAAGACGGCATTTCGTAAGAAGAACCTAATTTTGTTAAATCCAACACATTTGTTGTTCGTTCTACAGAAGTTCCCATTGCATAATTGTTGTTTTCAACAATAAAAATTACGGGAAGTTTCCATAGCATTGCCATGTTGAATGTTTCGTGAAGGGCTCCTTGACGTGCAGCTCCATCACCTAAAGAAACAACCGTTACATTGTCTGTTCCTTTATATTTTTCAGCAAAGGCAACACCAGCTCCCATAGGAATTTGTGCACCTACGATTCCATGTCCACCAAGGAAGTTCTTTTCTTTATCAAAAAAGTGCATTGAGCCACCTTTTCCTTTAGAAACTCCAGTTTGACGACCGTACAATTCAGCCATTAATCGGCGAACATCTGTACCTAGTCCAATTGGATGTGCATGATCACGATAAGCAGTCATGTGGAAATCTGATGGTTTTGTCGCACTTACAGTCCCCGCTACTACAGCTTCTTGACCAATATATAAGTGACAAAAACCTCCAAATTTCTGTTGAATATATAATTGTCCAGCTTTTTCTTCAAATTTCCGCATCAAAAGCATATCCTTATACCATTTGATATAGGTTTCTTTTGAAAACTTTTCCTTTTTTGAAGCGCTTTCTTTTTTCGTTATTTTCTTAGGCTTTTCTGATGATTTTGCTGCCATAATTTAATACAGTTTAATTCGATGTGACAAATATAGAATTTATATTTTTTTAAAAGAGTTAATAGTGAATTAGAATTCCTGTTTTGACTACTTAGTGTCTGCAAGAAAACTAATCATTTTTAAGTCTTTGATAAGAAAACTTCAAAAACAAGCTTAACGCAGTATTTGACGTTTTCTTGCAAAGACTACTTATTTCCGAAAATAAAAGGAAGAATATGATGTATTCCTTCAAACACTAAAAAGCTACCATCGCTGTTTTTCATGATAATTTCAAATGGAGTGTCTTGCATTCCAGTATATTCTGCCATTGCTTGTCTACAACCTCCACAGGGAGTGAAAAATTCATCGGAATTGATTAAATCACCACTACTCGTAATGGCTAAAACTTTAATTCCTTGTTGGTTTTGTTGCGCTCCGTAAGAGAAAAGTGCGACGCGTTCAGCACACATTCCGGTTGGATATGCTTTGTTTTCTTGGTTACTTCCCAAAACTAAGGTGTCGTCATTTAGTAAAAGTGCTGCGCCTACTTTAAAATTAGAATAGGGAGCGTGCGCCTTTAAGGTTGCCTTTTCAGCAGCCTCAGCAGCTTCTTTTTGATCATTATCTAATTCCTCAAATGATGATAAATGTTGGTAAGAAAATTTGAATTCTTTTTTCATATTGAATTTAATTTACCACACTTAAATGACATAGCTTTGTGCGGAGGGCTAAAGTAGTAGGATTATCTTAAGCACTGAAGTTTAGCTTGTTTTTTATCTAAAAAAATGTAAAAAGAGGACAGATTTAATCTTCCTCCTTTAAATGTAACTAGTGCTGTAATTCATGAATTACATCGCTTATTTCATTCCTCTTTTTCATTTATACTTCGTTAAAATTTTAAACCGTAACTATGGCTATGCTAGAAAATTTTCACCTTGTCTAAAGAAAAAAATGAAGCAAAATTGAAGCACCGTTATTTATGATTTACAGCACTAGTGCTGTAATTCATAAATTCCATCGCTTATTTCACTCCTCTTTTTCCTTTATACTTCATTAAAATTTTAAACCGTAACTATTGCTATGATTGAAAATCTTGCCTTGTCTAAAGAAAAAATTTAAGCAAAATTTAAGCACCGTTATTTATGAGTTACAGCACTAGCACTTTTCTTACTCTTCAGCAATCTTGAATTCCATGGATTCATCAGTATCGTCAGTTCTTACTTGACAAGTGAAATTATTGCCGTTGATATCGATTATTTCTGCTTCGATTTTCTTTCCAACCATAAAGTTTATCTCCTCTGGTGCATTTTTGAACTCCTTGTAAGTCAAAACGTATTCACAATCTGAAATCCATTCAATATTTGTATGAGCTTCAATTTTCGTTTCTGTATTGATTTCAATTTGAGAATTACTAGATCTTGTTATTTCTATATGTGAAAGTTCTGGATCTGCATAATTAAACTCGCCCTCATGTAAGTCCTTACAGGTTCTTTCTTGGGTGCAGGAAATAATGCTAAAAAGGAGTGAAATGTAAATTAAGTTTTTCATTGTATTTGGTTTTTCTACCGCTAAAATATTAATAATATTTCTTTAGTGTACTGTAATTTTTTTTATTTTGAAAACTTACCTTTCTTCTATGCTATTCCTTTTTTTTTTAAATAAGCATGAATTTCCAGTGAAATTATGGTTAGAACTATTAAACCACCAACCATTGATAGATAAAATTGAGTTTGCGGATCAAATCTCTCAAAAAATGTCAAATCACTTATCAGCCAAAGCCCGCCAAATACCCAAAGCGGTGTTGTTATTTTATTCAATTTGGTTTTACCAATTCCATTCAACCATTCTTTGTATATACTGTCTGGTCGGAAACAGCACAAAAATAGAATTGATTCTTTTGAGTATATTTTGCTTTTTTTCTCGTCGGCTGATGCTAAGGCATCTCCTAAAGAAAGAAAATCAAACCGCAGCGAAGCAAGCTCATAGCCTGTCCCGAGAAATCGGGGAAAACCTGGAAAAATTATTATGATTGAATAAATATTTCTCAAAATTTATTTAATTTATAAAAATCGTCTGTTTCCGATTAGACACTATTTATCGTTTTGAGGATAATATTCAACTAATCTTTTGAAAATTTGTCCTGAGCGTTCAACTTCTTGGATATCCCTAAGTGCTGCTCCATATCTGAAAAGTAGATGCTCATAAAAGTCAATATTCTTGAGTTCTATCGGATCATGATAAGGCGAATTTTCAAACATGTATATTGCTTCTTCCAAAACGGGAATAGCATTTTTGTATTGACCAGCAGCATTTAAACTTAATCCATAATCGGAGGTGAGACGAAGTTTAGCATTGTAATGTTCTTCATTTTTCGAAACATCAATTACTTCAATAGAAGGCAGGTTACTTTCAAAATAACTCACATATGCTAAATTGATTTGAGGATTTAGATCTTCTATTTCTTTTTTAAGTTGAATGATGTCTTTTATTTCATTTTCCATTGGAAGTAGGAGCTCTATTATTATTATCTATTTCCTTATTACTGAATTGAAGCTTACTCTTCTTCTCCAGTCAATTCAACTACCTCACTGCCTTTAAAAACCGCTGACCATTCTTCAACAAAATCATCTTTCAATTTCTTTTTCTTTAAAGCAATAAAATTCACAAATAAGGCAGTTTTCCCTTGTCGAATATACCAAAGCTGCGATTCAGGATTTTTGTCTCCTTTAAAATTTGGACTTTCTATTTTGAATAGTATCCAAGGAAATTTAGCGTCTTCGTCTTTTTCGATGAATGTTATTTTTGCATTTGGCGCTGTGGCTTTGGTTTGTTCAAACATCAATTCTTTAGCCTTTTCCATTGGGATATTTGTAGCCCCTTTTATGGATAACATTTGACCGAGCATTGACCAATTCTCAGCTTCTTCCTTTCCGGGAATTAGTTCAATCATATGCATATTTTCATCTTCTTGATTGGATAATAATTTCCATTCATATTTTTCAAGCCAATGGATTTTTAAACTTTCTTGACTGAAAATGGAGTTAGAAATGAAGAGGGTTAAGGCAATTGTTAAAAGTGTTTTCATGTTGTTTCTGTTTTTAAGATGACTCATTTATAGGACTAATATCTAATAGTAATCCGATTAATTAAATCTAAAAATACAAATTCTCAATATATTAGTAATCACTCTTCCTCAATAAATCTCCTCTCCACACCCAAATGCACGAACGCTCCATTCACATATTGACGAATGTCAATATTCCGTTTCCCAATGCTATACAATGTCCAATTTACACCTTTTTTGACATAAATCCTATCATCATTAGCCTCGCGTTTAATAATATCGAAATAGTGGTTAAATTGTTTATTACTAGAAGTCTTGTCAGCCATGCAATAAGATGCTAAATTGGCAAATGCTGCTCTTTTCTGAAATTCTGGTTCTTTTAATGACCATTCCAATATTTTTTCGTGTGCGAATTTACTTTTTGAAAATAATCCCATACAGAAACTGTCACAAATCTCCCATGTGTTAAAAATCTTTACCCAGTGCTCCATGAGTTTTTCGTTAACGTCTTTTGGTTTGCAAACTTTGCTGCATAAAATGCGTGCTTCGTATATTCCACTGTCGAATAGGTGTGTTGCCAATTCATTGTTTCGACCAATTTCCTTGGCGATAACTTTTAAGTCCTTGTGGTAAATTCCCAAAGAGTTGTTTGAAATTATTCCAAATTTTTTTGCTTTGAAAATGACCTTTTCTTTATCTTTGAGGGAATGGAGGCGTCTTATGGTTTCTTTGTAAGTCAATTGGTTTTTATTTGATATTCATACTGTGTACTAAAATTGGAACGCGGATGACGCTGATTTTCAAACCCTGATTTACGCTTATTTTTTTCAATTATCAATTGTTCCTCTTCCAATCCCAAACTACAACAGACCATTCGGTGTTATCGGCATCTATATAAGAATGAATCTCTTCGAAGCCTACTTTTTGGTGTGCCTTTAGCGAACGAATATTTGATTTAGCAATCTCAGTAATAGAAAAATCATAACGTTCAACAAACGCTTCTTTATAAACACGAAAACAATTCTCAATTAATTCTTGACCTCGGTAGTCTTTATCAATGCAAGCTTGTCCGACCAACATATAATCATAGTCAGAAACTATTTTTCCTTTGTACATGATTTTATCAAACTCTTCGAACATCGGAAAGATGATCGGAAGATCGTAACGTGAAGCTTTGGTCATGGCCAGAACATAACCCGCCACTTTATCACCGTCTTTGGATATAGCATGAGGTTCAATATTAGCTAGGTCTGCAAGTGCTTCTGGAGTGTGGTCAACTTTGACAAAACCGTTCTTTTCGATTTCTTCTTAGGAAAGGTTTTTTTTAGATTGGCTTTTTGAAGGGTGAGAATTCCTTGGAGGTCGGTATTGCTGGAAGTTGTGGAGTATGTTATCATGGGTTCTTTTTGCTTCTGATCTCTTGCTCCAGCTTGTTCAATTCTTCTAAATCTTCATTATCAGCTTCTAGCGCATCAAACTGTTTTCTATGTTTGTCAAAGCTTTCAAATACATCTCGAACTTACTTTTCCATTTCAATCTTGCTAAGCGAACCTGCATTTGTCAATATTTTCTTGTCTTGAAAACCAAGCATCTTATCCACATTCTCACGCCAAAAGTCCATTGTTATGTCCATTCGGTTTTTGGCTCTTAACTCTGCACTTTCTAGAAAGATAACTACTAATCGGTTGAGTGTGTCAATTTCATCGTGGTTCAGGTAGCTTTTTGCAATGAAGATATCTTGTTTTCTAACTATTGAACCTTTCCACGAGGTTAAATTCATGTTTTGTTTGGTAGCATCTGCTCGTGAAACAATTAACTCGGTTGCAGTTTGTCCAGTTACGGCATAATGCAGTTTATTTTGTGTTTCGGCAAAGAACATTTGAGTGGATTTATCAGAAGAGTCATAATCGCTGCTCAGTGCAAACAAGTCTTTAATCTTTTGGTGAAAACGTTTTTCTGATGCGTGAACATCTCTTATTCGCTCTAATAATTCATCAAAATAGTCAGGTCTGCCATCAGGGTTTTTTAGACGTTCATCATCCATTAAGAACCCTTTTATCATGTATTCTTTCAGGTTCCTATTTGCCCATATCCTGAATTGAGTACCTCGTTTACTGCGCACTCGGAAACCGATTGCTAAAACCATACCGGGCGAGTAGAAAGTAACGTTGTAATCTTTGTTATCTGAGGCAGTTGTTAAGTAATCCTTAACAACTGAATTTAGTTCTAACTCCCCGTCTTTCAGTATATTTTATATGTGTATGCTGACGTTTGGTACAGAGGTGGTAAAAAGTTCCGCAAGCTGATTTTGGTTCATCCAAATATTTCCGTCTTTGGCGTATAATGAGACTGCTGCTTTGCCATCAGGGGTTTTATAGATGATTATATTTGGTTTGTTGTCCATTGAACTTCTTTTATGAAAGATTAAAAATAAGCAATTAGTTTGAGGGGTGGAGGAGAAGTGATGGTTTTGTGAATGAAAAACGAATTGTGCAGTGTGTATTCTTTTATGGCCTCGGAGTATGTGCAAATTTTGCTTCATTAAGCATTACACCTATGCGAAAAGCAAGAGAGTTTGCGTCATATTCATCACGCTTTTCAGTTCCTTTTTCACCGTATGTTTCTATAAGGATGTCTTCGAAATCAGTTGTGTTTTTCATGTCAATCATTTTTATCTTTTTAGACAATACTCTTTCTTGTTTCTGTTGTGTTTAGAAGATCAATACCTAAAGCTTCTTGAATATCAAATAAGATGTCGTGTGTGAAATTATGAGTTCCTGAAAACCACTTAGTCGCAACAGAGGCGTTTTTCTGTCCAGTTGCTTTGAGTAATTTCGTTCTGTTCCAACCTTTTGCTTTCATAACATCTTCTATTTTTGCTGCTAAAAGCATTTTTGATTTGATTTTCTTTTCTTCTTTAGTAGAAATTGTTTTAAAAATTTCATCAATAAGTGAACTGTTGTATTCTTCTGTTTTAGTCTTCATAATCTTCTATTATTAGGTCGGATTTGTTAGGAGTTATAGAGTACTTTATCATTTGGGTTTTAGGAATAGAAATAAATTCGGGTTCTTGATGTTATATTCTATAACCACTTTCCATATATCTTCTTTGCTTCTGAATTTGGTTTTAATCTTCCATTATCAGCATCAGATATTCCTAATTCGATTGATTCTTTTTCTTGATTAGATATTTCATCTGCCCAATCTATATTTTCGCTTGGTTTCAGAACACCAAGTTTAAAAGGGACATACTCTGTTTCAAACTCTTCTCGTTTTTCAGTTCCTTTTTCACCAATTTTCTCATCAATAAACTGATCAAGACTTTTTAAGTTTTTATTTTTTGCTTTCAAAATATTCTGTTTTTACTCAATCAGTTTGTTCTTCAAATATATTGAAAGTAGTTCAATAGGACAACTTTTGTTATTCTTCGGTTAATGGCTCTAATTTTTATCGCGACATTGCGACAGACAATGTGTCTCGATAGTATTTGTTGTGGAAAAGATTGTATAATGAAATGGTAAATTAAATATTTTTATCATCCATTATGTTTTCAATTTCTTGAATTAATTTTTCTTTATCAGGAAATACATAAGTGAATTTAGAAGCAAAAACATTATTTTCTAATCCATTTAAAATATATTCTGCTGTTATTTCATCTTTTTCGGCACATAAAATAATTCCAATAGGCGGATTGTCATAAGTGTCGTTAATTTCTGTTTTATAGTAATTAAGATATGTATTTAATTGACCTGCGTCTGTGATTTTTAATTTCGTTGTTTTAAGTTCAATTAATACATAACACTTTAGAATTTTGTTGTAAAAAACCATATCAACATAGTAATGCGTGTTATTTAGTGTTACTCTTTGTTGAGATCCCACATACATAAATCCTTTTCCAAGCTCTAAAAGAAAATCTTCAATATGTCTAATTAGTTTTCGTTCCAAATCCTTTTCCATCAAAGGCTTGTTTTCAGGAATTCCTAAAAATTCAAAAACATAAGGACTTTTTATTATATCCTCTGGTTTTAGTAATTCTTGACCCTTTTTTGATAGAGATAGTACCTTTTCTTTATTTGGTTTCCCTTCTGAAAGAAGTAAACGTTCATATAGAGAACTGTTAATTTGCCTTTTCAATTCTCTAACAGACCAATTTGAATTGATAATTTCCTTTTCGTAAAAACTTCTTTTGTCTTTACTTTCAATTATCAAGAGTTCACATATATGAGACCAGCTAAGTTGTCCAGACAGTGTTTGGACACTTTTATATTCAAGATGGAATTTCCGCATATTGAATAGGTTTGATCTTGAAAATCCTTTCCTAATTCGTCTGTTAATTGCTTTGATAAGGAGAGAATAATTTGTCTAGATGATTGTTTATCAAATTTATTTCTCTTTTCATTTGTAACTATTTCATTTCCTATTTCCCAATAAGTTGCAATCAAAGCGTGATTAACTTTTTGAATAATATTAGTTCGAGAGTTAGTGATGATTTCTCTAATATTATCAATCAGCGCTTTATCAATTTGAATTTGTTTGCTTTTTTTATTCATGTTAAAACAAAAATACAATTATTCTTTATTATTTGAATCAGTTGTCAAGTAATCCTTGACAACTGAATTATTATCCAACTCGCCGTTTTCCAATATGTTAATGATGATAAAGCTTATTCTCTACTTAGAGGTGGCAAAAAATTACCCTCAAGAACTTCCTTCAACCTCTCCAGTGCGGTGCCTGAGCCTGCCGAAGGCCCGCTGTTCCAACCATTACAGATTTACTTTTACCATTGCTGATGTATTTTACTCTCACAGCTTTCAATCCATGAATGTTGTAAAGCATTCCCTTTGAAGTGAATCTAATTCCTAAGCCGTTATACCATGGAGTTTTTATTATTTGAACTTCTTCAAGTTTGTCAATTTTGAATTTGATTTTGATGAGTCCAATTCCATCATGCCAATTTGTTTTTCAAATGCCGCATAAAGAATTTGAATTATTTTTTTCTCTAATGATTAAAAAATTCTAAGCATAGCCGTAGCTATGGTTCTATTTTTTTAAGAAATTGGGGAGAAAAAGAAACGAATTATATGTGGCATTTGGAAGACATGTTGGTGTCAGTAAGTTTTAAAACTTGTCCATCAATTTCAATGGTTAGTTTGTAAAATAGAGCAACTATAATTACAAATAGTAACACAGTGGCTTTTAAAGAATCCAAAGGAATTGGATCGCTTTCCCCTTGGTTTTCATAGGATAGGTAGAAGATGAATAGGATGGGGGGGAATAATTTGATGATGAGCTAGTGGATTTGTGTTTTTTGAAGTTCATGTGATATGGAGTTATTTAAAGTAAAAGCCGTTTATGTTTTAACCTTTATATGGAATCTGTCTTTTTAAATGTTTTATAAACTAGCAATTTATACAACTGGTTTTATCAATTTTTCATCAATATAATTCAAGTGAAAATCAATTCCTGTTGTCGCTTTACTAAATGTTTCATCTGAATTCTCAAAAGATGCAAATAACAATGTTTGAGCAGTTGTATATGTTGACAATTCCTTTAGAAAATTTGTAAAATCATTTATGGATAAGTCTTGCTGTTTAGGTTCATCAAACATTAATAAATTTGGATGATTTCCGTTTTTTGCTATTGAAGTTTTATATAAACTGCAAGTATAAGCCCAAATACTGCGAATAAAATCACTTGCAGATGAATCAAACCTTATGTTATAAACAAGATTGTCATTTGGCTTTTTAGCTAAAGGCAAATAATTCTCTTCTGAAATAGTAATATCATTGATTGTTTTACTACTATAATTAAATTTACTTAAAAGAGATTTGAAATTGTCAGAAAGTAATTTCAATTTAGAAATATCATTTGTTGAAAAAGTATCTTTTTTTAACTTTTCTTGGTCTTCTAATATTCTCTTCCATTTATTAGAAAGAGCAGATAACTCATCTTTTAATTCAACAAAATCTTCTAAATATTTTGAGTAAAATTCAATTTTTTTCTTTAAATTAAGTATGTACTCTATATCAACTATTGATGGAAGCCTATCATCTGAGATTAATTCTGTTTTAAGCTCTCTTATTTGACTTCTTAGATTATTTTGAGAACCTCTTAGATTTTTTAATTTTTTATCTTTACTAACGATTTTTGACTCTAAGCTTTCCAAATTTACTTGAAGCATTTTAATTTGAGCAGATAAAAAGTCTATATTATCATCTAAGCGCATAGGCACTTGTTTTACAGATAATGGGAGTAAAGAATCATTTATCTCTTGATTACAAGATGGACAGTTGTTTCCAGAAACTTTTAGATCAATTTCAGCACCCATTTTCTGCACTTTAAACGCACCTTTGTTTTTTCTTAAATCTTCGTTTAGATTTTCTAATTGGTAATTAAAATTACTTAATTTTTGTTTGTCAAAAGTTAATTCACTTGATATCATTTCAACATCAAAACTGATTTGATTTAACTTTTCTTCATTTTTTACGATTAGAATTTCATTATCGCCTATTTTATCTTTTACAGAAACAGTTTCAACTTTAGCCAATGTATCAAACTCAACAATTATCAAATCTAAATAGTTGGAAATTGAATGGTCGGTTTCATCTTTTGAAAGTAGTATATTAATTTCTTCAAGATTATTAATAATCATAGGAGTCTGAGATAAACCAGCTAATTTTCCACCACCTTTTTCTGAAAACCTTTCAAATCGTTTACTTAAATTTGACCAATCATTTTCAAGAATTCTCTTTGAAATACCTAACTCTTGCTTTTTCATCTTGTTGCCATAAACATCCATATCTAGTATGAATTCGACAATGCGAGCTTCTTTATTGTTTAAACCATAAATTGGCATGGTAGCAAAAAAATCTGACCAACCAGATTTTTGCTCGATAATAAAACTTGAAGCAATTTGTTGTATATATATTTTACGTAACTCTCCATTGTTTGTCAATACTTTTGGAAGGTTCCAATTTAAAAACTCTTCTAAATATAAATGAAAACCATAATTTTCATCAGAAGCCCCACCGTTGTCGTGTATAAACATTGGACGACTTTCCAAACTATTGTTAGCTAATAAGCTACCCGAATATACATCTATCAATTGAGATTTTCTATTCGGATTTTGTACAAATCTGCGTATTGTAATTAAATCTCCATTTGTGTTTTCTATTTCCAACAATACAAAAGATTGAAGTACACTATGAAAACTGTCTTTGGGGTATTCAACTTGGTCCTTTAAAACAGATTGCATTGTTTTTTCAAACCTTCCACCAATTAATTCCTCAAAGCCAAGTGCATAAACGATAGCTTGGAACAAACTACTTTTACCACTAGTGTTATCACCTCTAACAATATTTAATCCTGACTTAAATGTATGAAAAGCGCCAAATAGACCATTGTTAGTGTTTACAACTATTTTTATGTTATTTATTTTAAGCATTTTGGTTTTTTCATTTTTTATAGATTGAATCAATACGATTATCTGTGATTTTTCTTTTACCTAAAAAATTTAAAAAATCAATTTCCTCGTTTAAATACTCTGGGTTTTCTAATATTTTTGAGTAAAATATTTCTCCTTTTTCTTGCAATTGATATTTCCCATTTGAAATTGAGCAAATACCCTCGTGAACAGAGTAATTTAAAGCTCTATTTAAGCTTGGTTCAATTCCCCATGTTTTTGAACTTTCGGTATAATTACTGAGAACAAAATGCTTTAGGGAATTCTTATTTTCGGTACTTTTTAAAGCCCAATTTATCAAATGAAGTTTTAATAAACTAGATTTTGAACTTTGACAGCATATTTTTAATATTAGCACGATTAAACCAATAGTATAGGAAGGTCTATATTCTGGAGGAATAGAAATTGGTTTTTTTTTGAATGTTATTTTTTCTGCGTAAAGTTCCATTTATTCAAAGTTTATTGGACATCTAAATATCCAGTCAGCTAATGCCCAGTTTGTTAGTTTTAAAATCATTTGTGGAGCTAGATTTTTAAAGGAATTCTGTAGTTCATTTTTTAATAAACCCCTAAAGTCTTCGTATAATTCACTAGGTTCTTTAGAATTTGTAATAGACCTTTCTTCAATTTCAGATTCTATTACGCTTGTTATTTTTAAAAAGTTTTCATATCCCAAAGGATAATTTTCCTCCCATTTAATTAATATACTGTTTCCTTCTAAAAAATGTTCTACATTTAAATCAACTAGTTTGTCAAGTTTTAAATCATAATTAGCAGAAAAATTATTTAATCGGAAAGCGTTTTTATTTTGAGATTTTTCAATTAGCGATATCTTGGAATCTTTCCATTTTAACACATCATTTGTTTCTACTTGAGTTTCTGGTATTACATCAATTTTGATATTCGAGTTTTCAATAGCTGTTTTTAAAAAAGGGTGTAAAAAATCAATGTCTTCAAATATTACTTCAAAATCATTGTTATCTATTATTGATAAATTCCAACTTTTAACTTCTTCTCTTTTCTGTGAACAATGCTGAACAATATCGTTTTTTGCATACTGAGGAGTTACGAAATACCATTTTTTTATTAAAGTAGTTCCAAGTGTTTTTTTTAGTTGCTCTTCGTGAATTTTTAGTTTTTTTAAATCTTTTGAAATTTTATCTCGTTGTTTTTCGTAAAGTTCTTTAGAAGAGTAATGCTCATCAGGACAATAGCATTGAAATACTTTACCAGTTCTTGTAAATCCCTAAATACCATAGTCACCAGGAGTTGCTTTGATTTCTTGATAAGCTTCTTCTCTGAAATTATTTTTAAAACATAATTGTGAAACACTTTCCCACCTGTTGCCATCAAAAGTTCCGAATTCAGTTCTTATCATTTAATATGTTAGTTTTTCTCATTTGATAAAATAATTCGCTATATTTTGTAACGTTTAATCAAAGCGTCTCATTTCTCAAACTTAACATTTTTTTTAAACCAGCCATTTTTAATTCAATATTATAAACCAAAAAAAGGACTGAATAATAGTAAATTCCTTAATTTCTATTCAAGAATCTTTAAAATTTGTAATACTTGTTTGTTATTTTCTAATTAGGAGTCTTTCATTAATGTCTTTACAATTTCTTATCAGCAATATCTATCTCTTTATTTACAGATGATACTGTTGATTGAGTTGTTATTGGTCTTAGTTTTCTAGCGATTCGCTCTCCTTCATCATTCATTCCTATTAAAAACTCAACTTCTGTTCCGACCTCCAATTTATCAAAGTCATTTTTATCTTCTAAAAACGCTTGATGAAAGTAAAGGTTTTCAGGTTGATGGCTAATGAAGCCAATTCCACGGTATTGATTGACGTGACTAATTGTACTCCTTAGAATTTGGAATGCTGGATATTGAATGTATTTACTTTTTGCAATCCATTTTGCTGATTTAATTCCGAGCAAATTTAATTAAAGCACTAATCATCCCATGATCAGCATCTCTTAATGCGGTAATATATTTGCTTCTTGTTTCATCTGCTCTAACCATATTTGATTTATTCCATGAAAACACCTCTTCATCAAAAATTGATTCTATTATAATGTCAGCCATCAATCTTGAATGTCTTCCGTTCCCATTTGGAAAACAGTGAATCGATACAATTCTGTGTTTAAATCTTATTGCAATCTCCTCCGATGAAAAAGTTTTAAATTCTATCCAATACTTTGTGTCATCTAATAGGTTTTTAAGTGAAGTACTAATTCCTGTCCAATCGATTCCGATATTTTTATTAGTTTTTCGAAAATCACCTGCCCACTTCCAGACTTCTCCATACATTTTCTTATGTAAATCCTTTATGAATTTCTCAGTCAGTATTTTATCTGCTTTGAATTTATTTCGAATAGTCCATTCAACCGCTTTCTCAATATTGAGTTGCTCAAATTCGTCCAGCTCTCCCTGAGTCGAGATTGATTTTATCTTTAATCCTTCTTTCTCATCTTCGTCTAAAACAGTTTGCCCTTCTTGATTATTGAATTCTAATCCCATAATGATTTACTCATTTCTCGCTTCAATTCTTTTGCTAATTCTTCAATGTTACGATCAAGTTTTTCATTATAAATCCCTTGATCTTCTAGTAACATATTTTGATTCGTTCTTTGGACGATTATTTTTGCCAATGCTATGGCTTTTTTGTCAACCAAATTTCCGATTGTACCATCTTTGGGGACGAAACCGTAGACTAACTTTAGATCCATTGCTTCTCCGATATCTCTTAATGTGTTTATAGAAATAGAACCTTTTACTTCACTTTCCTCATGGTACTTTACACCCTGTCTTGTCATGTTAAGTTTGTCTCCGAGTTGTGCCATGGTCATGTTTAAGGCGTTTCTAATTGCAGATATCCAACCTACATTAGGAACTACAACATTATTTACCGCTTTGAAAGGCGCTATTTTTTTATCTATTTGCTCGACTAAAAGTTTTTTATTATTTCTCATCTTATAAAATATTTGACAGTACTTAACTTTAAAATTGTAAAGTTTTGTGTTTACAATTTTAAACAAATGTAAAGTAAATATATTACAAAACATATTTATAGTAAAGTAAATGTTTTACTAAATTAACTTTAAGTAAAGTGATTGCTTTACGATCTACTGTCTGTTTTATTTGCTATTTGACCTAATAATTTGCTATTGATCAAATAGTAATCCTTCTAATCCTTAGTCAGGCTCATCTTTTTACTACCACAAAAAAAAGGAGCCTCATTTCTGAAACTCCTTTTCTAAATATAAGGTTTAATGATTATTCTTTCGTTATTCTATAATGCCAATTGATAATCCAAAAAACACCAGTCTATTCCTAGATGTTAGGTGGTTTCGGACGCGCCTTATCTTTTTTTGAAGATGGAGTGAACTAGAAGTCGCTAATAATTGTGGAGAAAAAGCACTGCTTTTGAAGACCAAACGTTAGAGCAGGGACCAAAGCTTGCGTGGAGATCACCGGCATTATCGACTTTTAGGATTGGAGTCAAGAACCGCAGCGAAGCAAGCTCATAGCCTGTCCCGAAAAATCGGGAAAAACAAATAAAAAGCTTTAAGGATTTGAATAAAAAATATCAAGCGCTAGACATTTTTGTTTCTTTTTGGGGCAATGCCAAAAAGAAAAAGACTCATCCATACATTAATGCTTGTATAAAAAGCAATTTCTTACAAAAGCAGATAATACCTCTATTTCTTCTCAATCCACTCCCTAGCATTCACAAACCCCTCCAACCAAGGACTCACCTCATCCTTCCTTCCATCAGGATAGTTCGCCCAATTCCACTGAAACGTTGAACGCT
>Ga0307967_1000319_pt1 | contig 34036 bp, 30 predicted proteins | sample OrgLakmetagen648_FD_201828 | JGI IMG/M metagenome (GOLD analysis project Ga0307967, IMG submission 201828) | Saline water microbial communities from Organic Lake, Antarctica - #648 | ecosystem: Environmental > Aquatic > Non-marine Saline and Alkaline > Saline | place: Antarctica: Organic Lake... | reverse complement strand
GCCGGCGTTGCGCCTTGGCCAGCCTGGCCGCGTACTTTGCCGTGTGGTGGGGATTGCCGGTTCGATGCCCGTCGCTGGTGACGAACAGGTCTTTCAGGCCGAGGTCGATACCGATTATTGTCGGCACCACATCCAGGGCTTCCGCCTCAACTTGGCAGAGACAACTGATGAAGTAACGACCCGCGGTATCTTTGGAAACGATCACGGTGCTGGGGGCACCTGGAAGCTCGCGGCTCCAGCGAATATCCAGCGGCTCTTGGCACTTGGCTAGCCTAATGACGCCGCCACGGTATGAAAACGCCGAGTTGGCAAACGTCGCCGACTGGCGATGATGCTTGGACTTGAAGCGCGGGTATCGTGCTCGCTTGGCAAAGAAGTTTTTGAAGGCCGTCTGCTGGTGACGCAGACATTGCTGCAACGGCACGGAACTCACTTCAGACAAGAAAGCGGTATCCGGCCTCTTTTTTAACTGGGTTAAAAACGCACTGGCGTCGTTATAGCCCACCTTTTCCTGACGTTCATAGAACGCATCCGTGCGATAACGCAGCACGGCATTCCAGACATACCGCACGCACCCAAACGTCCGCGCCAGCAGGATTTCCTGCTCGGGCGTAGGATAGAATCGGAATTTATAGGCGCGCTCGATTTTCATTATTACAAAATACCTTTATTTATGTAAAGATGCAATCATTGCCCCAGAGGCGCCAGTGGGCGCCGCGCTTATATCCCCTCCCTTCCCCAGCGGGCGTCAGGAAGGGGCTTTACGCGCTTATTGATAAACACATGGCAAAGCGTTTAAGAGTGACTGAAATGGCCCCTCCACAGATGCACTATACTGGAGGGGGCATTTCAGCAGCTGCCCGACGAATCAGGCTTGGTTGGGCCCGTTATAAATCTCTTCGTCCAGCTCGCCTTCGCTCTTGCCTACTAGCGTGGTCACCATCAGGTCGCCGGCGACGTTGACGCTGGTGCGCGCCATGTCGAGGATGCGGTCGATGCCCGCGACCACGGCGATGGCCTCAAGGGGCAAGCCCACCTGGGACATGACGATGGAGAGCATGATAAGCCCGGCGCCGGGCACCCCGGCGGTGCCGATGGAGGCTAGCGTGCCGGTGAGGATAATCATGCCGTAGTCGGCCATGCTCAGGTCTACACCCAGCATCTGGGCGATGAACAGCGTGACCACCCCCTGATAAAGCGCGGTGCCGTCCATGTTAATGGTCGCGCCCACCGGCAGTACAAAGCCCGATACGCCTTCCGATACGCCGAGATTTTTCTGCGCGCAGCGCAGCGATACCGGCAGGGTGCCCGACGACGACGCCGACGAATAGGCCACCACCAGCGCGTCGAGAATGCCGCTCAGGTAGCGCTTGGGGTTAAGCCGGCCCAGCAGCGCGAGCAGCCCGCTGTAGACCACCAGCACGTGAATGATGCTGGCCAGATAGGCCACGCCGATCACCTTGGCCAGCGGCAGCAGGACTTCAAGCCCGTAGTTGCCGGCAACAAAGGCGATCAGCCCGAAGACGCCAAACGGGGCAAACGACATGACGATTTCGGTGAGCTTGTACATGGCCTCGGCAAAGCTTTCGAAGACGCGCACTACCGGTTCGCCTTTTTCCCCTACCAGCATCAGCGAGACGCCCAGGCCGATAGCAAACACGATGATTTGCATGATGTTGCCTTCGGCCAGCGCATCAATGGGGTTTTGCGGCACAAGATTGACCAGTATCTCCACCAGCGACGGCGCGTCCTTGGATTCCATCGGCTGGTCAAAGCTCATCTCAACCCCCGCGCCGGGCTGAAAAATCGTTGATGCCAGAAGCCCGATGGCGATGGCAAACGCGGTGGTAATCAAATACAGCCCAATGGTGCGCGCCCCGATACGGCCCATCTTCTGCGGGTCGCGCATGGCCGTGATGCCGACCACCAGCGTCGAAAATACCAGCGGGACGATCAGCATCTTGATGGCGCTGATGAAAATATCGCCCAGCGGCTTGAATACGCTAGCGTTTTCGCCCATCAGGCTGCCGACGATCACACCCAGAAACAGGCCGGCAAGAATGCGTTGCCAGAGCGGGATGCGGCGCCAAAGGTTAGGGGAGGAACTGGCTGCCATGATGCGGCTCCTTAAAAGGATTAAACTATTGTTTTCGCAATGAGGGCGGCGATTCTAACGGTAAAGGCGCTAATTAATAAACGTATTTTCTTTAATGCTTTACGTTTATCAGGCCTGCTGCCAAAGGGGGGGAATGACAGCACGGAAGCATGATATGGATCCTAGCGATGTGTCTCTCGCGACGACATGTTTTGACCTTATGCTTTGGTCGCCTATATGAAGCAAAGTGAGCAGTTGCCGCCGCGGGGGTGGTCGGGTCTTGACTGTCAACGCCTTGCCTGTCTATAACAGCGCGACTTGTGACTGTGCCGGGTGCCTATGCTGCTACTGATTTTTATCGCCGTTCTCTCCATCGGGTTTTCGTTTCTCTGCTCGATTCTCGAGGCCGTGCTGCTGTCGCTCACGCCGAGCTATATTGCCCGGCTGCGTGATGAACGGCCCGCGCTGCATGCCTCGCTCGAGCACATGAAAGCGCATATTGACCGTCCGCTGGCGGCGATTCTTACGCTTAATACTATCGCCCATACCGTCGGCGCCACGGCCGTAGGCGCTCAGGCTGCCGCGATATTCGGCGAATCCTCGATTGGCGTCGTGTCGGCGGTGATGACGCTATTGATTCTGGTGTTTTCCGAAATTATCCCTAAAACCATCGGGGCGACTTACTGGCGGCGTCTGGCGGTCATGCTGCCGCCGGTACTGCGGTTGATGATGGCGGTGCTGTTGCCATTTATCTGGCTCTCCGAGCAAATTACCCGACGCCTTGGCGGTAGCCGCGAAAATGACGTGGATCTGCGTGATGAAATCAAGGTGCTGGCTCGGGTCGGGCTGGAGAAAGACGTGCTCGACGCCGATGAAACCCGCACCATTACCAACGTGCTGAACCTTCACGAGATACCCGTAGCCCAGGCCATGACGCCGCGCATCGTGTGCCAGACGGTGCTGCCGCACATGACGGTAGGGGAGTTCGAGGCCGAATACGGCCAGACACCCTTTACCCGTTTTCCGGTAATGGATGGCGGCGAGCAGGCGTTTGGTTACGTGCATAAGGCCGACATGTACCAGGCCGCTGCCGATGAGACCATGAAAACGATGATGCATCCCATTGGGCGGCTGGATGCCTCGCAAAACGTCGAGCAGGCGTTTGCCGCCATGCTCGACGATCACCACCACATGCGCGCGGTATACGATGCCCACGGCAGCTTTGTGGGCCTGATTACCCTGGAGGACGTGATTGAGACTCTGCTGGGCCAGGAGATCGTGGATGAAACCGACCGCGTGGACAATCTGCGCAGCTACGCCCGTCAGCGCTGGCTGCAACGCCTGCGTCAAACAAGAAAATCGCGCTGAGGCTAACGCCGCGTTAAGGTAGGCGACTATGCCGATCAGGCAGAAGCAGTCAAACGGGCAGGGATAATGCAAAGCACGCTGTTATTAGGTTTTTTGGGCAGCTTGGCGGCGGGGATGATGACCGCCGTGGGCGCGCTGCCGGTGCTGGTAGGCAAAGCACCGGGGCGGGCGTTTCGTGACCTGGCGCTGGGCTTTGCCGCAGGGGTGATGCTGGCGGCGTCGTTTTTTTCGCTGATTATTCCCGCGCTGGACGCGGCCGGCGAGCACTATGCCAACGGCGCGGTGCCGGCCGCGATTGTGTGCCTGGCGATTCTGTTCGGCATGGGCGCCATTGCGCTGCTAAACGAGTGGCTGCCCCACGAGCATTTTACCCAGGGGCGTGAAGGGCCGGAGGCCGCCTCGCTGCGTCGGGTGTGGCTGTTTGTGTTTGCCATTGCCATCCATAACCTGCCGGAAGGGCTGGCGGTGGGCGTGGGCTTTGGGGCGAACGGCCTGGAGGGCGGTATGCCGCTTGCCATCGGTATTGGCCTGCAAAACATGCCCGAAGGGCTGGCGGTGGCCATCGCGCTGATGGGAGAGGGGTATTCGCGCTGGCGCGCGTTTGGCATCGCTACGCTGACCGGGCTGATCGAGCCGATTGGCGGGCTGTTCGGTGCCGGTGTGGTAACGCTTTCGCAGATGCTTTTGCCCTGGGGGCTGGCGTTTGCTGCCGGCGCCATGCTCTACGTCATCAGCCACGAGATCATCCCCGAAACCCACCGCAGCGGGCACCAGAACAAGGCCACGCTGGGCCTTGCGCTGGGGCTTGTGATCATGCTGTTTCTAGATGTGTGGCTGGGCTGAGTGAGTTGCCGGTAGCCGCGCATATTACGCCAGCAGGCTTAGCGCTTTTTTTCGGTTACACGATAGCTCTCGACCAGAATTGCCGGGTCATCTTCGGCGTGGCCGCGGCTGGCGTGGGCGCGCATCAGCTGGGCGGCAAGGCCGCTCATGGGTGTGGCGCTCTGGCTGCGCTGGCTTTGCGCCACGGCCATGTCGAGGTCTTTCAGCAGGGTGCGCAAATGCCAGGGCGGGTTGGCAAACTCGCCGGCCGCCATGCGCGGGGTTAGAATCTGAAACGGTTTGGAGTCGGCAAAGCCGCCCGATAGCGCCTCGGTTAGCCGCGTGGCATCCACGCCGCTGGCCTCGGCGAGCGCCACCATTTCCGCCAGCACGGCAGCCTGGCAGCCCACTACCATCTGGTTGCACACCTTGGTGACCTGACCGCTGCCCACCGCGCCCATGTGGGTAACCCGCGCGGCAAGTGGTGCGAGCAGTGGCTCAACGGCCGCGATGTCGTCTACCTCGCCGCCGCACATAATGGCCAGGCTACCGGCCTCGGCACCAGCCACGCCGCCGGACACTGGGCTATCTACCCAGGCCATACCGTTGGCTTCTGTGAGCCGGCGGGCGAAATCGCGGGTAGCGGCCGGGTCGCTGCTGGAGAAATCCACCAGACGTTTGCCGGCGCTACCCGAGGCGGCCACGCCGCCTTCGCCAAACACCACCTCTTCAACCACGGCGGTATTCGCCAGGCACAGCATGACCACGTCAACGCGCTGGGTGAGATCACTGATGCTCTCGGCCACCGTGGCGCCGTCGGCTTTGAGCGCGGCGGCTTTTTCCGCCGAGCGGTTCCATACCGTCACGCCAAAGCCCGCGCTGAGCAGGCGGCGCGTCATCGGCGCGCCCATCAGGCCAATGCCGATAAACCCGAGGCGAGGTGTGCTCATGGTGTGTCGCATCCTTATCAGTCGTTACACCCGCGCGGTGGCGTATTCCACCAGCGCTTCGGCGAAGGTGTCGGTGGTGCCGCTGCCGCCCATGTCGGGGGTAACCATGTCGCGGCGTTTTTCCAGCACGTCGCGGATGCCCTCGCGGATGGCGGTGCCTTTGTCGTTCATGCCCAGATGGTCGAGCATTTGCGCCGCGGCGAGCAGCAGCGCGCAGGGGTTGGCAATTTTCTTGCCGGTAATGTCGGGCGCCGAGCCGTGAACGGCTTCGAAAATCGCGGTTTTCTCGCCAATGTTAGCCCCCGGCGCTAGGCCCAGGCCGCCCACCAAGCCCGCGCACAGGTCTGAGGTGATGTCGCCAAACAGGTTGGTGGTGACCACCACGTCGAACTGATACGGATCCATCACCAGCTGCATGCAGGCGTTATCGACGATCATTTCCTGAAACTCGATATCCGGATATTCGCTGGCGACTTCGCGCGCCACGTCCAGAAACAGCCCCGAGGCGGTCTTGATGATGTTGGCCTTGTGCAGGGCGGTGACTTTCTTGCGGCCGTTGTTTTTTGCCAGCTCGAAGGCGTAGCGCACGATGCGTTCGGAGCCCTTGCGCGTGACCTTGATTTGTGAAATCCCGGTGTCGCCGTCGTCGAGCATTTCCTGGCCGTCGGACATGTAGGCGCCTTCGGTATTTTCGCGCACGGTAATCATGTCGATGTTGTCGTAGCGCGAGCGAGTACCGGGAAAGCTGACTGCCGGGCGCACGTTGGCGTACAGATCGAAATGGCGGCGCAGCTGTACGTTAATCGACGAAAAGCCTTTGCCGATGGGCGTGGTCAGCGGGCCTTTGAGCGCCAGCCCGTGCTTCTCGATGGCGTCAAGCGAGACCTGGGGGATTAGCGTGCCGTGTTCCTCCAGCGCGCCCAGTCCGGCGTCGACAAAGTCGTAGCTCAGGCCGCAGTCCAGCGCGTCGAGTACGCGCAGGGTGGCATCCATGATCTCGGGGCCAATGCCGTCGCCCTTGATGACTGCAATAGACTGGCTCATTTCTTGCTCCTTTATACGTACTGAAGAATTAAACGCTGAACGGCGGACGTGCCGGATGACTGAGACAAGCGGGCATAGCGGTGCATTGGCGCGCTATTCACTGTGTCTACCTGCGCGTAATGGTACGCCAAGCGGAGGTGAAACGTCACCCTGCGAAGGCCGTGGGCGGGCGCGGCGGCGCCACTTTGCTGCTAGGCTAAAGGGGTGTCGTTGAAGCAGGGTCGGGTGTCCTTGTGGCTCTGCCGTGCGGAGGCGGATCTTGCTATACAGTGTCGATTTGGTGGGCATTGCGGTGCTAATACTCGGAGTGACCATGCTGATGGAAGCAGGCGCGTTGATGGTAAGCGTACCCGTGCTGATAGGCGTAGGGCTATTGGCGGGAGCACTTTTACTCTGGGTGCTGGTGCGCTTAATACGCCAGCGTCAGATACCGGTACGCGGTGGCCAGGAGCAGTTGCTGGACGCCCGCGCAACGGCGCTTTATGCCTTTGACGGCCAAGGTCACGTGCGCCTGCACGGCGAGCGCTGGCGTGCCCGAAGCCGGGTACCTATCGCCTGCGGCGAGGCCGTCGCCGTGACGCGCGTCGAGGGGCTCACCCTGCACGTGGCGCCGGATGCTAAACAGCCAACAGAAGGAGCCGAACCATGATGCTTGCGTATCTTGTGCCTGTCGTTTTGGTGATCATGCTGGTCGCCGCCTCGATTCGTATTCTGCCGGAGTATAAGCGCGGCGTGGTGTTTTTTCTGGGGCGCTTTCAGGGGGTTAAAGGGCCGGGGATTGCTATTGTGATTCCGCTGCTGCAGGCGATGCAGAAAGTAGATTTGCGCGTAATTACCATGGACGTACCCGAGCAGGACGTGATCTCCCGGGATAACGTCACGGTGAAGGTCAACGCGGTGCTGTACTTTCGCGTAGTGGATCCGGAAAAAGCCATTATTCAGGTAGAAAACTACACCATGGCCACCAGCCAGCTGGCGCAAACCACGCTGCGTTCGGTGTTGGGCAAGCACGACCTGGATGAGATGCTTTCCGAGCGCGACAAGCTCAACGATGACATTCAGGAAATTATCGACACCCAGACCGAAGCCTGGGGGATTAAAGTGGCTAACGTGGAGATCAAACACGTTGACCTGGATGAAAGCATGATTCGGGCGATTGCCCGTCAGGCGGAGGCCGAGCGCGAACGCCGGGCCAAGGTCATTCACGCCGAAGGCGAGCTTCAGGCGTCAAGAAAGCTGGTGGATGCCGCCAACGTGATGCAGGAAAACCCGGCCGCGCTGCAGCTGCGCTACCTGCAAACCATGAGCGACATGAGCAATAAAAACGCCTCGACGATTGTCTTCCCATTGCCTCTGGATATCATGGACGTGTTTAAGCAGTTGAAAGAAAAAGGGGTTGCTTCACCGAACGCCTTTCCAAACACGTCTTCAAGCACTTCTCCCGAGGCCACACCCGACGAATGATGCACTCTCTTTCCCGCCGCCAGCAGGGGCTTGTCATGACCGCCGGCGGCGCGCTGATTATTTCCCCCGATGCGCTGTTTATTAAACTGATTGGCCTGCCCGACTACGACGTGCTGCTGTGGCGTGGGCTGCTTACCGCGCTGGGCTTTGCGGTGATTGTATGGCTGCGCAAAGGGCGCGGCTTCTGGCAGGCCTATCGCCGCTGCGGCTGGACCGGCGTCGGCGTGGCGGTTTTTTTTGCCTGTTCCACCTTCGGCTTTGTGCTGGGCAACCAGTACACCAAGGGCGGCAACGTGCTGATGATTCTGGCCGGCGCGCCGCTGATCGCGGCGGTGCTGTCACGCATCTTTCTGCACGAGCGCCTGCCGCGGCGCACCTGGGCGGCGATTTTTGTGTGCATGATCGGCATCGCTATGATCGTGCTCGACGATGCCGGCGTGGGTTCTTGGGTGGGCAACGCCTTTGCGCTGATGGCGGCCATGGCCATGGGCTGTAACTTCACTTTGGCGCGGACCCGATCCGGCGTGGACATGAGCCCGATGCTGACGCTTTCGGGGCTGATAGTGGCGGCAGTCGTTTTTGTCGCTAGCGGCTTTGGCGCGGAGCTGACTGCACCGCCGACCATGAGCTGGGTGTGGCTTCTGGTGCTGTGCCTGGGCATTCTGCCGCTGGGCTTTACCTTTATTCAGCGCGGCCCGCTGTACCTTCCTGCCGCCGAAGTGGGGCTTTTGATGCTGGCCGAGGTTGTCGTCGGGACGCTCTGGGTGTGGCTTATTCTTGACGAGGAGCCCGCTCCCACGGCGCTTGTCGGCGGTGCACTGGTGATCGGTACGCTGGTGGGCAAGGGGCTTTTTGAGCGCCGCCTGGAAATGCGCCAACGCCATAAAATGCCTGCAGCCTAGCATGCAGAGAGGCCGCGATACGGGTAGAATGCGCCGCCCTGCATTAACTTCCAACCGTGGGACTGATCAATGATCGAGTCGTTTAAACAAACCTGGCTTTCCAATCTGAGAGCCGACGTGCTGTCGGGGCTGGTGGTGGCGCTGGCGCTGATTCCCGAGGCCATCGCCTTTTCCATTATCGCCGGCGTTGACCCCAAGGTCGGGCTGTACGCGTCTTTCGCCATCTGTGTGATTATCGCCTTTACCGGCGGCCGGCCGGGGATGATCTCGGCCGCTACCGGCGCCATGGCGCTGTTGATGGTCACGCTGGTCAAAGAGCACGGGCTCGAGTATCTGCTCGCCGCCACGCTGCTGACCGGCGTGCTGCAAATCGTCGCCGGTTATCTACGCCTGGCTGACCTGATGCGCTTTGTCTCGCGCTCGGTGGTCACGGGGTTTGTTAACGCGCTGGCCATCCTGATTTTCATGGCCCAGCTGCCCGAGCTGACCGGCGTGACCTGGCACGTTTACGCCATGACCGCCGCAGGTCTGGGGATCATCTACGGCTTTCCCTATCTGCCGAAGGTGGGGAAGCTGATGCCGTCGCCGCTGGTGTGCATTCTGGTGCTCACGGTGGTGTATCTGGTCACCGGCATGGAAATTCGCACCGTGGGCGATATGGGCGAGCTCCCCGACAGCCTGCCGATTTTTCTGTGGCCAGACGTGCCGCTGAATCTGGAAACGCTCAAGATCATCTTTCCGTACTCGCTGATGCTGGCCGTGGTCGGGCTGTTGGAGTCGATGATGACCGCGACCATCGTCGATGACCTGACCGATACCACCAGCAATAAAAATCGCGAGTGCAAAGGGCAAGGGGTTGCCAACATCGGCTCTGGGCTTCTGGGCGGCATGGCCGGCTGCGCGATGATCGGCCAGTCGGTGATCAACGTGAAATCCGGCGGGCGTAATCGCACGTCAACGCTGATGGCCGGCGTTGCCCTGCTGATCATGGTGGTCTTTCTGGCTGACTGGGTGTCGCTGATTCCCATGGCCGCGCTGGTCGCGGTGATGATTATGGTGTCCATCGGGACGTTTAGCTGGGAGTCCATCCGCGATCTGAAAAAACACCCCATGAGCACCAACGTGGTGATGCTCGCCACCGTGGCCGTCACGGTCAGCACCCACAACCTGGCGCTGGGCGTGTTTGTCGGCGTATTGCTTGCCGCGATGAACTTTGCCAACAAGGTGGGTAACATCCTCTATATTGGTTCCCATGAGGCAGAGGCCGGCAAGGCGCGCGAGTATCAGGTGGTCGGGCAGGTGTTTTTTGCCTCGTCCGAGCGCTTCGGTGCGGCGTTTGACTTTAAGGAAAGCATCGATGACGTCACCATTGACCTATCCCGTGCGCATTTCTGGGATATTAGCGCGGTGGAGGCGCTCGACCGCGTGGTGATCAAGTTCCGCCGTGCAGGCACAGAGGTGACACTGGTGGGCCTTAACGAAGCCAGCGCGACTATTGTTGACCGCTACGCGATTCACAACGACGCCGAAGCCGTGGAAAAACTCATGAGCTAACGCCACTGATACCCGTCAGGTGACTAATAACAGGAGAGTCAGGATGACCGAATACGTAATGGCCGCCATCGACGGCTCGTCGTTTTCCGAGAGCGTATGTGACTACGCCGCCTGGGCAAGCCAGGCGCTGGGCTCGCCGCTGATGTTGTTGCACGCGGTGGATAATCGCTTGCCGGCGGTGGAAGGCGCCGATTTGTCCGGCAGCCTGAGGCTGGGCGCGCGCGAAGCGCTGATGCAGGAGCTTGCCGAGCTGGATGAAAAGCGTGCCAAGATCAACCGCGAGCAGGGCCAGCTAATGCTGGAAGATGCCGCTGCGCGCGCGGCCGAACGCGGGACGGCGGATGCGCAAACGCGCCAGCGTAACGGCACCCTGGTGGAAACTCTGGTTGACTACGAAGACGAAACGCGTCTTTTGGTACTGGGCAAGCGCGGTGAAAGCGCTGATCAGGCGAGCGGCCACCTGGGTTCCAGCCTTGAGCGCGTGGTGCGTGAACTACACCGGCCGATCCTGATGGTGCCACGCGGCGGGTTCAGCGTGCCCCAAAAAGTGATGATCGCCTTTGACGGCAGCAAGACCGCGCGCAAGGGCGTTGAGATGCTGGCCAAAAGCCCGCTGTTCAAGGGACTTTCCTGCCACGTGGTGACCGTAGGGGCGGATACCGCCGAGCAGCGCATGGCGCTAGCCTGGGCGGTGGATCTGCTGCAACAGGCCGGGCTCGAGGCCCAAGGGGCGATTCACGCCGGCGACGCCGAAGTCACGCTTCACGCTTATGAAACAGAAAACGACATTGATATCACCGTGATGGGCGCCTACGGCCATTCGCGGATCCGCCAGCTGCTGGTGGGCAGTACCACCACCAGCATGCTGCGCAATGCGCATATTCCGGTACTGATCTTGCGCTAACAGTTGGCGTATGCCCCTGTGGGCATTTTTGTCTATGCTTGATACATGTTAACTAAGCGAAATACCGATTTTTACCGTACGTCGTCGACCCATCGCTACGCCGAAGCGCTGTTAGCCGAGGCGGATATCCGCATTAACGGCGATCGCCCCTGGGATATCCAGCTCAAAGCGCCGGGCGTGCTTGAAAACGCCCTGGCGCGCGGCAATTTGGGGCTGGGCGAAAGCTACGTGCAGGGTGACTGGGAGGTCGAGTCGCTGGATCAGTTTTTCTATCACCTGATGTGCGCAAGGCTCAACCGGCGCGTCAAGCCTACCCAGCTTATGTACCACGCACTGCGCGCGCGGCTGGTTAACCGCCAGAGCGCCAAACGGGCGTGGCAGGTCGGTGAGACGCACTACGATTTGGGCAACGAGTTTTATGCCGCCATGCTCGATCAGCGCATGACCTATACCTGCGGCTACTGGAAGCACGCCAACACCCTCGACGCTGCCCAAGCCGCCAAGCTGGATCTGGTATGCCGCAAACTTGAGCTAAAGCCGGGTATGCGGGTGCTGGATATCGGCTGCGGCTGGGGGAGTTTCATGGCCTACGCCGCCGAGCATTACGGCGTTGAATGCGTGGGGCTGACGATTTCCCGCGAGCAGGCCGATTTCGGCAAGCGGGTGATGAAGCGCGGGCTGCCGGTGGAGTTTCGGCTGCAAGACTACCGCGATGAAAGCGAAACCTTCGACCGCGTGGTAAGTATCGGCATGTTTGAGCACGTGGGGCGCAAGAATTACCGCGAGTTCATGGAGGTAGCCAGCCGCTGCCTGAAAGACGACGGCCTATTCTTGCTCCACACCATCGGCAAGAACGTGGCGGCCACGCCGCCGGATCCGTGGATTGATAAATACATTTTCCCCAATGGGGAAGTGCCTTCCTTTAACCGCATCGTCGACGCGGCTGAGTCCCTGTTCGTGATGGAAGATGTGCACAACTTCGGCGCCGATTACGATCGCACGTTGATGGCGTGGCACGCGAATTTGCACGACCAATGGCTAGAGTTTCGCGAACAGTACGGCGATACCTTTTACCGCATGTGGCGCTACTACCTGCTCAGCTGCGCCGGTGCCTTTCGCGCCCGCGAGCTGCAGCTTTGGCAGTTGGTGCTGAGCAAAGCCGGCGTTGTTGGTGGCTACTCGCGGGTGAGTTGAGCCGGCAGTAAACGCTAGTTACCTTGCAGCGCCGCCTCCAGCACGGCTAGCCGGCCGGGCGCCAGCGCGTCTTCTACGGCGGTAATACGCAGTAGGTTGGCAATATCGGGGTGCGCCGGCTGGGTGATGAGCTTGCCTTCGCCAAGCAGCGTCTGCTGCACTTGGGTCGCCGTTGCGGCATCGGCAAGCCGCAAGGCAACAAAGTTGGTCGCACTGGGCAATACTTCAGCCCCCAGCGCGCTGAGGTGCGCAGCGAGGCGCTCGCGCCGTGCCTTGACCGCCGCAATATGTGCCTGGGTTTCCTCGGGGTAGTCGAGCACCGTTTCGGCAATGGCCTGGGTCAGCGTTGATACCGCGTAGTGAATCCTGACTTTCATCATCAGCGCCAGCACCCAGGGCTCGGCGATGGCGTAGCCGATACGCAGGCCGGCCAGGCCGTGCGCCTTGGACAGCGTGCGCAAGCGGATAACGCCGGGCAGCGCGTGAGACAGGGCTTGAGATCGGACACCGCTGGCGGCGTCGTCGCGAAAATCGCCGTAGGCCTCATCGAGCAATAGCCAGCAGCCTTCCGGCAGACGCTGTCGCAGCGCGGCAATATCGGCGTCCGTATGCAAATGCCCGCTGGGGTTGTCGGGGTTGGCCAGATACACCAGCTGCGCGCGCTCGCGCTGGGCGGCAGCGGCGAGGGCGTCGAGATCCGGCGCCAGCACGCCAGGCGCCTGCCGGTAGGCCGGCTCGACCAGCCGGCAGCCGTGGCCGCGGGCGAAGTAGCCAAACGCCGGATAGGTGCCGGCGGTGGCGATTATCGTCGCACCCGGCTCGATCACGGCGCGCAGTGTCAGCGCAATCAGGCTGTCGGCGCCGGCGTCCACCAGCAGTGTGTCCAGAGGAATGTGCTGCTGACGACTCAGGCGCTCGCGCACACCCATCGCTTCGGCATCGCCGTAGCCGTAAACGTGTTCGGCCACGGCGTCGCCAAAGCGTTCGCGCAGCGCGCGGTGGGGCATGTCCAACCCTTCGTTGGCGCCCAGCCGGTGGGGAATGGCGTGGCCGAGTTTGCGTTCCAGCACCTTGATGCCGGGGAACGGATTGTGCGGGCCGTCGCCGTCAAAGCGATGGGAATAGCGGGACATGGCGGCTTCCTCGTTGGTGAGTGCTAGCGTTTGGCGAACGGGTTCAGGCCGTTGGCCTGACGCGACATCATGCGCTTGGCGGCGGGCAGGTGCTCGGCCACGCGCAGGCTGCAATCGCCCAGCTGGCGCAGCGGCCTGATGCCGGTAAACAGGTGATGAAAGCTATCGGTGGCGGCGATCATCGCCTGGTTGGCAAGGCGGCGCTGCAGCTCGAAGCGTCGCAGGGCGTGGTGCTCGCCGGCGTCGCGCCGGGCAAGGATTGTTTCGGCCAGGGTGTCGGCGTCGTGCAGGCCAATGTTGAGCCCCTGGCCGGCCAGCGGATGCACCACGTGGGCGGCGTCGCCGATCAGCGCCAGGCGCTTGCCGGTATAGCGTTTGGCGTGCTGGCGCTTGATGGGAAAGCTGGCGCGACCGGTGACGCGCAAGATTTTGCCCAGCCGCTTGGGGAACGCCGCTTCGATGGCAGTGGCCAGCGCGTCATCGCTGAGCATTTCCCGCGCGCGGGTGGTGGTGTCGCGGTCGTACCAGATCAGTGACGCATGGTGGCCGGGCAGCGGCAGCATGGCCTGCGGCCCCGTAGGCGTGAAACATTGCCAGCTGACGTCCTGCTGGGGTAGTTCGGTTTCGACGTTGGTGATCAGCGCGCGCTGGCGGTAGTCGTAGGTGCTAATCTCGATACCGGCCAGTTCGCGCAGGGCGGAGCGCGCGCCGTCGGCGCCGACCACCAACGCGGCGTTGAGCGTCTTGCCGTTGTCCAGCTCAAGCATTCTTGAGTGGCTGGCGGCAAGCGTCGACACCGGGGCGCAGCGGGTATAGCAGGTGACGCCCGGCAGGGTTTGTAGCCGCTGCCACAGCGCGTACTGTAGCGCGCGGTTTTCCACGAACACGCCAAAGCGCTCAAGGCCGCTGTCGGCGGCAGAAAACACGCTATGGCCGCGGCCCTGCTGGTTCCACCCCTCGATGTGGCGAAACGAGCAGCTGCGCGAGGCGGGAATCTGCGTACCGCTGGCCTCGATAAAATCAAGCGAGCGCGCATTCAGCGACGAAACGCGTAGGTCAAAGTCGCCGGTTGGCGCGCCCGGCGTATCGCCACGCTCAACGAGCCCCACGTTAACGCCGGCGTACCCAAGCCGTGCGGCCAGCGCAGCACCGACCATCCCGCCGCCCACAATAACGATTTCATGATCGCGCTGCATGTTGCATCCTCCGTCCGGTAAACTGGTCATGGCGTGTTGTATCACAGTATCGTCGAGATTCACGGTCCTTGCCTAGGGGGAGAACAAGTGACGCAAGCCGCTAACACCGCAGAGTCCATCGCCCGCGCCGGTGAGGCGCTGGCCGCCTTTATTCAGCGCGAGAAGCGCCTTTGGGTGCTGACCGGCGCCGGCGTGAGTACCGATAGCGGTATCCCCGACTATCGCGATGCCAACGGCCAGTGGAAGCGTCCGCCGCCGATGCAGCACGGCCATTTCATGGCCTCGCTGGCGGTGCGCCGACGCTACTGGGCACGCGCGCTGGTGGGCTTCAAGGCCATGCGTGAAGCGCCGGTCAGCGGCGCGCACCGAGCGCTTGCCGAGCTTGAGACGATGGGCTATATCGAGCAGCTGGTGACGCAAAACGTGGACCGGCTGCACCAGCGCGCCGGCTCGCGCCGGGTGATTGACCTGCACGGGCGCGCCGATACGGTCAGCTGCATGACCTGCGGGTATCAGATGATGCGCCACGCCATGCACGCCGAAATGGCGCGCAATAATCCGGCCTTTGCCGCGCTCGATGCTGCTCACGGCCCTGACGGCGACGCCGATCTGGAAATCGACTTCAGCTCTTTCCAGGTGCTCGACTGCCGGCGCTGCGGCGGTATTTTCAAGCCCGACGTGGTGTACTACGGTGACGTAGTGCCGCGAGTGCGCCGGGAGGCCGCGTTTAATGGACTGTCTCGCGCCAACGCGGCACTGGCGGTGGGCACGTCGCTAATGGTGTTCTCCGGCTACCGCTTTTTCCGCGAGGCCCATGCCCAGGGTAAACCGCTGGCCTCGCTGTCGCTGGGCGTTACCCGTGCCGATGCACTACTGCGCGAAAAGTGGTGCGCGCCGCTGACGCCGGTACTCGAGCAAGCCGTCAACCACCTGAAAAGCGCGGCCGGTGCAGCGTAACGCGCCGCGTCACGACGCTGAATTTTTACCCTGCCCGAGGAGGCCATCTTGCTGACGCTTCAACACCGCTATGCTGAGCTGCCCGCGCTGTTATGGACGGCCTGCGAGCCCACCCCCGTCGCCGCACCGAGGCTGATCGTGTTCAATAAGGCGCTGGCGAAAACGCTGGGCATGAACGAGCAGCCCGATGACGCGACGCTTACGCGCTACTTCAGCGGTAACGAACGCCTGCCCGGTGCTAAGCCTATGGCGCTTGCCTACGCCGGCCACCAGTTCGGCAATTTTGTCCCGCAGCTGGGCGATGGCCGCGCGCTGTGGCTGGGCGAGGTGCTTGATGCTAATGGCCAGCGCCGCGATGTTCAGCTCAAGGGCAGCGGGCGCACACCGTATTCCCGCGGCGGCGACGGCCGCTCGCCGCTGGGGCCGGTGCTGCGCGAATATCTGCTCAGCGAAGCGATGGCGGCGATGGACATTCCCACCACCCGAGCGCTTGCGGCCGTTGCCACCGGCGAGCGCGTAATGCGCCAGCCGCCGGAGCCGGGTGCGGTGCTAACGCGGGTGGCGCAAAGCCATATTCGCGTGGGCACGTTCCAGTTTGCTGCGGCGCGGGGCGATCTGGACGCGCTCAGGGCGCTCACCGAGCACGCCATCGAGCGTCATTATCCTGAATGTCAGCCGGAACACGATGCCAACGCGCGCTATTTGGCGTTTTTCGAGGCGGTGATGCGCCGTCAGGCGTATCTTGTCGCCCGCTGGATGGGCGTGGGCTTTATTCACGGGGTGATGAATACCGATAACGCCAGCATCGCCGGCGAAACCATCGACTACGGCCCCTGCGCCTTTATGGAGGCGTTTGCGCCGGACAAAGTCTACAGCTCGATCGATCAGGGCGGGCGCTACGCCTTTGCCAATCAGCCGGGGATTGCCCAGTGGAACCTCGCCCGCCTTGCCGAATGCTTGCTGCTGTTGATGGACGGCGACGAGAAAGCCCATGTGGACGAGGCCACCGCCGTGCTGCGCCGCTTTGACGAAGCCTTTGCCGCCGAGCGCGCGGCCGTGAGCGCCGACAAGCTCGGCCTGGCTGCCGATAGCCCGCGCGCCACGCCGCTGATGGAGGCACTTGAAGACGCTATGCATAAAGGGCAGATGGACATGACCGCCACCTTTGATGCGCTGTATCGCCATGTTGCCAAGCCCGGAGACACAAGCCGGAAAGCGCTGCTGGCGCTGACCCTGGCCCCCGACGCGCTGGCCGGCTGGCTTGAGCAGTGGCAGGGCGAGGAAGCCGCCAGCGGCGACGCCGAACGCCTTGCCGCCATGCGCCGCGCTAACCCGCGGGTGATTCCGCGCAATCACCGCGTACAGGAGGCGATTCGCGCCGCCGAAGACGGCGATTTCACGCCGTTTTACGCGCTGCTGAGCGTGGTTATCGCGCCGTTTGACGACACGCCGGAAGCGCGTCGGCTAGGCGCGCCCGCCACATCGAACGAGCATGTGCTGCGGACGTTTTGCGGTACCTGACCGGCCATGCGAAAAATCATCCACTGTGATTGCGACTGCTTTTATGCCGCGGTTGAAATGCGCGATAACCCGGCGCTTGCTGACATTCCCATTGCCATTGGTGGCAGCGTCGAGCGCCGCGGCGTGGTCGCCACCTGCAACTATCCCGCGCGGGCTTACGGCATCCACTCGGCCATGCCCACCGCGCAGGCGCTCAAGCGCTGCCCGCAGCTAACGCTGATTCGCGGTGATATGCTCAAGTACAAGGCCGTGGCACAGCAGGTATTTGCCATTTACCGCGACGTGACCGAACTGGTCGAGCCGCTGTCGCTCGACGAAGCTTATCTGGACGTTTCTAATGTGAGCGCTCACCAGGGCAGCGCCACGCGAATGGCCGAGGCGATTCGTGCGCGGGTGGCGCGGAAGGTTGGTATTACCGTATCGGCGGGAGTCGCGCCCAACAAATTTCTGGCCAAGATCGCCAGCGACTGGCACAAGCCCGACGGGCTGTGCGTGATACCACCCGACGCCATCGAAGATTTTGTCCGCGCGCTGCCGGTCAAGAAAATCCACGGTGTGGGGCCGCGCACCGGCGAAAAGCTCAAGGCGCTGGGCATTATGACCTGCGACGACGTACGTGAGCGCTCGCTTACCGAGCTGGTCGAGCACTTCGGCCGTTTTGGTAAACGCCTTTACGAGCTTAGCTGGGGGCACGACGAACGCCCGGTCAAAATCCATCGCGAGCGTAAATCGGTCAGCACCGAGCAGACCTATCCGCAGGATTTACCCGGGCTCGACGCTTGCCGCCGCGAACTGCCGGCGCTGATCGACGACCTGAAGCGCCGCTACCAGCGCCTTGATCCGCCGCCCGGCGTGCGCGGGGCGATGGTCAAGATCAAGTTCAACGACTTCACCCAGACCACCGTGGAGCACGCCGGGGCGATCCCCGATGACGCGCCGTTTGCCGCGCTGCTGAATATCGGCTGGCAGCGTGGCAAGCGCCCCGTGCGGCTGTTGGGGGTGGGCTACCGATTGGCTGATCCGGCGCCCGAGTCGCAGCTGACGCTGTTTTAAGCTTTCGCCCTGGGCTTTTGCGGTCCTTATTGCCGGCCCTTTTACTGCCCAGTCAAACAGTCGTATGATTGTAGCGCCGCCGACCTGATAAAGAGCCCTGCCATGAGCCAACCCACTGCTGCCCGCCCTCGGCTGGTCTTTGCCCACGCCAACGGTTTTCCCGGGCTGAGTTACCAAAACCTGCTGGCACCGCTGGCGGATACGTTCGATGTTCACCCGCTCGAGCGTTTAGGGCACCACCCGGATTATCCGGTCAATCACAACTGGGAAAATCTGGTCGATGAGCTGCTGGCGAGCCTGCCGGCGTCCGGCGAACCGGTCGTGGGCGCAGGCCATTCGCTGGGTGGCCTGCTGATGGCAATGGCAGCGCTTAAGCGCCCCGAGCGCTTTTATGGCGTGATAATGCTGGATCCGCCGATGCTGCTGGGGATCGATACTTGGGCGATGAAGGCGGCCAAACGGCTGGGCTTTATTGACCGCATTACGCCGGCTAAGAAAACCCTGAATCGCCGCCGTGAATGGCCCAGCCGCGAAGCGATGGCTAACTCGCTGCGCCGCCGTGGGCTGTTTCGCGGCTTTACCGCTGAGGCGCTCAACGACTACGTTCGGGCCGGCTCGCGTCTGCTGGATGACGGCCGCGTGACGCTTGCGTTCGAGCCTGAAGTGGAAGTCGAGATTTTCCGCCACCTGCCGGATGACATGACGCGCTTGGCGCAAACGCTTGGCGTCCCTTCGGTGCTGGTGGCGGGGGATGCGTCAGACTTGATGACCGCTTCGCGCGTTCGGCGGCTAAAACGTCGCGGCATGCATGTGCTGAGCGTGCCCGGTTCGCACATGTTTCCCATGGAATACCCCGAGCCGACCCGTAATGCGATACGCCAGGCGTGGGAGATGATCGCCGCGGCCAACGGGCCGGCTGTGATGTGAGATAGGGGCATGTGAGATGGGTTAGCGTGAACTGTGATAGCGTGAAGTGATCCAGTCACATCATCAGGAGGTGTTATGTATCTTTCCATGCAGCTGAGCTATTACCCGCTGACGGATGATTTCAAGCCGCCGGTCAAAGACGTAGTCAAACGCCTTGAAGCCTCGGGGCTTGAGGTGCACGCCAACCGTATGAGTACCCAGGTATTCGGCGAGTTTGATGCGGTGATGACCGCGCTTTCCGAGCTGATGAAGTGGTCGTTCGAGACCTACGGCAAGGCGGCCTTTACCGCCAACTTCCTCGAAGGCGATCGCCGCCCGCGCGATTAACGCTTGATTCGTCGCCCGCTAACGCAGGCTTGTCGTCGGTATTCGTCAAAGTGGGAACTCTTGCCCCGTATTACCCCAAAAGGCGGTCTGGCTGATAAACTAAACATCAAGCGTGCTCGCCTCGCTGTCAAGTGGGCAGGTGGCTATCGCTGTTTTTATTGCGTTGTTCTCTGAATGAGGTTTTTTGGTATGGCAATTTCCACCTTTGAAGATTTACTCGACGAGGCGCGCGCTCAACCCGGCGCCCAGCGGCTGCTGATGGTATTCGTGCAGGCACAGCTACCGGACTTTCCCGATGACGAGCAGCAAAAGAGTTTCGAAGAGGGCGACGGCGGCGTATTGGTGCCCACGGTGTGCGTCGACAAAGCGCCAGGCGAGATTGAAAACATGGCCGCGTTGGTAGCAGAGGCGGAAAAAACCGGCGCCGAGTGGGATCTGTTTTTTGCCGCCGCAATGGACGACCCGGAGGATGATGAGGAAATCCAGAACCAATTGACCAAAATGACTGAGTCGTTGCAGATGGGCAACGTTGGCGCGTTTATCGCCTTCGACCGCCAGGGTGAGGCGCAAAGCCTCGCTTAACGCCCGAGGCGGGCGAGCAGCTCAAGATCCACGTCGTCAAAGACGATAATGTTACCGCCGTGGCGCTGCATGAACGCCTCGGCGTCTTCGCGTTGGGCAAACGAGGCGAGCGTATGCCCCATGCTGCCGCGCTGGTCGTGGCCAATCACGTAAAGCGCCTCATTGGCGCGGATAAAGGCGCTATCGTCCGGTGTTTCCCACGCACTGCGCGCCACGTCGTGAACGTAGGCGTGGGAGAGCTGTGCGGCGTTTTCCGGCTGCTTGAGAAAGGTGAATAGCTCGGCGGTAGAGCAGAACTTGAGCGGTGCGGCGTTGTTGCCCAGAAAGGCCTCACCCTTGGGGCCCGGGTGCGAAGTGATCAGCATGCCGCACACGTGGCAGCTATCGCCCGAGGCAATCGGCTCGGGGGCGGCCAGCGTTTCTTGTGAGGTGTCTTGGCAGCCGCCCAGCAACAACGCCGCGGTCATCAGCCCGATGAGGGCAGAATATCTCAGTAAGGAAAAACTCAGTAAGCGCGGCACGGTGATTCTCCCGTCTTGCGGTCAAGGGTGTGGTTAATCGGGTGGGGGTAATGGATCTTTTGGCAGCAAACTACGCCGCACGGTGGTGGAAGCGCCACAGCGCCAGCCCCAAAGGCACGGCGCACCAGGCCAGCAAAATCGCGGTCAGCGCAGCGGGATGAAAGATGCCTGGCGCGGCGATGGCGGTGACGCCGGCGTGCTCGCGGGCGGCGTCAAAGCCCGCCAAGTTGAGCAGTCGGAAGCATTCAGCCGGGTTCAACAGCAACAGCCAGGCCAGCCAGTCACCGCCCTGTTTAACGCTGACCAGCAGCGCCAGCAGCGCCAAGTCGAATACCAGCACAAAGAAAAACCACACGCCCAGCGCAAGCCCCGCCGCGCGCGGCTTTTCTGTTGCTCCAACGCTGATCAGGTAGGCAAAGGCGATAAATACCCAGCCCAGCAGTACGGTGCTGGCAATCAACAGACCCATGCCCGCGGCAAGCTCACCCAGCGCCACGCCCTCTGCGCCCAGCGCGATGGTCACACCGGCAATGCCAAAGCCAAGGACGGTGGCTGCGCCTAAAATCAGCCCGTGGCCGCAAAATTTGCCCAGCAGCAATGAGGTGCGGCTGATGGGATAGGTCAGCAGCAGGAGCAAGGTGCCGGCCTCGCGCTCGCCGACGACGGCGTCATAGGCCAGCAGCAGGGCAATCAGCGGAATCAAAAACACCGCCAGCGTGGTTAGGCTGACAAGCGTGCTGGCAAGCGAGGTAAAGCCCAGCCCGCCGCTGGCTGCCGCGCCGGCCCAGGCAATACCCACGGCCATGATGGCGAGCACCAGCGTAATGGAAATCACCCAGCGGTTGCGCAGCCCGTCACGAAACTCCTTGCCGGCGATAATCAGAATGGCCCGCATCATATCCCTCCTTGAGACGTAGTCGCCGCCGCTGAACGCTGGGTAGGTGAAGCCTGTGCGTGGAAAGACGGAGCGTGTGAAAAGTGGGTATACAGGTGCTCAAGCGTTGGCGGCTCCACGGCGATATCCTCAATGCCCGGCAGATGGGTCAGGTGGCGCAGGGCGTCAAGTTTGGCTGCCTCGGGCACAGCAAGGGTGGCTTCGCTCGCGCTTTGCGCCAGTAGCGTATAGCGCGGATGGCTTACGCACTCGCGCCAGGCGTGGCTTTCCAGCTGGCCGCGTACCTTGATGATCAGCGGCTGGGCGGCCTGTTGGCGCAGGGCGTGCATGCTGCCAAGCGCTAGCTGCCGGCCATCGCCGAGAATTAACGCACGGTCAATGTAGGGCTCAACGCCGGGTAGCACGTGGGAGGAGAGCACTACCGTGCCGCCACGCCCCTGAAGCTCGCCCAGGGTGGCGTAAAAATCCCGCGTGGCGGCGGGATCAAGGCCGGTGGTGGGCTCGTCAAGCAGCAATAGCTGAGGGTCGCCCAGCAGCGACTGGGCAAGCCCCAAACGCTGGCGCATGCCTTTGGAGTACGTTTTGACGCGCTGGTGGGCGGCGTGGCCCAAACCGACCTTTTCCAGCAGGGTGCTGACCTGGCGGCGGTCGGCACGCTTGAGCCGGGCGAAGTAGTCGAGCACTTCAAAGCCGCTGAGCGCCGCGTAGAAACTGACGTTTTCGGGCAGGTAGCCCAGCCGGCGGCGCAGCATTGCGGCGTGCCGGCTATCGGGGGCGCCGCCCAGCACTGACACCTGCCCGGCGCTGGGCGAGAGCAGCCCGAGAATCAGGTGCATGGTGGTGGTTTTGCCGGCGCCGTTATGCCCCAGCAGTGCCAGCACCTCGCCCTGAGTCACCTGAAAGCTCAGCGCATCCAGACGGGTCAGCGCGCCGTGGTGCTGGGTCACCTCGCAAAACTCGATCACGTTAGTCATGGCGCGCTTGCTCCCTGTCTATCTGGATCGGCTGTTACGTCGACTGCGCCGGCATCGGGTGCACTCATCAGTGGGGCGCTATCGCGCACGCCCTGAGGACGAAACACCGGAAATTGACGCTGCACCCAACGCAGTGCGAGCACCGCCGGGCTGTCCATCAACAGCTTGGCGGCGGGGTAGCGCCAGAGCAGGCGATCCATCGCGTCGTTGGGTTCAAAGGGCGTGTCGCCCATGCCGTCGTCGGCCAGATCCCAGCCTAAGTAGTTGCTCCAGTAGTTACCGTTCCACTGCTGGAGGCGTGTTGCCACGTACATCACCTGCTGGCGATTGTTGACGAAGGCATTGCCGGTTACACGGTTGTCTTCCGATCCGGCCGTGAGGTGGATGCCGATATCACTGTCGGCGATGCGGTTGGCCTCGAAGCGGTTGTACTGCGAGTTATAGACGAACAGTGCTTTGCCCGCGGCGCCGCTGACCAGGGCCTTGCCCGAGGCATCGCGTCGCTGGTGGACGTCGCTGACCCGGTTGCCACGCAGCGTCGAGTCGGTGATGTTGTTCATCAGGATCCCGTAGTTGAGGTCGCCCTCGGAGCGGTTGTCGATCACCGTGAGCCGCTTGGACTGCATCAGGGCGTAGCCGGTGCGGGTATTGCGGGTCAGGTTGCCTTCCAGGTGGTTGTCATAGGCATACATGTAGTGGATGCCGTAGCGAAGATCATGCAGCACATTGTGATTCAGAAAGCTCTGGCTGCTGTTGTCGATATAGATGCCATCGCGGGTGCGAGCGATGTCGTTGCCTGTGACCCGCACGTTGCGCACGTTGAATAGATGAATACCGTTACCGCGGTCTTGAGAACGCAGCTCGGCATCGCCGCGTAGCACGTTGTCGGTCACCTCGACATTTTTGGCCGCATCTAGCCAGATGCCGAAGCCCGGTCCGTCGAGGCGATTGTTATTGATGACACTGCCCGTGGCCCTGCTGGTAACGAAAATACCGGCATCCATGTCGGTGAGGTTTTCGCCCCAGTTGACGATCTCCAAGCCTTGCAGCGTGACGTTCGGAGCATCGACGATCACGGCATGACCCTCTCTCAGGCCATCGATGATGGCCTGCGGATCGCCGCTGATCTGCAGCGAACGGGTGATGGTAATCGGCCCAGGATAACGACCCGCGGGCAAGCGTAGCTGGTCGCCGTCGCTGGCCTTATCGATCACGTCTTGTGGCGACTGACCCGGTGTGGCCGTCCAGTCGGTGGCGAAAGCCCAGGTGGATAGCAGCGTTAATACGCTAGCCAGCAGGCCGCGTTGCGCACCTGCTAGCAGATGAGGTCGTGGCATCAAGGCTCCTGCAGAATAGGCCGGAGGCAGTGTCGGCTGCCTCCGGCTCGGCTTTTATTCCCCACGGCTTTTAGCGTTGCCTGGATTGCCTCAGGCCGGTTCGACCAGCATCCTGCCTGTCATCTCCATATGCAGGGCGTGGCAGAACCAGTTGCAGTAGTACCAGTGCACGCCAGGCTTGTCTGCGACAAAGGTAACGCTTGAGGTCTGCTGCGGGGAGATCTCCATGGCGACGCCGTGGTTGACCATGCAGAAGCCGTGGGTCAAGTCCTCGACCTGGTCAAGGTTGGTGATGGTCACCGTGACTTCATCGCCCTGCTTGACCTTGAACTCGGTGAGGTTGAACTGCGGTGCCACCGAGGTCATGTAGACCCGCACCTTGTTGCCGTCGCGGATAACCTTGTTGTCGCGTTCCAGAGTGATGTCGTCGGCCTTGGCCATGGCGACGGTCTCGGCGAAGAAGGGGTCATCACGCGTCCAGGCGCGACTCGGGTTGAGCTGATCGGCGCGTAGCAGAATACAGTCGTGGGGTTCAGCGAAGGCGGGGCCATCATGCACCAGCTTCATCTCCTCGCCGGAGATATCGATCAGCTGGTCGTTTTCCGGATGCAGCGGTCCCACCGGCAGGAAACGGTCCTTGGAGAACTTGGACAACACCACCAGCCACTTGCCGTCGGCGTCTCGGGTCTCGGTCAGGCTGGCGTGGTTGTGGCCGGGCTGATAATGCACATCGAGCTTCTGGCGCAGGTAGTTGACGTCTTCGCCGTTGTACGCCCGGATGGCATCGGCAATGTTCCACTTGGCGATCTGGCTATCGATGAACAGCGTCGTGTAGGCGTTGCCGCGGCCATCAAAGGTAGTGTGCAGCGGCCCAAGCCCCAGCTCAGGTTCGCCCACTATGGTATCGCGTGGTTTGATGGCATCGTCAAACAGCTCGGGCAGTTTGTCGATGGCGATAATCGAACAGGTGGGCGAAAGCTTACCAGCGGCGATGAAATACTTGCCGTCCGGCGAGGTGTTGACGCCGTGGGGGTTTTTGGGCACGGGGATGTAGCGGGTCAGCTTCGAGCCGTGGCGACCGTCGACCACCGGTACTTCGGAATCGCCCAAGGTTTCAAACTCGCCGGCTGCTACGGCCTTTTCGATGGCCTCAACGTCAAACACCACGACCCAGTCACGCTCGGCGCGCATAGTACCCGCCAGAGAGAGACCTTTTTCCGAGTTGTAGCAGGTTGAAGCAACGAAGCGTCCTGTGTAGTCCGCATCGGTGTTGTCCAGGTTGCCGTCGACGATCACCTGCCAGGCCACGTCCATGCTCTCGGCGTCGAGGGCGTTGAACATGGTGTAGTGGTTCTCAAGATCCTCCATGTTCTGCCCATCGTTGGGATGGGGAATGAAGTACTCGGCGTTGGCGAACACATACTTGGTATGCGGCACTTTCTGCAGACGCAGGCCGTGGATCGCCTGGACGTTGGGAATGGTGGTGATCTTGTCCGTCTTCATGATATCCAGACGAATACGCGCCACCCGGGTATTAGCTTTGTCGTTGATGAACAGATACTTGCCATCGTAGCGACCGTCGGTCATCGAGATGTGCGGGTGGTGAGCATCACCGTTGAGGAAGCGGCCGGATTCACCCAGGATACGCTTTGACTCGTTGGTGATGCCCCAGCCGGTGGCACCATCGACGTTGAAGACCGGGATGCGCATTAGCTCGCGCATGGAAGGGATGCCGAGCACGCGCACCTCGCCGGACTGTCCGCCACTCCAGAAGCCGTAGTATTCATCCAGATCGCCGGGGGCGACTTCGATGCCGCTTGCGGCCGCTTTAGCCTGCTGGCTGGTCATCAATGCTCCAGCACCCAAACCGCTAGCCAGGCTGGCGCCGGCCACCCCGGTTACCGCACTGTTGCGTAAAAAATGGCGCCGGCCAAGGTTTTTAACGTCGTTATGCTTCTCGCTCATGAAGTCACTCCTCTTGCAGAGTCGGGATACGCTGCAGGTTACTGTGTCCGGCACTGCCGGGATCGTGGATGGCGACGCTGTCCTGGCCGTGCGCCATACGCGTCGCTTTTTCCCGACGCTTACGCCGTTTCACCATTGGCGGACAGCGGTGCTCGTCGTGATAGGTCACCTGACAGTCGAGGCAGTAGTGGCACTCGTTGGCGTTGATGCGCCCATCAGGGTGAATCGCGCCGACCTCGCACTCGTTGGCACAGGTCTGGCACGGCGTGCCGCAGCTGCCGCGATGGCGCTTGAGCCAGTCGAACAGACGCAGCCTTGCGGGAATCGCAAGCCCTGCGCCCAGCGGGCACACGTAGCGGCAATAAAACTTGTGGTTGAAGGCAGATATGACCACCAGCCCAAGGGCATAAAGCACATATCCCCAGTCACGCTGGAAATGCAGGGTAATGGCCGTTTTGAAAGGTTCGACCTCGGCGTAGCGCTCGGCGGTACCCAACGAATGCAGCGAGACGGCAAACAGCGCCAGCAGGATGATGTATTTGATCGCCCATAGCCGTTCGTGCAGGCCGAAAGGCACCTCGATCTGAATAACGCCCAGCTTGCGTGCCGCCTGGTTGACTAAATCTTGCAGCGCGCCAAAGGGGCATAGCCAGCCACAGAACACGCCGCGCCCCCACAGCAGCAGAGAGACCGCCACAAACGACCAGAGAATGAACATCATCGGGTCGATCAAAAACGAGCTCCAGCTAAAGTCAGAGATCAGTGAGTGGGTGAACGTCAGTATGTTGACCACCGATAGCTGGGCGAGGGCGTACCAGCCGATAAAAAACACCGTGTAGAACTTGAAACCCAGCCGCAGCGGCGCGAGCAGCCGTGGGTGGCGCGCCAGTACATCCTGAAACAGCATAATGCCGGTCAACACGATGAGCCCTGCGCCCAGCACGCCGATTTGAAACGCCTTGTCGCGCCATACCTGCACCCAGATCGGCTCTTCTACCGGCGGCTCGGGACGTTCAATATACGCCTCGGGAATCGTGTAATCGGCGCTAAAACGCGAAAACTCGGTATCCAGCGGGCCGGAAGCGCGGCGCACTAGCAGGGCCAGCTGCCAGGGAGCACCGGGATCAAAGGCGGCGTCTTCGCGGATGATGAAAATATCGCGCTCGTTAAGCGCCGGCGCATCGGTGACCGCCAGATTGCCTAGCCGAATATGGTCACGGTCGTGGAAACTGATGGTGCGGCTATCTTGACTCAGCTCGATACGATCGAAGATGCCGCCGCGCACATAGCCCGACCCCTTGAAGGAGTAGTCGCCTCGGCCCATCACACCGATGGCGTGCTCGCCGGGGGCAAGTTGGTCCATTAATGCATCGTAGCCGCTGTCGCCCAGCAGGTTGCGTCCGGCGGTGGGCGCATTAAGGTAGGTATAAAAAAGCTCGATAAACGTTTTATCAGCAGGCGCCGGCGTGTGCATGTAGTCCTCGGCGGGGGTCCCGACGAAGGAGTCGTCGACTTCGCCATGGGTCAGCAGCAGGCGCCGGAGCGTACCGTCACCGGTCAGGGCCTGCCAATTCTTCTGGGTGAACACATCGGCCTTAACCGTAGCCGGCGGCTGTGCGAATGGATCCTTGATGATACCCAGGCTCGCAGCAACCCGGCGTGCGGAGCGCATGATGGTGTCGTTGACCACGATTACCGTGACCGTGGCACCGGAAATGGCGTCCAGGTTGTTGCCGATCTTGGGGTTGTCCCTGACGCTAAAATTGGTGTGGGCGCTGGCGAAGTTCTGCAGTTTCTCTTCCGGGATGCCCACGAGCATGATCGGCTCGGCGTGATCGAGCACGTCCGCTTGAACCAGCTTGCCGGTGGGGTCAATGCTCACCAGCAGGTTAACCGGCTTACCCGAGTAGGCGGGAATGGGCGCGATATCCACGGTCTCAAAGACGTAACCCAATACGTTATCGCCCTCCATGACTGCCTGAACCGGCAGCTCAGTCTCTGCCTCGACAAGGCGCGCTGCCTCAGGAAAACCGTGCCTGACCTGGTCCAGCTCAATGGCCAGAGCGGGTAGCGCCAAGCACCACAGCAGCATGATGGTCAATGCAGTCTGGATGAGGCGAAGGAGGTGAGATGCGAAGTTCATGAGCCATGCCTTCAATGCTGGGGCGAAGCGAGGGTGTTCACTTGCGATGAACGTCTTTAAAACAGGTGCCGTTATCTCCGTTAAACGGTGGACCGTATGATCGATGACCAGGCTGAATCGCCGACGGCCTGCCGTAAGAGGGCAGGCCGACTCTTACTCCCTGTAGACTGTTGCGCTATTAAGGCTCCTGCTGGCTGTAGTAGGCGGCGAGATCGGCGATGTCTTCATCGGAGAGCGATTTGGCCATTGGGGTCATCATCATTGACATGCCGCCGCCGCGCTCACCTGCACGATAGGCCTTGAGCGAGCTCTCCAGATACGCGGCAGATTGCCCGCCAAGGTTGGGGTAAATGGGCGAAAGGCCCTTGCCGTCATTGCCGTGGCAAGCGACACAAGTGGCGTTCTTGTCAGCGCCGGCTTCAGCATCGCCTGCGGCCTGGGCGGTGGTGGCGGTCAGAGCAAATGTGCTCAGCAGCAAGGTAGCGACAGTTAGCTTCATAATGAATATTCCTTATGCATCTTTTGAGGGTGATGAAATTGTCACGGCATCGGTCGTTGATAGTGTCTGGGGAAACATACGATAAGCCTAAGCCTAGGCAACGTCGTTTTGATAAACGTTGACGTGGATCATCTTTATGGCTGACTACCTCCATAAGTATGCGGAAATACCCCTAAAGGAGTAGTGGCAGAGAAGCGGCAGGAGTAGCGGTGTAGTCCGCGGTGCGCCGCGTGGCATTAGGTCGCACAGGTCGTGCCACCCGCGGCTGGCAAGCGGCCGGAAGACACTATATTTTGGGGCAGATAGCTGTGGGTGTACGCATGCTTGGCGCAGGTGTTTCTGGCAATGTTGTGCACCTTGCCCGATGCCGGTGAGGCAGCGTATGCACTAATAAAGTAAGGAGGCCTTGACCCATGCAAAACGAGCTGTTGTTTGATCGCGCACTAGTCGAAAAGTACGACCGCCCAGGGCCGCGCTATACCTCCTATCCTACCGCGCCGCAGTTTCACGCAGCCTTTGCCGAAGACGACTACCGTGCGGCGGCCGTGCGCAGCAATAACACTGACGCGCCCAAGCCGCTGTCGGCCTACGTGCATATCCCGTTCTGCGAGAGCCTTTGCTACTACTGCGCGTGCAACAAGATCATTACCCACAACCGCGAACGGGCGGCGGAGTATTTGACGTGGCTCAAGCAGGAAATCCGCCTGCAGGGCGCGTTGTTTGATGCGTCGCGGCGCATGACTCAGCTGCATTTGGGCGGCGGCACGCCGACCTACCTGAGCAACGCTCAGCTGGCCGAGCTGATGGAGGCGTTGGATGAAGCCTTCCATTTTGCCGCCCCCGAGACGCGCGAGTTTTCACTTGAGGTTGACCCGCGCACCGTCACCACCGAGAAAATCCACGAGCTGCGCACGCTAGGGTTTAACCGCTTAAGCTTTGGGATTCAGGATTTCGATCCCGATGTACAGCAGGCGGTCAACCGCGTGCAAAGCGAAGAAGAGGTGGTCGCGCTGATGCAGGCCGCGCGCGAGGCTGAATTTGACTCCATCAGCGTGGATCTTATCTACGGCCTGCCGCTACAAACGGTGGCCAGCTTTGACACCACGCTGGACAAGATCATCGCCCTCAAACCCGACCGCATTGCCACCTATAGCTATGCGCACCTGCCGTCGCTGTTCAAATCGCAGCGGCTGATCCGCCCCGAGGACATGCCGCCGCCCGAGCGTAAGCTCGAACTCTTAGAGCTGATCATCCGGCGGCTGACGGCGGCGGGCTATGTGTATATCGGCATGGATCACTTCGCGCTGCCTGACGACGAGCTGGCGCGGGCACAAAAGGACGGCACACTGCAGCGCAACTTCCAGGGTTATTCGACCCACGCCGACTGTGACCTGATCGGCCTTGGCGTCACTGCCATCGGCAAGGTGGGTGATACCTACAGCCAGAACGTCAAGGAAACCGCGCAGTATCAGCACCGGCTGGAAAGTGGCCGGCTGCCGGTGATGCGTGGCTATCGGCTAAGCGAGGACGACCACCTGCGCCGCGACGTTATTGGGGCGCTGATGTGCCACGGGCAGCTCGATTTCGTCGCCGTTGAGGCGCGCCACGGGATTGATTTTCGCGCCTATTTTGCCGATGCGCTGGACGCGCTGAGTGAAATGCAGGCGGATGGTCTAGTTGAGATTGGCGCGCACGGCCTTGAGGTGTTGCCCGCTGGGCGGCTGATGATGCGCAATCTTGCGATGGCCTTTGATGCCTATCTAAAACCCAGTGAGGCGCGTTATTCGCGCACGGTTTAAGGAGCTTTTTTATGCCCGCGTTGTCGTTAATGCCCAAGGCGCTGCCGCGCCTGCCTGCCCCTTCGCATCTGATTGGCCTGCTTGATCCGCGTGTGCCGTTGGCGGTTAAACGCCGGCTGGTGGAGCCGCTGCTCAACCGTACCTTTGCCGAGCCGTTAGCGGAGGGCGAGTTTGACGCGCTGGAGGGGCGATGCGTCACGCTTAACGTGGAAGATGTGGGGGTAACGCTGACGCTTTCGCTATACAACGCGCGGTTTGTGCTAAGCGAAGACGCGGGCGAAGCCACGATACGCGGCGGCTGGCGGGAGTTTCTATGCCTGGCCACGCGGCGTGAAGATCCCGACGCGATGTTTTTTCAGCGTCGGCTGCTCATTGAGGGCGACACCGAGCTCGGACTAACGGTGAAAAACCTCCTCGACGGGCGCGAGGAGGGGCTGACCCAAGGTCGGCTAGGTGTGCTTTTGCGTCAGCTGGACGCGCTCGCCGCGCGGCTGTAATCCATCCCCGGGCGGCCGTGCCAGTAGCCGTCGCAGACGTCCGCCTCGGTGAGCGCTAGCGGGTCTGGGGCGGCAAGCTCGCCGCGGCGCGCCGCGTCAAAATCGGCCACCACCTTGGCCATGCCTTCGGCGCGGGGGCTAAGGCGCGCCACGCTGGCGCCGGTATCAGCGATTGAGGCCACGTCGTGACGCAAATCCTGACAGGCGCCGGAAAGCGTCTGAATGCCGTTGAGGGTAAACACCTCGCGGGACTCTTGGGAGCGCAGCGCCATGCCTTCAGGGTGTTTCTGGCACACGAACTGGCAGCGGTCCTTGGGTTTCTGGTAGCGCCGCGCAGTAAAGCAGCGCGATGACCACGCCAGCGGCAGGTGGCCGTAGGCAAACACCTCGCAAGAGACGTTAAGCTTCTCGGCGTGGCAATGGTGAAGCAGGTGGGAAAGGTCTACTCGAGACATTTCCACCGGCGCGTTGAAGCGCTGCATGCCGGCGCGCGCCAGCACGCCAAGCGCGGCGGTGTTGTACAGGTTGAGCGCGGCACCGGCGATAAAGCCCAGGCCGGCGCTGCTGAGCCGTTGCACCGCGCTCTGGTCGTTGGCCTCAACCCTGAACTCGCCGTTATCGCACAGCTTACGCAAATCGCGCAGGTCGGCTTCCGACTCGATCAGCGTTTGGCTTGAAAGCACGACCTCCTTGCCGCTTTGGGCAAGCTCGCGGCCTATCCCTAGCCAGTCGTCGAGCTTCATGTCGCGGCGCCGCGAACACACTGATTCACCCAGATAAACAATCTCCACCGGCCAGTCGGCGGCGTCGCGGTAGAACGCGGCGTAGCGTTCGCGGGTCCAGTAAAACAGTACCGGCCCGAGCGCCAGCTGTAGCGGTGACGTTAGCGCTGAGGTGAATGATAACTCTGCCATGTTGCCTCCTATTTCCAGCGGCGCTCGTAAGCGCCCAGGGTGGTGGTGCTGCCTTCAGATACCTCACCAAGGCCGGCGATCCAGGCGGGGTCGGGGTGAAAACGCGCGGGCGCGTGTTCAAGCCGGTCAAGCGCCTGGCGCCAGATACCGGCGACCTTCGAGACATAGGCAGGGCTTCTCTGGCGGCCTTCAATCTTGACCGCGCTGATTCCAAGCTCGGCAAGATCGGGCAGCAACTCCAACGTGTTGAGGCTCGTGGGTTCTTCAATGGCGTGGTAGGTCTCGCCGGCCACTTCAAAGCGGCCTTTGCACAGGGTGGGGTAGCCGGCGTTTTCACCCGCGGCGTAGCGGTCAATAAGTACGCCGTTCAAACGCGACTCAAGCCCCTCGGGCGTATCTTCCCAGCGCACGTGTGCCGCCGGCGAACACACGCCGCGGGTGTTAGGCGACTCGCCGGTCAGGTACGACGACAGATAGCAGCGTCCTTCGGCCATGATACAAAGGCTGCCAAAGGCAAACACTTCAAGCTCCACCGGGGACTGTTTGGCCAGATCGCGCACCTGAGTGATCGACAGCACTCGCGGAAGCACCGCACGCTTGATGCCGAACTGCTCGTGATAAAAGCGCAGCGCTTCATGGCTGGTGGCCGAGCCCTGTACGGAAAGGTGGCGGGGAAGGTCGGGGTAGCGGCGGGCGGCGTAGTCTAAAAGCCCCATGTCGGCGAGAATTAACGCATCCACGCCAAGGGCGGCGGCGTCATCCACCGCGCGGGTCCACAGCGCCCAGCCGTCGGGTTGGGGGTAGGTATTGATGGCGCAAAATACCCGTTTACCTCGGGTATGGGCGTAATCAATGCCCTCTCGGGCGCGCTTGTCGGTAAAGTTCAGCCCGGCAAACTGGCGTGCGTTGGTGGTATTTTGAAAACCGAAGTAAACGGCATCGGCACCTTCATCTACGGCGCGCTTGAGCGCGGGCAGATTGCCGGCCGGACAGACAAGCTCCATGATAAGCCTCCCGTTGTAGGTAAGAGAGCTATCTTAAAAGATGCCCGGCCGACAACGGTTGACGTGGATCATGGTGGATGCTCTAGAAGATGGACTCGACGGTGCCGGAGCCCTGGGAACCGCTGACTTCTTCCAGCTCACGGCTGATGCGGCGCGGCTGATAGCCAGGCAGGTGTTCGGCATCAAACAGTTCGCTGATGCCGCCGGACTGGCCGCTACGCAGGCGCAAGCCGGTATCGGGATCGACCCGTACGCTGACCACGCCTTCCGGCTTGTCCGGCCAGGCTTCGGGCGTGCCTTCAAGGGCGTTGCCGAGGAAATCTTTCCAGATGGGCAGTGCCGCCTGAGCGCCGTATTCCGAAATGGTCTGGTTGTTGTCCTTGCCCATCCAGACGGCCGTTACGATAGCGTCGTTAAAGCCGGCAAACCAGGCATCACGCCGGGCGTTGGTGGTACCGGTCTTGCCCACGATGTCGCCGCGCTCAAGCGTCAGTGCGGCGCGGCCGGTACCGTGTTCGATGACGCCACGCAGCATGTCGCGCAGGATGTAGACGGCCTCGGGGTCGGCAATGCGCTGGGCGATGGTATACGTCTCGCCGTCGATGTCCACGGTGTCCTGATCCTCGGCGCAGCCGCGGCAGGCAACCTCGGGCTCGGCTTTATAGACCTCGACGTTGTCGGTGTCATCGCCGCGCACAATGCGTTCGATATACCAGGGTGAGACTTTAAAGCCGCCGTTGGCGAGTATCGAATAGGCATTGGTCATCTCAAGCGGGGTCAGGCTCGCGCTGCCAAGCGCCAGCGACAGCCCGCGGGGCAGGTGGTCAGGGTTGAAGCCGAACCGTTCCAGAAAGCTGATGGTATAGCCAAGCCCCATACTTTGCAGGATACGAATGGTGACCAGGTTGCGCGAACGGGCGAGTGCCGGGCGCAGGCGCATAGGGCCTTTGAAATCGTTGCTTGAGTTGACCGGGCGCCACAGCGTATCGCTGCCGTCGTTGATCACCACGGGCGCATCGTTGACCACGCTTGCTGCGTTCATCTCGCCGTTGTTTAGCGCCGCCAGGTAGATGAACGGCTTGAAAATGGAGCCCGACTGGCGGCGTGCCTGAATGGCGCGGTTGAACTTGCTGGCGTTGAAGTCAAAGCCGCCCTGCAGCGCGACAATCGCGCCGGTGCGCGGCTCCTGCGCGACCAGTGCGCCTTCGGCCGCGGGGCGCTGGGAAAGGCGCAGGGTGTCGTCGTCATCGATGACCACGCGGATCAGGTCGCCACGGCGGGCAATTTGTTCGGCGTTGTCTTTACGCGTCCACTGCATGCCTTCCCAGCCAAGGGTGTGAGCTTTTTCGTCGCCGGTGAGCACGCGCATTTCGCGCCCGCTGCTTTCCACCACGATGGCCGGCGTCAACATCCCGTAGCGCGGTGTACGCTGGAGCACCTGTACCCAGTTGCTCACGTCGCCTTCAATGCCCTCGACTTCGATCTGGCTGCGCTC
>Ga0307967_1000313_pt1 | contig 34223 bp, 25 predicted proteins | sample OrgLakmetagen648_FD_201828 | JGI IMG/M metagenome (GOLD analysis project Ga0307967, IMG submission 201828) | Saline water microbial communities from Organic Lake, Antarctica - #648 | ecosystem: Environmental > Aquatic > Non-marine Saline and Alkaline > Saline | place: Antarctica: Organic Lake... | reverse complement strand
CAGCGCATCAAAAAGTATCAACCAGAACTCTCGGTTTACTCTATATTTTTGTATAACTAATGTCTTAATAAACAATTCAAACCTTGTTTATCAATTCAACTACCCATTAAAATAAGGGTAGAACCATTTTTTATTGCCTTCATGAGCTTGCTTCGCTGTGGAATCCCAGGCCCTCCGATTTTGGCATTTATGAAAAACTAAGCACAAGTTTTCTAAAACCGATTGTTCCCCTTTATTAGTAAAGAATTCAAAGCATTGAAAAACTTTCACCGTACAGCAATGTTTTAAAGTATAAAAGTACTTATTTCAATATAAGAGTGCAGTAACATTTGTAACATTGATAGGAATTGATTTTTTAATTTAGTTAGTGTCTGGTCTTTGCAAGAAAACTTCAAATACTGCGTTAAGCTCGTTTTAAATTGCAATCATCCCGACGTTGACAGTCGGGACTCCTGACAATTATAAACTTAACAAGCCTTGTCTTTGAAGTTTTCTTATCAAAGATCTAAAAATGATTAGTTTTCTTGCGGACACTAATTACAGAAGCATTTCCATTTGGTAGCGGAAACACAACTTTAAGAAGTGGTTTTTGGTAATTCGGGTTCTCGCATGTTGTGTAAATTCCAGAATAGATCACCTCATTTGTGTTTTTTACTATTCGGTACCAAATTGTCCATTTGGTTTCTTTAGTTTTTTATTCTTTAGTTTAATTATTTCACTTACCACGCCTTTTGCAGTATCAATGGAGTTCAGTGGTAAATTTAATTGTTGAAGTCGCTTACTAAATATGAGGTAAAGTAGCTTACCAAATGGTTTAAAAACACCTTTCCATTCAGACCATACTTCAAAGTCATAATTTGAAGTATTTTCATAAAAGTCGGCAACTTTGTCGTTCAATTGGTATTTGTCATTGTCGGAAATTCCGATCTGTTCCATTTTTTCAAGAAGTCCAGAATTCGGTAAGTTTTTTTGAATTTCTAAATGCTCTTCTTCCGCTAGTTCAAAAATGAATTTATCTTTGATTAAATCGGTATTCCCAACAGGTCCAATTAACCACTCAAAATCGTTTGGATTTATCTTTCTCCCTGAGAATTTAACCCAAATTTGAGTGATGTTATCTTGTATTGCCATTAATTCCGTTCAATTTGTTACCAACTTCTCTATCTGAATAACAAAAGTGAATACAAAAAAAATCCTTCCATCGGTAAAATCTATGATTTTGCTGACGGAAGGATTTTTTTTGAGACGAAGAGAAATAATTAATATATTTTGAATCTTAATTATTTTCTTATAAAAAAGATGGATTGTTATCACTTAATCTTCTAATTTATTTTCTGTTTTAGATACTTCAAAAGTATATTTAAAAATTAGTTACATAATAAGGGTTTTAAATAAGCCATTAAAATAGTGGTAGAACCTTATTTTTTAAATTTACTTTTAATACGTTCTAATTTTTGTATCCGTTCTTGTAGCTTATTATTGGCAATTGTCAATTCAGATTCTTTTTCTGTAGCTTCATTAGTCAATTCTCCTATTTCTTCGCTTAAATCCTCAATTTCTTCTTTGTTTTTGGAAATATCTTTTTTCAGACTCTTTACGTCTTTAGATAATTCTTTAACCTTTTTCTTCGTGGCTTTAACTTTGCTTTTATAGTATTTAGGTAAATAAGATTCTAAAAAGCTGGTCAACATTTGATTCATTACCGCATATTCTTCAGGAGTTTCTTTTTTGTCAATATAAATATCATAACCAAAAGAACCGAAAACCTTCATTTCAGATCCAACTTCATCTTCAACTATCTTTGTGTAGAAGTCCATACGTTTAGTAGAAATAGCCTCTATAACAACATCTTCAGCATATAGTAAGTCTTTATTTGATAAAAAACCAATGCCTTTAATTTTAAAATCATAGTTGTCTTTTAAAAAAGATTTCCATGCCTTTTTAAGCGGTTTTGGCTCAGGATCTAAGTTGACAACAATGCAAGGTCTTTCACTGTCCTTGTGTTCCACCATACCATCTTTCTGATTGGCTTTTTGGGCATATACATTTTCAGTTGAAGCAAACAGTACAATAGCTAAAAAGCTTAACTGCGCTAGAATTTTGAGGTAATTTATTTTCTTCATAATAATTCATTTTAGGGAAAAGTTGGCTCCTTATTGGTTCATAAAATAATTCTATTATTTGGTGAGTTTAAACTAATCATTTTTTAGAAATAAAACAAGCGTTACCTTGGTTTCTCAAAAAAGGTAACCACTAATTCCTTTTCTCAGATGAAGAAAAATTATTCAAATCGAGCTAGAAGAGTCTAATATTTAGGTGTTCTTGTAATTTCAACTATTTAGTGTCTGGTCGGAAACAGCACAAAATTAAAATTGATTCTTTTGAGTATATTTTGCTTTTTTTCTCGTCGGCTGATGGTATGGCATCTCCTAAAGAAAGAAAATCAAACCGCAGCGAAGCAAGCTCATAGCCTGTCCCGAGAAATCGGGAAAAACCTTAAAAAATGATTATGATTGTATAAATATTTCTCGAAATTTATACAATTTATAAAAATCGTCTGTTTCCGACCAGACACTATTTTACGATTTTTAAAAATTTAAGCACTGCCTTTAGACTTCTACTAGGAATTTCCTCCATTGGCACATGACCAGACTTATCCAGTATGACTAAAGTATCATTTGGTAAATCTTCATGAAATTTATAGGCGTTTTCCACAGGGATTAATAAATCATTCTCTCCCCAGAGTATAAGCGTTGGCTGATTAATGTCGCCAATACGCTTGTATGCGCTGGGGTCTTTAGAGGAATTCAACCTATCTACAAATGCCTGTCGATTTCCCGCCCTGAGTGTAAGTTCAAAATACCTGTCAACTAATGAATCCGTTATTTTTGACTTATCGAAATAGACATTTTCTATACTAGACTTAACTAAAAATCGGGGCGTTACATAGGTAAATAGATGCTTAACTACAGGGATCTTTGCTAATTTAAAGGCGACGGGTAAACTTTTCGAAGTTGTTGGATATCCAGCAGGGTCAATTAAAATTAGTTTTGTTACCATGTCGGGCTGTTTTAGGCTATAGTTCCATGCTATTTGACCTCCTAATGAATTACCAACTAGAATGCATTGTTTGATTTTCAAAGCAGTCAAAAAATCCTTTAAGAAATCAGTATAATGAGTCAATGAGTAGTCACGATTTGGAAACGGCCCTGTTAATCCGTAAGCAGGAAGATCCATTCTGATAACTCGATTTGACATCTTCAAACTATCGGACCAGTTATCAAAAGTGTGCAAACTAGACCCTGTACCGTGGATGAGTACAATTGGTATAGTGTCGGTTTTGTTTCCCTCGTCACGATAATGTACATCCATTCCATTAACCGAAATAAATAAAGAAGCAGCATTGGTATACTTTGATTTTAACTTTTCCAAGGGTATGTCGCTGTAACCAAATAGTAGAACAATTAGCAGTAAGAACAAGATGGCAAGCGATAAAATAATCTTTACACCTTTGATTAATTTCTTCATGATTTTACATTATTTATAAACTGTTGACATTTTACAATTCGGATTAACTATCATCAAAATAGAGGCTATGTCAACTCACTTTTAGCGGGAATTTGATCCATTGCTCGCTCCGCTATTGCTGTTATGGATAATGAAGGATTCACACCAGGATTTGCTGAAATCATCGAACCATCAACAATATATAGATTATCATAACCAAAGACTTTATTGTCTTTATCAATCACACCTTGTGTAGCATTTCCTCCCATAACAGCGCCGCCCAGAATATGAGCAGTTGATGGAATACCTGAAAGTGTCTCTACTGCAAATGATGTACTTACCCCATTTACGGCCTTGCTATATTCTTTAATCAACTTGACGGATTCTGGTATAAAAGGAGTTGGCCTTTTTCCTGTGCTCAAAGATGAACGCATAAAACCAAAACGATTTCGTTTGAAACGAAGCGTACTATCTAATGTTTGCATGAAAAGGAGGACGACTGTTTTTTTTGCCCAGCTATTCACAAAATAAACTTTGAAATATTTGATAGGTGATTTTATTACTGACCATATTACCTTCGCTAACCGTATAAAAATATTCTTGCCCGTAGCATAAGGTAAATGAACTAACTTCCAAGCATTGGAACCCTCAGAATATCTACAGATTTCAAGGTGACTATTCTCATCAGTATCTAAAATACTTCCTATAGCAACTCCTTTTGAATAGTTTTTATCTTTTTCAAGACTTGAGACACTGACCAAAGTTTCATTATTTGTTCTTATGTCTTTGCCCAATTTATCCGAGATATTCGGTAAAGAAGTTTTCTTTAGATTAAGCAATAGTTTAATAGTACCCAACACACCGCCAGAAAAAATAACGCTTTTACTTGTGATTTTCTTTTTTCTTTTTAAGAATTTCGTACTGGTTCTTAATGATACCTCGTAACCATTCAATCCATCTTTAGTATTTAATGGGCTAACATCATAAACTTCATGTTCAGCCAATATTTCAGCACCGTATTTTTGTGCTAAATACAAATAGTTTTTATCTAATGTGTTTTTGGAATTATTTCTACACCCCGTCATGCATGCCCCACAATAATTGCAGCCAGTTCTTTTTGGACCCATACCTTCAAAATAAGGATCCTCTTTGGTGACGTTTTCTTCTCCAAAATATACAGCAACATTGGTGGAATCGAATTTATCTTCCATATTTAGTTTTTGAGCGACTTTTTTAAGCCCAATATCTCCGTCAAATAATTTTGGCGTTTTAGCTGCTCCGAGCATTCTTAAGGCTTCTGTATAATAGGGCGCTAGTTCACTTTCCCAATCATTTAAATTACTCCAGCTACCTGTTTTGAAAAATGTTGATTTAGGGATAGGTAATGTATTGGCGTAAACCAGTGAACCTCCGCCAACACCTGTTCCTGAAAGAACAGCGACATGCTTGAAAATACTTAATTTCATAATACCAAAGAAACGGAAACCTGGTACCCAAAGCCATTTTCTTAAATTCCAATTGGTCTTAGGGAAATCTTTGGCTTTGAACCATTTTCCTTTTTCAATCACTAAAACCTTATATCCTTTTTTCGATAATCTTAAGGCACTAACCGACCCTCCAAAACCACTTCCAATTATTACATAATCATAATCCATTTTTCGTATTTCAGTATTATTTACCATCCTATTTTACAGACGAGAATTAGCTTAAAGTAAAAGAGTGTGCTTTTGTATTGTCTCTTAGTCAAATATAAACATTTTTATTTCACACAACTGAAAAATTATGGCCATATGATTTTGTGGAGTATTCTTTTATCTCTGGTTATTTTACTCCAGAGACTTAATTTCTTGGTAGAACTATTAAGTTTTGAAAAGAGCGAAATTGATTACCCAAAGCATTCCAAATAGAGCGGAAATTATTCGCCTTTCAGAAAATAAAAAATTGTATATTTTCTAACTTGTAAACGACAGATGTTCTAAGTTTTTCAGCTGTCAAATAATTAGATATTTTTACGAAAAATTAAAAAAAGATATTACGTACCAATTAAAAAAATGGCGATATTAGTAAATTGACACACGTTAAAAACATTAAAACAACAATAAAACAAGTCTATTTTCTTAAATTAATATTTTAAAAGACAAATAGAATAGTAACCTAATTGAATGTTCATGGGTCCATTTGGTTCCGTTGAGATCGTACTTTAAATCAAAAGCTATGGTAATTTATTAAAATTTATGGTGTTATGATTTTCTGCAAATAATCACCCAACAAGTCTTCCAAGTTTTCTTTGTCATGCAATTGATCGTAGCGGACATCCATAGCATAAAGATGTGCTTTTTGTTGATCTGAAAGCTGAATTTTAAAAACAAATGCTTTGAAATCATCATCTAGAAGTCCTATTGGATTTACAATCGGCAAAGATTCAGATACGATTTCAGCAGTTGCAACAGCTTTAATTTCATTCAGTACATGAATGATTTCTGGAGCAAAAACTCCATAAGAAGTTTCATAAAACTCAGTAAATCCGCCATTTGTTACCGTTTGATTCATTTTTACAATAATAAAGACCATCTTTTCAGGAACTGTCAAATCTTGAACTACTTGATACCATTCATTCCAGTTTTCAGCATCATAATTGGAATCTTCGAGTAGTTCTTCTGCTGATCTAAATAAGCGACTAATTAAAGCCCTGTTTGAAATGTTTTCCATGGGGGTAAAGGTAAAAAAAATCAGACAACCATCCAGATAAGAGTCCGGATTCAAATTAATCGTAGGATATGAAATTTAATCTATTTCTTTGAAAAAGAATCAATATTGCGTTCAAGAAGAGAAGTGTCAATTACATTAGCATCTATCATTTCTCCGTTTTTTCCAATTAAAACATAGTGTGGAAGTCCGCTAAAATTATATTTCTTAAATAATTCTTTGGATTGCTCAGCTGCAGCAAACAAATGAAGCCCTTTCACATTTTCTTTATCGATATAGTTCTTCCATTTTTCTTTTTTGTCCTCTACATTAACAAAGAGGATAATCACATTTTCATTTTCTTTAAATTTCTTGGCCAATGCTTCGGTTTGAGGAAGTGCAATAAGACAAGGCGAGCACCAAGTGGCCCAAAAATCGATAAAAACAACTTTGCCTTTTAATGAAGCTAAGGAAACTGTATCGCCTTTGCTATTTTCTAAAACAAAATTGGGTGCTGGGTTACCTTTTGAAAGCTTTGTACTTCGAAGGTAAATATTTTCAATTAGTTCAATATATTCGGGTGTTTGACAAGTCCTTTTATAATCTTCCATCAATGCATTCCATCCTTCACTCTCGTGAGATTTATGGGTATAATGGTGCATAAATTTAGTCAATTGAAAATCCAATACTTTTCCCTTAAATGTGGATTTTAAGAAGTCATATCTTCTTTCATAATGAAATTCATTTTTTACTTCTACCGTGTCATGAACCCCCTTTGGATTAAGCAAAACTTCGTAAATATATCGACTCAAAGCATTCGAATAATAAGGGTTATCGTAGGCCTTTTGATTATCTAAATCAATAGCCCAAATAAACGCATAATAATCGTCCGGTAAGTCCTTATAGATTGGCCTTCCGTTTTCACCTCTATTACTGAAATCTACTTTAAACATCCAACGCGGATCTACATATCCGTATTTCAAGTAGTTTTTTATGTAGCCATTAAAATCATTAGAGAAAAGAGTCGTATCAAAAGAATTTAATAAGACTCGATTTTCATTTTGAATACTGTCAACATACTCCAAATAAAGAAAGGGATCCATGTTTCTCGCATGTCGGTATGCACGCTTTTGATAATAATGCAGCGTCTGTGTTGCTAAGAAATTATTGGCTTCATTTCCTCTCCCTTCATAATGCAGTGTTGAATCAAACAAATCGTAATCAAGTGTAATATAAAGGCTATCTCCAGGAGTAAGATAAGTTTGAGAATATTCATCTGCTACATTTATACTTGCCTCACCAGATTTATCCCATTCAAATTCAGCGAAAAACTGACCATTCTCATCCAATGAAACATTCACAGCAGTTCGTTCAATGTATTCAATGTGATTATTAAAATAAATTACTTTAAAATGAGTGTTTTTCGGTGCGTTTAAAATCTGACCTGAAACATAAACCTGGCTATTTAAAAAGGAGATGCTAGACATCGTAGCTATAAAAAACAGAGATATTTTATTGAATTTCATGATAATTTAGTTTAAACAATACGCATCATTAAATGCATAATGACCATAAAATATTAGAAATCAAAATAATAACTCAATTTTTTTAAAGCGATTAAATCCAACGAGTAGTAAGAAAATCTATTTTAAAATGAGTATAGTTTTGTTTTTAAATATTTACTGCTCCTCAAATTTCCCCACTAACACCCAATCCAAAAAGTGCAAAATCATATTTACAAGGATCCGTTGCATCCATCATTCTTAGATTCTCCATCAGTTCTTCCAATGCTTTCCAATCGTCTTGTTTTCTTGTAATCAAGCCAAGTGTTCTGGCCACATTTCCGGTATGCACGTCGAGTGGGATATAAAGTTCGTTTATGGCTACCGCATTCCAAATTCCAAAATCGACGCCCTTTTCGTCTTTTCTGACCATCCACCTTAAGAACATGTTTAGTCTTTTCGCTGCGGAACCTTTTTCTGGATTTGCTATGTGCTTTTCGCTTCTTTTCTCATGCGGTGTTTCCATGAAATATTTACGGAAGTTTATAATTCTTTGTTTTACACCTTTTTCATTTGGATTTAAAGAGAACCAAGTTTCCAACGAGTCATTTTTAGAATAACAGTCTTTTAAAGCACGGAGAATAAAATCTAAATCGTCTGTATTGAAAGTACGGTGAACAAAAGCTTTTTCGGAAAGCATTCCTGATTCGTAATTCATTACATAATCGAAAGGGGAGTGGTCCATGATTTCAATAAGTTTATTTCCATTGTCGATAATCATCTTACGCTTTCCCCAAGCGATTAAAGCAACTATGAATCCAATGATTTCAACATCTTGCTTTTTATGGAAACGGTGGGGCAAGAGCACAGGGTCATCTTGAATGAAGTCTGTCGTATTGAACTGATCAACCTTTACATTAAGTAAATCTTCTATTTCGCTAAAGCTAAGTTTATATAAATTTTCCATCCGCCATTTCTAATTTACGATCAGAAATATCTGCAAGCTGCGTATTGTGTGTTACAATAATGAAAGTTTGACCGAAATTTTCACGTAAACTAAAGAACAATTGATGCAATTCTTCAGAGTTTTTAGTGTCCAGATTTCCCGAAGGTTCATCTGCTAAAATCACTTTTGGACTGTTCATCAAGGCACGAGCAACCGCAACTCTTTGTTGTTCACCTCCAGATAAAGCAGAAGGTTTATGGTCATCTCTATTTTTGAGATTCAAAAAAGAAAATAATTCTTTAGCACGTTTTTCAGCAGCTTGTTTTTGATCACCACGAATCAAAGCCGGTAAAATAGCGTTTTCAATTGCAGAGAATTCTGGCAATAACTGATGAAATTGAAAAACAAATCCAATCGATTCATTTCTAAATTGCGCCAATTGTTTTTGCGATAATTCGAATGGAAGTTGTTCACCAACACGGTATTCACCCTGATCTGGATGCTCAAGAGTTCCAAGTATTTGGAGTAAAGTTGTTTTTCCAGCACCAGAAGAACCAACAATCGAGATAAGTTCACCTTCTTTAACAGAAATATCAATACCTTTAAGTATCTTTACTTGGTCGTATGCCTTAGTTATATTTTTGGCTTGAATCATAGGAGGACGAAAATAATATATAATTTGTGTATATACTGGAATTAACTTAATTTTGTTGGTAATAGATGGAAAATTTCGAACAACATTATCCCCAAAAGCCGATCTTAATGAAAAGGAAAAGCAATGGTCACATTTCGCTGACTGTTCTTTCTATGGTTATTTTCGCAATTACTTTCTCACTGATCCTAGACGATTACTACTTGATAGCTATATTGTTAGGTGTCCTTTTATTTCATGAATTAGGACATTTCCTCATGATGAAATTATTCAATTATGAGGAACTCAACATGTTATTTATCCCTTTTATGGGGGCTATGGTTTCGGGACGAAAGAATGAATATTCTCAAATTGAAAGTTCACTGATGGTTATTGCTGGCCCGTTGCCTGGAATACTACTCGGATTTGTTCTTTTATACAACGGATGGGGCGAACCCTCCTCATTATCTATTCAATTGGGCGTAATCCTAATTTTGTTGAACGTAATGAACTTAATCCCTATTGATCCTTTAGATGGTGGACAATTGATGCGCATCTTATTCTTTAACAACTATGAATTTGCGCAATTGATATTTACCGCTGTATCTTCTTTAGCCATAGCAGGAATTGGATTATATTTCAATTCTTGGTTAATGATTATTTTTGGTTTACTGCTTGGATTCAGAATCAGAAACAAGCATAAACTTTATTTGATCCGCAAGGACATGAAGGATGATGATATTGAATACGAATCCAATTATGAGGATATTTCTAATAAAACGTATTCTAAAATTAAGCGCATCATTATAGAACACACACCAGTGCTAGTCGATATTCAAGAATACAATGAAGAAGACAAATACAATCAAATTGTAGCCAAACAAGTGGATGGGGTTTTGTTTCCACCAACAAAAAAAGATGCTTCTATCTTTTTTAAATTAATTATGATGCTACTTTGGGCAGGAGGAATTATTCTTTCCGTTTATGCCTTTTTATCAATAGATTTCAATACAATAATCAATGCGTTTCAAAATAGGTGAGAAAGTAGGTTTTCTTAAAGAAGTTGGTGGTGGAATTATCAGATCATACAAAAATGATGAAATCGTTATTGTAGAAGATGAAACTGGATTTGACCGAGAATTTTTAATAAATGATCTTAACGCAATTCATGGTGATCAGAGCAATATTCTCAATGACAATTTCGATATAAATGATGTGATTGAGGAAACTGTGAGTTACGAAAAAGACCTTGGAGATATTACCAGAAATAAAGGATTTTGGGAAATTGACTTGCACACACATGTTTTGATGGAAAGTGAAAGAGGCTTAAGTAATGGCCAATTATTAACACATCAATTATTAGAATTCAAGCGCTTTTACAGAAAGAGCAGAGAAAAGGGTGTTCGCAAATTAATAGTAATTCATGGAGTAGGAGAGGGCGTACTCAAATCTGAAATCCGTAACTTCCTGGATGGAAAAGAAGGCCTTGAATTCTATGATGCTGATTTTCGAAAATACGGAAAAGGGGCAACCGAGATAGAATTATTTTATCGTTAGTTACAAATTCTGAAATGCAGTGCTATATTAAGAATTAAAGGATTTTAAAATTATAATTTTCACTAAAAGCAGAAGATAATAGTTAAACAAATTCTATCCTTTTATGTTATAGAATAAATAAAACAAAATTTAAAAAAATACAAATGAAAAGTATAATTCTAGGACTATTATTAGCGAGCGCAGCGTTCACCTTTGCGCAAGAAAAAACAATATACGATTTCGAAGTAGAAACAATAGACGGAGAAATGGTTAGTTTATCAGAATATAAAGGCATGAAGATAATGATTGTTAACACGGCCTCTAAATGCGGTTTTACTAAACAATATGAGCAGTTACAAGAGTTATATGAAAAATATGGAAAGGATAATTTCGTGGTTCTAGGATTTCCATCCAATGACTTTATGCGTCAAGAGCCAGGAAGTGATGAGCAAATTGCTGCTTTTTGCAAGAAAAACTATGGTGTAACTTTCCCTATGATGTCAAAAATTTCAGTTAAGAACGATGAAATGGATCCTTTGTACAAATATTTAACAACAGAAGCTTTAAACGGTAAAATGGACAGTAAAGTAAAATGGAATTTCCAAAAATATTTGATTGGAACAGAAGGTAAATTGGAAGAAGTTTACTACTCTCAAACCGTTCCAACTGATAAAGTTATTATTGATTGGATTGAAAAGAAGTAATTACATTCCTAAAAAAAATACAACTGAGGTTAATAGTTGATTTTTTTTATGTTTTTTACTAATAATTCCTTAAATTTGAGGTGTTGGATTTGTTGCACCAATGACTGATATTAATTATCAGTAGCAAATAAGAAGCTTTTCGTAACTAAAAGCACAAAACATTTTAAAAATATAAATGGGTAGATCGCAAGAATCGTTTAGTAAACGAGAGAAGGAAAAGAAAAAAGCAAAAAAGAAAAAAGAAAAAATGGCTAAGAGAGTTTCTCGCAATGATGATAATAATCAAGGCGGCTCTTTAGATGACATGATTGCTTATGTTGATGAGTTTGGTAATTTAACCAATACTCCGCCAGATGTAACAAAAATTCGTGAAGAGGTTGAAGCGGAAGATATCGTAATTGGTGTTCCAAAGAAGGAAGATTCAGGTGAACCAGAAATTAATGTTGGTACGGTTGCATTTTACGACAGCAGTAAAGGATTTGGGTTTATTAATGATAATAACTCTGGAGAGAAGTATTTCTTCCACGTAAACAATGTTACTTTTGATATCAACGAAAACGATAAAGTTACTTTTGATATCGTTCGCGGTAGAAAAGGAATGGATGCCGTAAACGTTGCTCTTGCTTAGGTTTCTTTTACCTATAAAATTATTTTAAACTGTCTTAACACTGAAATTCGAAAGAATTTTTGTGGGAAGACAGTTTTTTCATTTGAGGCTGCGGCTCCCTCAAAACAACAAATAAAAAATCCACGACTTTATCTAATATCAAAAGTGGGTAAATTTTAAAGTAACTTTGAAGGGACTAATGCAATTTTATAACTAGTGTCTGGTCGGAACGGAAACAGACAGTTTTTATTCCCGATTTTATCGGGATGAGAAATATTTATTCAATCACATAATTTTTTAAGGTTTTTCCCGATTTCTCGGGACAGGCTATGAGCTTGCTTCGCTGCGGTTTGATTTTCTTTATTTAGGAGATACTTTAGCATCAGCCGACGAGAAAAAAAGTAAAGTATACCAAAAAAAATCAATTTTATTTTTTTGCTGTTTCCCAACTAACAATAAATACTAGCACGGGCTTATATATGGTAGAGAATGTCAAAGCCAAACGACCCAAAACTTTCAATCAAATGGCTAAAAAGATAGTATAAGGAACAATTTTTTAAATCTAATCCAAAAAAAAACTGTTAACGAATATCGCTAACAGTTTCTAAAATATATCATTAAATGCAAAATATCAGCTCGAGGTATCTCGAGATTCAAAAACCACATCTATAATTAGTTAAAGGTTTTGCCTTAAGCTAATTCAGCATCTCTCTTAGACTTTCTATAAAGACAAATCGTAAAAATCTTTCTTTTGCCGAATCGAAATTGTTTATCTGCATTCACAAATTTGATGTACAAAGGCTTAGAAACAGCGAAATACTCATAAGTACTTCCGTTTGTAAACTCAACCTCTAAAACCTGATTCTTCCAATTAAAATCAACAATTGCACAAGTATCGAGGATATTGTTGTACTCCTCTAAGTTGTTTTCCTTCGTTTCTGGAGCAATACTGATCAAAAACTCATAACCTTGGGTAATCTCACGACTTTTCTCTTCAGCTTCTAAAGCTTTTTCATCTTGTTCCTGAAATTTATCTGGGTGCCACTCTTTTACTAAAGAACGGTATGCTTTTTTGAGTTCAGCTAGATTAATAGCTCCTTCAACCTTAAACAGTTTTTTGTATTGATTAATACGTTTCATTGATTCAAATTAAAATGTGTGCAAAAATACGTACATTATTATTGGGTGACGTAAGAAAAAAGGATAAGTTTTAAAAAAAGATGCTGAATTCTTAAAATTCTGTGTAAATAAATTTATAAACTACTGATTATGAGTTGTGATATTTAGTCGACTAAGAAATGTGTTTGAAATTTAAATAATAAAACACCTCAAAATGTAACTTTTTTCTTAGTTAGGATACTTACTATCAAAGCCTTAAATTCGAAGTAAATTTATGAACGATTATCAAACTAAATTTTTAATTCTATACGAGCCTGTGCACGAATCATTTGCAAGATTTTGTCATGCAAAAGCCTATGGTCTTATGGAAGCCGAAGATTTGATTTCTGAAACAGTGCTCATTGCATTGGAGAAGTTCGATAAAATCAAGAATGATGAAGCTTTTTTGAGTTTTCTTTTTTCGGTGGCAACAAATATACTGAGAAGTAAAAACCGAAGATTGAAATTTAAAGCAGAGTATAATGAAAGTAAAGCTTTTGTTATAAAAGAGGAGGGAATTGATGCAGAAACAAGGTTAGACGTAACCATATTATACAAGGCATTAAATGAACTTCCTAAAGCTCAAAAGGAAGCACTTATACTTTTCGAAATAAGTGGGTTTTCATTGAAAGAAGTTGCAGAAATACAACACTCAAAATCATCTGCGGTAAAACAAAGGTTAAAGAGAGGTAGAGTAGCATTGGCAACTATTTTAAAGTCTGACCAACTTAAAAATGAACCCGAGAATAAAAGGTCACAACTATTATTAACCATTTTTTTATAGTATGGAAAATATGGAATCGAAAAGTATCGAAGAATATTTCAGCAAGGCAAATAAAATGCCTTTGGCAATGAGTTTTGCCGACGTACAATCTTTAGTTAGTGCTAAAGGAGTAACCAGCCCGCCTAAAAAGAGCTGGTGGAATCTTAAAAACATCATCATCATGACAATTTCTGCAATTCTTACAACTGCTATCTTGGTTTACAGTTTATCAGTAAATACAAACAGTGACTCAAGATACACGCCTAATAAATTAACGTTTGAAAATAATCTTGAAATCGATTCGGAAAAAGAGATAAAGCAATTGACTTACATCCAAAAACCTGAAGGCAATGGAAATGTGTTGGTTTCAAATGAAGTTATTTCAAACATTGGAGCTGAGCATCCGAAAGGACAATTAATAGATTTAGACGCTTCAACTATTCATAATTCAGAACAAAGTATTTTTGAATTAGGTGAATTTTTAAAATTCTACAATAATTATTCAAATAAAAATTCAATCTCAATTGAAAATATAGGATATGAAGAAATAAATTCTATTTCAAAAGATCCAATTAGCAAAATTGATGGAGAAACAAAAACAGTAACTCAATCGATTGATGCTGCTAATTTGAAAACTTTTGTTCTAACCAATAAATTTGGAAAAATTAACGTAGAAACTTGGAGTAAAACAACTATTAAAGTCACTGCACATTTCACATTAGAAACTAAGAGCCATGAAGACTCAGGAAAAGGATTAGAAGATTTCAAATTGAATTTAAATACTGAAGGCAGTAATGCTATCGTAAGCACGAATTGGGATAATCTCAATAATTGTTCTGATAACTCCAATTTTACAAGTAGGAATAAAGGATTATTCAATTTTCTAAGTAAGAATAATATGAAAACTGAAGAAGGAGAAAAAATTAAATTCAAGCAATTTAAAATTGAATATTCTATAAAAATCCCAAAGTATTTCAATGTAAATTTAACAAATAGTTATGGAGATATTGAATTGCAAACTATTGATGGCATAGCAAATATAGAAGTATTCCAAGGAAATTTATTGGCAAATGACATGAAGGAATTAGAACTAAATCTTAAATATGGATCCGCAGAAGTGAATAACATTACAAAAGGAACTGTTGAAGGGTTTCAGAGTAAATTAAAGTTAGGAAATTCTGAAAAATTAAAACTAATTTCAAAGTATTCTACAGTAAAAATTGGTAGAGTAGAGGACTTGAATTTAGAAGGATTCCAGACAAATTTAGTAGCAAGTGGTACAGTTAAAAACATTGAAGGAAGTTGGAAATATGGAAAACTTGAATTGTTACAAGATGCAGAAAATGTAAGGTTAGTAACTTTTCAAACTCCTTTTATTGCTCAGAATATAAATTCTTTAATCATTAACATCAAATATGGAGAATTGACAGCCGCTTCAATTAATAACCTAGAATTACCAGAAAGTTTCCAATCAAAAATTAAAATCACAAATGTTGGCGATATTAAAGGTGATTTAAAGTATTCGCCATTACAAATTGATTTACTGAAAAATGAAATGGACGTCACAACATTTAATGGAAATATAAATGTAAAGAATATAGATGCTAGTTTTACAGCTTTAAATTTGGAAACAAAATATACGAATATCAATTTAAGATTTGATCCGAATGCTAAATATGATCTTGATGGTGAAATTGCTTTTTCTAAATTGGTTATTTCTGATGGTTTTGTAAATGAAAGTGAGAGGAGTTCAGGGAGTAGTAATGTGAATTATTATACTGGGACATTTAATGAAAACATAGCTAAGGAAGCATCTAAGGTGTATTTGAAAAGTTTTCAGGGAAAGGTGGTGATTGAGTAGGTTTGGGTTGATTTGTATTTGGAATTGGTTGTGTTGAATAAATTGCTATCCTAGTCTAAAAAGATAGATTCACAATTTCCAAAAAAATATTCTGGGAAATAACTGTATAGAGCCTTCTTTGAAAATGATATAATCAAAATTTACTTGCACGATGATGTGTTTTTATTTGTAACTTAAAAGCAGAAAACACATATAATTTTCACAGAATTTTACGATTGGCCTAAAACACCCAAATGATTTGATAGTTTTGTAGAGATACATATTTGTCCTATAATTAATATTATGTTAAATAGAATTAGCCAAAGTAAAGAGACTATCTATTAAACAATCTCTTTTACTTATAATTCTACTCCATTTAAAACCACACAACAATTCTCAAACAAAATCTCTATTCCTTATTCTTATCTTCATTATCATCCGACGAACTAAACAAATCCCATTCCACCTGCTCAGATGGCTTATCTTTAATTGGTCGTCTTGACAAACTTCTTTTTCTAGTTGCTGTTTTAGATTCTTCATTAGGTTCAGGGTCTACACTAGAATCCTCTTCCTTAGACTTTTCCTCTACTTTAGTTTCTGCCTTAAGCGCTGGAATACTATTATCAGTTTCTTTTTCTTTAGCTTTCTTTTTAACCTTTACTGTTTTCTTAACTTTCTTGAGAGGTTTGGAATCCTCTTCAACTTTCATAGTTTCTTCAGCTCTTGGTTCATCCTTTTCTTTACCAGCATCAGATTTAGGCGCTTTACCTTTTGGAGAGTCGTCATTTCCATCATCATCACCTGAATTATCATTTTCTGCGGAATCGTCCAAATCAGCATCGTCGTCAGAATCATCTTCATCAGCTTTCTCTGTTGATTCCTCTTTATCATCCGGCCAAGGAGTTTTACCTTGAATTTCGTGCGTTAATTCAATCTCTTTGGTTTTCATCTTTTCTAACTGATTTCCAATAGATTTCATTCCTTTCACATCAATAAACTCATTTAAACGCACTATTCTGTCTGGCAAGTGCTTTGTTGCTTTCAATAGTTTGTTGTAAATAATTTTTACTTCTGGTTCATATGCTGTTGAAACTGCATCCAAATGAGAGCCTTCTGCTTCGCTAATGAACGGCACTCTTCTATCTGTAGTAACTTCACAAACAAATCGCTTCGCATAGTGCATATCCTTTTCTGCATCATAATAAACAGCTGAAATAGCATGCTCTGGATTCCATTTTTCAATGTGAATCATATCATCATCAAAATGAGTTGTTAAATCAAAAGTAGATAATCTGTATTCTCCATTCTTATATAATGTCAGGATTTTATCATCTCCTCTAAAATGGCCAAGAAATTTGCCTCTCTGATCATCATTTAATCGACCAACGATATCATCATACCAAATTTTTCGAGCAGCAAGTGTTGATCCACCTACTTCTTTCTGTGTAATCTTAGAAATCGTTTCTTTGCTTACGATATTCCCTTTAGCAGAGCGACTTTTTATAATATTTTCTCCCAAGTCTAGATCAAAACGCAATTTTTTAAGATGTGTTCTTGCTCTCAGATTAACTGTTACTACTTCTCTTTCTCCATTCGGGTGACAAGCAAAATAAAGTAAAGTTGAACCTTTTTTGCCTGTTGTTAAATCATATTCCTTATCTCTTGTAATTGAATTCACAAAGAAACGCTTCATAAATGAATGTCCCGTCTTTCCATCTTTGTAGATCACATGATAAATTGTGCGCTTATCCCCTCTTTTCCATACGGCAACATGAACAATTCCTTTTCCAACAAATTTCTTGTCGGCTACTTTAGTGATCAACATTTTACCGGTATCAAAAAAGAGAATGACATCGTCAATTTCTGAACAATCTTGAACATATTCTGCTTTTTTGAGCTTATATCCTATAAATCCTTCCTTGTAATCAACATATAATTTCTCATTTGCAATAATTACCTTTGAAGCATTGATATTATCGAATATTCTAATTTCTGTTTTTCGTTCTTTTCCTTCACCATAACGTTTTTTCAAGTCCTTAAAGTAATCTACTGAAAAGTCAATTATATTATCAATGTTTCTGATTACAACAGCCAATTCATTTTCAATTTTCTGAATAATTTCATCAGCCTTGAATTTATCAAACTTAGAAATCCGTTTGATCTTGATTTCAGTTAAACGAATAATATCATCGCGGGTAACTTCTCGTTTTAAATGTTTCGTATATGGCTTTAATCCATTTTCAATTGCTGAAAGAACCCCTTCCCAAGTTTCTTCATCCTCAATTAGACTATAGACTCTGTTTTCTATAAAAATCCTTTCCAAAGAACTAAAATGCCATTGTTCTTCCAGTTCATCTTTACGGATTTCCAGTTCTCGTTTTAGTAAACGTACTGTATTATCAGTATTATTTTTTAAAATTTCACTCATTCCCAAGAAACGAGGAGTCTCTTTATCAATTACTGTCGAGTTTGGCGAAATAGATACTTCACAATCTGTAAAAGCATAAAGTGCATCAATTAACTTATCTGGTGAAACATTACTCGTCAAGTGAATCATTATCTCAGCTTCAGCAGCTGTATTGTCATCAATTCTACGAATTTTAATTTTCCCCTTATCGTTGGCACGTAAAACAGAGTCAATCAAAGAAGAAGTATTCGTTCCAAAAGGAATTTCTGTAATCGTTAACGTTTTGTTATCAATCTTGTTGATTTTCGCACGCACTCGAACCTTTCCTCCCCGTAAACCATCGTTATAGTTTGTGAAATCAGCCATCCCTCCTGTTAAGAAATCAGGCAGAATTTCTACTTTCTTTCCTCTTAGGTGGTTAATCGAGTTATCAATTAATTCAATAAAGTTATGTGGTAAAATCTTACATGCCAAACCAACTGCGATTCCTTCAGCACCTTGAGCAAGTAGTAATGGAAACTTCATCGGAAGATCTTCCGGTTCCTTATTTCGACCATCATAACTCGTAAGCCATTTGGTCGTTTTAGCATTAAAAGCGACGTGTAAAGCAAATTTAGATAAGCGTGCTTCAATATAACGTGGGGCTGCTGCGCCATCACCAGTGAGGGTATTTCCCCAGTTTCCTTGCATGTCAATCAGCAATTCTTTCTGGCCCATTTGCACCAAAGCATCACCGATTGAAGCATCTCCGTGCGGGTGAAACTTCATTGTATTTCCTATGATATTCGCTACTTTATTGTAACGACCATCTTCCAATTCCTTCATCGAATGAAGAATACGGCGTTGCACAGGTTTTAACCCATCATTTAATCCAGGAACAGCTCGCTCTAGGATTACATATGATGCATAATCAAGGAACCAGTTTTCGTAGAGGCCATCCAGTGAAATAATATTCTCATCGACTTTTTTGACCCCATTAACATCCTTATTCTCATCATTAGTTTCATCATTATCAGACCCTGGAACATCTTTGTTTTCCTCTTCGTCGTGATTGTTATCTTCCGCCATATTTTAAGATGCTTTTTCTATTTTTTCTTTATCACTTGCCACTTCTTCCGCAATGTCTTTCTCGACCCTCAAATTGTCAATAATGAATACTTGACGTGATGGTGTATTTTTACCCATATAAAAAGAAAGTACTTCTTCAATAGAAGAACCTTTACTTAGCAATACAGGTTCTAATCGAATATCTTCACCAATAAAATACTTGAATTCATCAGGAGAAATCTCCCCAAGTCCTTTAAATCTTGTTATTTCAGCTGTTTTCCCTAATTCTATTAACGACTCTCTGCGTTCTTCTTCTGAGTAACAATAACGTGTTTTCTTCTTCGTTCGTACCCTAAACAAAGGAGTTTGAAGTACATAAACATGATTTCTTTTTACTAAATCAGGAAAGAAACGCAAGAAAAATGTGAGCAACAACATACGAATGTGCATTCCATCGACGTCGGCATCTGTTGCTATTACGATTTTGTTATATCTCAAATTGTCCATGTCGTCCTCAATATCTAAGGCTGCTTGAATGAGATTAAACTCTTCGTTTTCATACACGACTTTTTTAGTTAGTCCGTACGTATTGAGTGGTTTTCCACGCAAACTGAATACCGCTTGTGTATTTACATCTCTCGATTTAGTTATCGATCCAGATGCAGAATCTCCCTCGGTAATAAACAAAGTTGTTTCTTCGCGACGATCATTCTTTAAATCTGTTAAATGCGCACGACAGTCCCGCAATTTCTTATTGTGTAAATTCGACTTCTTTGCTCTATCACGAGCAATTTTACGTATTCCAGAAAGTTCCTTGCGTTCTTTTTCAGATTGCTTGATCTTCTTTTCTAGAATATCAGCTATCTCTGTATTCTTATGTAAGTAATTGTCTAGCTTGGTCTTTAAAAAGTCATTAATAAAAGCACGCATTGACTTCCCTCCAGGCTCAATCTCTTGTGAGCCCAACTTTGTTTTTGTTTGAGACTCAAATATTGGTTCTACCACCTTCACAGCGACGGCTGCTACAATTGATTGGCGAATATCTGAAGACTCGTAGTTCTTATTATAAAAATCTTTAATCACACGTGCTACAGATTCTCTAAAAGCACTGTGATGCGTTCCTCCTTGTGTGGTATGCTGACCATTTACAAAAGAATAATAATCCTCACCATAAGTCCTTCCATGCGTAAATGCAACTTCGATATCGTCTCCTTCTAAGTGAACGATAGGATACAATGGATCCCCATCTTGGTTATTTTCTAATAAATCTCTAAGACCGTTTTTTGATTGGTACTTCTCTCCATTTAAATAAATTGCTAATCCTCTATTCAAATAACAGTAGTTCCATATCATTTTCTCTATGTATGGAATTTTAAATGCGAATTTCTTAAATATTTGTTCATCTGGATAAAACTCAACAAATGTTCCATTGCGTTCATCCGATTTTTCAATTTTCGGATCCTCTGATAATACTCCACGCACAAAAGAAGCACTCTTTAGCTCTCCTTCACGCACAGAATAAACCATAAAGTGGCTACTCAATGCATTTACTGCCTTTGTACCAACACCGTTTAGCCCAACAGATTTTTTAAAAGCTTTTGAGTCGTATTTACCACCCGTATTTATTTTCGAAACAACATCAACAACTTTTCCAAGTGGAATTCCACGGCCGTAATCCCGAATTGTTACCTTACCCTCTTTGGTTGTGATGTCAATTCGTTTTCCATTCCCCATTACGAATTCATCAACACAATTGTCAATGACCTCCTTCATAAGAATGTAAATCCCATCATCAGAAGAAGCTCCATCTCCCAGTTTTCCAATATACATTCCTGGACGCAAGCGAATATGCTCTTTCCAATCGAGTGAACGTATATTATCTTCTGTATAATTATTCTCTTGAGCCATATTTCTAACGCAAATTTTTGAGTGTGAAAACAAATATACTATCTATTTCTTAGTATTTTAGCAACCTTGTATTAAGGTTATGCACTATGTATAGTTAATAGCAATTTGAAATTGAAATCCACATTTAATCTGCCAATATAAGAATTTTTATTGAAATATTAAACCTACAAAAACATGAACCGCAAGTATTTAACTTATACTTTAATTGCGTTATCCTTAATGTTTATAAATCAAACATTTGCACAAGATAGTAATAGCATTAATATAACTCCAAAATTGGCAATCAACGCCTACTTGGAGGCTTATTATGGTTATGATTTTTCTTCACCTGAGAGCAACCGAAGACCAGGAGTTTTATACAATTATACCGATCACGATAAGCTTAATATCAATGCTGGGATTATAGGTTTAGCTTATCGCAGAACTCATTTTAGATCAAGTATTGCCTTTATTGGAGGTACATATGCTGATGAAAATTTAGCGGGTGAACCGAAATTATTTAATCATATTTATGAAGCCAATTTTGGCGTTAAACTATCAAAAAAACATGACTTATGGATAGATTTTGGAATTATGGAATCCAATTTAGGTTTTGAAAATGTAAGGAGTAATGAATGTTTCATACTGACACGCAGTCTTTTGGCGGAAAGTTCTCCTTACTATCTCAATGCTGCTAAATTAGGCTACACCTCAAAAAATAAAAAATGGGAGTTGGATTTACTCTTCTCAAATGGCTGGCAGCAAATGATTAATGGCTTCCCATCCGTTGGACATTCGGTTAAATACAAACCAAACGATAAGTGGGAAATTAACAGTAATTCATTTGCTGGAAGAGTTCTGCTTCCGGGAATTGTTCCTGTGTTAACAAGAAAAGAGTTTAGATTCTTTCATAATTTTTACGCAAAATATGAAAATGAAAAAATAGGTTTAATAGCAGGAATTGACTTTGGTTTAGACCAGTTAGTAGAAAACCGCAATGATATTGGGAGTTGGATGGGCGCAATTGCTGTTTTTAAATATGAATTCAATAGCAGATGGTCTACTGCAGTGCGTGGAGAATTCTTCCTTGACCCAAATAATAGCGTTACAAAACTAGAGAATATTGATGGTTTTGAGAATTTCGGCGCTACTTTAAATATCAATTATCAATTGGCTGGTGCTATTTTATTGCGTATTGAAGGCCGCATTTTGACTGGAAAAGAACAATATTATTTACTTAATGACTTAGCATCTAATAGTAATTTTTATTTAGGATGTGCCGCTTCCGTGAGTTTATGGAAATAATAAAATTAATTTTTCGGTAGGTCCAATTTTTTACAAGCTTGGATGTCTGACAATCTAAATTTTACAATCTTTATCACTATTGTCCGATTAAAATAAACTTCATCAATAATGGATGAAACTTACATTTAAACTTTACTCTCTTTTATTCAGTCCTTATTTATTTTTTTATTGTCTTTATGAGCTTGCTTCGCTGCGGTTCATTTTTTTATTCAATTCTCTAATTGTTTTTTAAAGGTTTTTCCCGATTTCTCGGGACAGGCTATGAGCTAGCTTCGCGACGGTTATTACTCACTTTTGTAAATTATCAATCGTGTTTCCCGATTTCTCGGGACAGGCTGTGAGCTCACTTTGTTCGGTTGGCATCGGACTTTGCAGACATATTATTCTATTTCAATAAGTGCGTAACGCAGAAGCTGTATGAAAGTAAATCAAAAAAAACTCAATTTTAAAGAAGTTTTCTTCTTTAAAATATTGATGTGAATTATTGTTCTACAATATGTTATACTGTTTTTGAGTGTTTTGATGAATAATACAAGTTAAAGAAATAATTTAAAGCTTATCCAGCTTTTCAAATCTTATTAAAAAAATAAATTTAACCAAATTCATTACTAACGAATGAATTCTATTAATTTTGAAAAGATGAATTTTGTGAACCCAAGTATCCTCTATTTTCTTTTGTTGCTAATCATTCCGATTATCATCCATCTATTTAATTTTAGACGTTACAAGAAACTATATTTCTCCAGTTTACAATTCATTAAAAAAGTTGAAAAAGAAACGAATGCAACCAAGAATTTAAGACATTACCTTATTCTTGCTTTTCGAATGCTTGCTTTTACAGCTTTGATACTCGCTTTTGCGCAACCTTATATTCCAACTACAAATCAAAAAAAGTCTTACGAAAATCTAATTCCAATATATTTGGACAATTCATTTTCGATGTCTTCTAAAGGAAGTAATGGTAATTTATTGAATCAAGCGAAAACAACAGTTCAACAAATTGTGGATACTTATCCAAGAGGTCAGCGTTATTTATTGGTGACAAATGCATTAGATGGAGCAGAACATAGAATTATTACACGTTCAGAACTCGAGGACAAGTTGGAATACGTCAGCCTCTCACCAATTTCCAGATCAATTACCAATCCATTAGAAAGTATAAAGGAGTATTTAAACTCCATAGCATACGATGGAAATATTCATTATTATGTTATTTCTGATTTTCAAGAATTCAATTTAAAAGAAAATAAAGCAGTAATTGACACTGTCGCTAATTATTCATTCCTGCAAATAACTCCACAAATAAAAAGCAATTTATATATTGACTCCGTATGGTTTATACAGCCTTTCCAGCGTATTAACAGCAATAGCACTTTAAATATTCGCGTTCAAAATACGGGGAGTGAAAAGTTGACAAATGTGGAGTTAAACCTAAATGTTGGAGGTTCAAAACGCCAAACACTTACAGATTTAGAAGCTAATAATAGTACAATAGTTTCTATGAATTATACGGATAAATCTACTGGTATAAAGGAGGGAATCATTGAAGTAATGGATGAAAATTTATTCTTTGACAATCGCTTCTATTTTAGTTATATAGTAGAAAAATCAATCAATGTATTAATTATTAATGATGAGAAAAGCACTTCTTTTCCTGGAATGGTTTACAAAACAGACGATTTTTATAGTGTTGAACAAACCTCATTGGCACAGTTAAAAGGGAATACTTTAAATGAAGCCGATTTAATTGTTTTAAATGGATTAAACACAATTAGTTCAGGTATTCAAACACAATTGAATCAATTGGCTAACAATGGAGTTCATATACTCATTATTCCATCTGCGGAATTTGACAACAAATCATACAATAGTTTATTAAGCTCATTTCAGTTGCCACTATATCGGAAAGCTGCAAAACAAGAAATTAGAATAGGAAAAATCTCTTCTGAACTAGACTTTTTCACGGGTATGTTTGACGGAAATGTAGGGAATATCAGAATGCCTCCATTAAAAAGATATATTTCTTCATCCACATATACAAACGCCAATTATAATCTTTTGATTCAATATGAAAATGGAATGCCTTTACTTGTAGAACAAGCCAAAGGGAAGAATGTATATGCGCTCTATTCTCCAATTGATCCAGAATTCAATAATTTTGGGAAATCAGCCCTGTTCTCTTCCTTGGTTTTAAGGGTGGGTGAAAAAAGTCAGGGTCAACTCCCATTATCCCTCACAATAGGTTCATCGGATGAATATAGAATTCGAATGTCTGGACAGAACGAAAGCGCTCTTATTTTAAAACAAGAAGAAACAGAATTTATTCCTGAGATGAGTAAAAAAATGGGTTTCACCTTTATATCAGTGCGTAACTCAATCGATAACCAATCTATAAATGATGGAATTTACAGTGTCCTTAATAGTGGAAATGAAGTTGGTAAATTAGCGTTGAATTACAACAGGTATGAATCGGATATGAATTATGCATCTGAAAATGAAATAACAAGCTACTTCAATGCTTTAAATGTAAGTAGGCTAACCACAGCAGGAATTTCAACACTTTCAGATATTCAACAATTAACCCTAAAAAAACCCAACGAATTTTGGAGAATTCTCTTAATTTTGGCATTAACATTTTTTATTTTAGAAATGTTGACTATTATCTTTTGGAAAGTATAAAATGAAAATTTTACTCAAACATACAACTATTTTAGACCGTGCTTCTGCTTTTTTTAATCAGCAAAAAGACATCTTAATTATAGATGGAAAGATTTCAAAAATTGCAGATCATATTATAGAAAATGACGCTAAAGAAATCTCGAGCAATGAACTTTATGTTTCTCAAAGCTGGGTAGATTTGAAAGCTGATTTCTGTGACCCTGGTTATGAATACAATGAAGACGTACAAAGTGGTTTAGCTGCTGCAAAAGATGGCGGATTTGGTCATGTTTTTGTCGTTCCTACAACTTCCCCAGTTATTGACAGTAAAGGTCAAGTAAACTACCTTAAAGCTGAAAGTACAAATCATATCACCAGTCTTTATCCTATGGGAGCTATTTCAAAAGAAGCCAAAGGAGAAAGTCTTTCTGAAATGTATGATATGTACAAAGTAGGTGTACGTTTATTCACAGACAACACAAATTTTATTTCTGCTGGAATTTTATTTAGGGCTTTATTATATGTCAAGAATTTCGGGGGGAAAATAATTTCATTCCCACAAAATGAGTCCATCAGTCAAGGTGGACAAGTAAATGAAGGAACTGCTTCACTTAAAACAGGATTAAAAGCGATTCCTGCAATTGGAGAGCAGATACAAGTACAAAGAGATTTAAGTTTATTAGAATATACAAATGGAGAATTACATTTTTCTGGAATTTCTTCAGCTACTTCCTTGTCTTTAATCCGCGAGGCAAAAGCAAAAGGAGCGAAAGTTACTTGTGATGTTCATGTACATCAATTACTATTCAATGAATTGGACACGTTAAATTATGATACCAACCATAAAGTCATCCCTCCATATCGAAGAGAAGAGGACAGATTAGCACTTTGGGAGGGAATTAAAGATGGTACAATCGATTGCATTGTTTCAAACCACCAACCAAAGACAATTGAAGAAAAAGACATAGAGTTCGACAATGCATCTATTGGCTGCATAACATTGCAAAGCTTTTACGCTTCATTAATCGAAAATAATATTGGTGATCAAGCAGATATTATAGATAAGATATCAGTTCAACCGCGTAAAATCGCTAATTTTGAAGAAGATACTAGCATTAATGAAAACAATACTGCTGACTTAACCATTTTTGATCCAACTTTTGAATGGAAACTAGACCAATACACAAATCATTCAAAAAGTGAGAATTCTCCTTTCTTCGGTCAAAAAATGAAAGGAAAGGCAATTGGAGTTATCAAAAACAACACACTTAATTTAAATAATTAGACCCTTGGATACGAAGAAAAATAATTTTCTAAAAGAATTTTTTAAAGAACGCAAAACTGTAGGCGCTATTCGTCCTAGCTCTAAATCTTTAGCGAAAAAAATGTTAAAGAATGTTAACTTCACAAATTCAGAGGTAATTGTCGAATTTGGTCCAGGTACGGGTGTTTTTACGCGACGGATAATTGAAGAAATGAAGCCTACTGCGAATCTTTATGTTTTTGAATTGCACAAACCATTTTTCAACAAACTTCAAAAAGAATTCGACAGTAATGAACGAGTTCAAGTAATTAATGACAGTGCTGAAAAGCTTGGGAAATATTTGGAAGCAGACAATAAAAAATTCGCTGATGTTATTATTTCCTCTTTGCCATTGACAAATTTCGATCAGAAATTAACAATGCGTATTTTAAAATCAGCAGAGACTGCATTAAAACCAGAAGGTCAATACATACAATTTCAGTACTCTTTAAATGCTAGAAAACTGTTGAATAAGATCTTTAGTTCAATTTCTATACAATTCACAGCAAACAATTTACCTCCTGCTTTTGTGTATACATGCAAAAAAAAATAAGCCCGATTTCTCGAACTTATTTTTAAGATTTCATTAGTAGTAGTGTTAATACTCAATCAATAAACGCACAAACATTATTAGAGGTTGCTTAACAATTGTTTAAATATTTAGTTTATTTAACAATGATAATGTAATTATCTGATTATCAAATTTTAACCTGTAAATTATTTTTTTAATAAAACTTTCTTTTTTTTTCTTATCTTTGATATACATAATTTTTTTTTTACTTATGAGCGCTAACATATTTATTGTTCCCCATGATTTTACAAGCGTTGGAGACGCAGCATTAGATTACGCTATGTTTTTATCTCGACCGCGAAAAACTTCTATTGTACTTCTTCACATTGTAAGCAGTTCTAGTTATAAAGAAGCTGCTTTGGAAAAGCTAAACAAAATCATTGAAAATCTTCATATTGACTCAAATGACATTTCTGTGGAAGCCAAAGTTGTTGAAGGGAATATTTTTGAGGATATCGCTAAGATAGCTGAAGAGGTTACTGCACGTTTGATCATAATGGGAACACATGGCGCCAAAGGAATGCAAAAATTGTTTGGATCTTACGCTATGAAAGTGGTAAGTAATTCATCTGTTCCTTTTTTAGTCGTTCAAGATGGAGTTAAAAGAACAACATTGAATAATATTGTAGTTCCCATTTCTACGTCAAAAGAAAGTTTACAAGTTATTCATTTTGCAGGCGAGATAGCAAAAACTTTTGAAAGTAAAATTCATGTGATTGCTGAGCATCAATCTGATCAAAGATTATCTCAACAATTAAAAGTGCGTATTTCTTTGGTCAAGAACCAATTTGAAGAGAAAGGAATTGATGCGGAAATACATATTTTGAAAGAGAAAAAAGCTTTCCATATTGTGGTTGTAGAATATGCCAAAGCAAATAATTGTGATATGATTGCTGTTTCTCATCATTCAGCTAGTTTATTTTCTCAATTTGAAAAATACACACAAAACTTAATTACCAACGAAGGAAATTTCCCATGTTTAATTGTTAATGCTAAGTTACTATCAAAACTCTATTACTAAAAAAGTTAGATTAACTTTGCAAAAGCAAAAATTGAATATGGTTTATATTGGAGATTACGCAGACTTAAGAATTGATCGTTTCACGAGCGTAGGCGCTTACCTAGAGGATGATGAAGGATTTGAGGTTTTATTACCTAACAAATACCTTACAGATGATATGGAAGAGAATCAGACCATCAATGTTTACATTTACAATGACTCAGAAGATCGTCCTGTTGCAACTACAGAAACTCCAAAAATTGAACTTAATGATTTTGCTTTCCTAAAAGTTAAAGCAGTAAGTAGTTTTGGAGCTTTCCTTGATTGGGGATTAGAAAAAGACTTATTGGTTCCCTTTAAAGAACAAACCGCAAAAATGGTGGAGGATGGAATTTACTTAATTCGACTTTACCGCGATGACCAAACCAATCGCTTGGTTGGCTCAGCAAGAATTAATAGATATCTAGAAGATGAAGTTACCGATTTAGAACAAGGTGACGAAGTTGATTTATTTGTTGCAGAAATAACTGATTTAGGAAGAAAAGTAATCGTCAATGAGAAATATAGCGGACTTATTTTTAAAGACCGTATCATTCGCCCATTAAGAAACGGTGAACGTACAAAAGGTTTTGTTGAATTTGTTCGAGAAGATGGTAAAATTGATATTTCACTCGTTCCTATTGGACTTGAAAAATTCGATGAGTTTTCTGAACTATTGCTTGATTATTTGAAAGACAACGGCGGTATTAGTAAAGTAACCGATAAATCGAGTCCAGATTTAATTAGAACTGAACTCGGTATGAGTAAAAAGTCATTCAAAAAAGCAGTTGGAAATCTTTACAAAAACAAGAAAGTTAAATTAACTGATACAACAATTGAGTTGATATAGGTGAAAATAATATATTAATATTGAAGGAGACAATTTAGATTGTCTCCTTTTTTGGGTTAATTTTATTTTGGTGTGTTGCACATTCGGCTTCTCCAAGTGATCACCCCAAAAGAGTTGTCCTTACAGGACGCATTAGCTTGATATAGTATTTCAACCCAAGGCAATGCCTTGAGTTAAAATAAACTGCCCTTTCAGGGCGATTACATATGCTAATTTCATTAGTTATAGTGCAATTTCTAAAAGTAGCTAAACGGGCTGAAAGCCCTGCTCAATTCAGCAGGATGCAGCGCGTCCTGCTGAATAAATAAAGTAATCCTGCGCCCTGTAAGGGCAACTCAACTATTTTTTCAGTCAAAACAATCTAACATGGAACAATAAACAAAAGAATATTTCTTGTTCATCTTTGGCATCTCTATCCTAAATAACAGAACACTAATAATCTGACACTATATCTTAGCACACCAAAATAAAATCATCCCCTTTTTTTTATTTCCGTTCTTTGTGGCTTCGAGGTTATCAGTAATCAATCAGTTCAAATGAAATATAGTTTAAGATTTTATTATTGCTGTCAGCTAAAATAATATTATGGTCTTGCGTGACTATAATTATTAGTTATGAGCAATTTATGAAACTAAAAGCTTGATATTTGATTCGTTTTTTATCAACCGACAGAAGGGAGCTCACAGCCTGTCCCGAGAAATCGGGAAGCACGATTGATAATTTACAAAAGTGAGTAATAACCGCAATGAAGTGAGCTCACTTCGGCAAGCTCTGCGCAGCGCATGAAAACAAATGATAAGCTTTAAGGAATTGAATGAAAAATGAACCGCAATGAAGCAAGCTCATTAAGTCTGAAAAGATAAATTAGAAACGTAATAAAGGAGAAGAATGTTTAGATACAAATCAGACTTTAAATAAGACAAAATTCGTTTTTAACGGACAGTAGAAATTTAAAAAATGTATCAAAAATGAAAAAGAGGCTGTCACTTCCGCAACAACCTCTCTCCTCTATTTAAAATAAATAATCTTAATTCCCTTCCGTAGCTGCATCATCAGCACGTTTTTTATACTCTAAAGCTTTTTCAGTATTTCCGGTATTTCTGTGTACTTGGAACAATACGTTTAATACTCCAGAATTATTTGGGTCTTGATTAATGTATATTTCTAGAGGGCCAATTGCCTTCTTATACATATCTTGACTTCTTTTATTTACTTCATCATAATCAGGATTGTTAAAATCCATTTGACTTGCTGTAGTTTTCAATTTCTCCCCTCTACCAAGGTATAAAACACCAAGGTTATAAGCTGCTTCAGCATATTCTGGATCAATTTTGATAGCACGTTGAAGATTACCTTCTGCTTTTGCATATAGTTCTTCTACCTCGTCAGATTTACTTTGATAACCATCATCTGTAATTTCCATTTCTGAAAACTCATTGTATGCTTTGTCAGCAGCAGTCAAATAAATTGAACCCATACTAGAAAATAATAATTTATTTTCAGGTGAGTTTTTGGCAGCAGCATCAAAATAACCTTCAGCTTTTTCTAAATCATCATTTTGTAATGCAATATTTACACCTGCTATTGCTAAGTCTTCACTTGCAGGAAACAACTCTAGAGCATTTGAAATGAACTTCATCGCTTTTTCTGACTCTCCGGATTTACTTAAAGTATCGATATAGTTTCTACCTGCAATAATTGCATTCGTTTTCATATCTTCTTGCTCTTCTTTGATTTTAGCAATCTTTTTCATTTGATAAGCCCCAGCAAAACCAGCAAATGCCGATTCATAATTCTTCTGCTTAAACATCTTCTCACCACGCGTTACTGCTTGAGCAATCTTACGGTTAAAGAATATTTCTACATCTCCTAGGTAGCGTCTTTTTGTTGATGCCAATTCAATGGATTTTTCAATAACAGTTCCAATAGAATCTGTATTTTGGTAAACCTTTAAATCCTCTGCACCTTTTAAATCTGAAAATTCCATTAAACTATAATTGATAACTGCATTATAGTAATTGGCCTTTGGATCAGTTTTAGTCGATTCATCCTTCATTGCAGGATCTATATAGGTTTTTGCTTCTAACAAATAAGCTTTCGCCTCCTCAAGTTTTTTTTGCTCAAAAGCAGGCTCAAATTTCTGAAACTCAAGTGCAGCAGAAACAACATTATTATTTTGTGAAAATCCTTGAGCTCCCACAAAAAATGTAGACAAAAGGACTACTATATTAATTTTGTTCAATTTCATTTTATTCTTTTTTTTTATTTTTTACTCTTCTGTAGTATCATTTTCTGTGCCATTCTCTTCAGAAGTGTCTGGGGAATCATCATCAATATCCTCAGAATCTATTTCAATTCCTTCTACATCTTCGATTTCATCTTCTTTAGGAACCTTTGCAACAGCTGCAATTTCACCACCTTTAGAAAGGTTGATTACTCTAACACCTTGAGCAGCTCGTCCCATAACTCTGATTTGATCTACGCGAGAACGAATAGTAATTCCTCGTTTGGTAATAATCATTAAATCATCATCATCCGTAACGTTCAAAATTGCAATAAGATCACCTGTTTTCTCAGTAATAGATAGTGTTTTAACACCTTTACCTCCACGATTAGTTACACGATAAATAGGATCTCCAGTTTCAGGATCATTAAAGAAGGAACGTTTTCCATATCCATTTTCTGAAACAACAAGAATACTGTTTTCACTGTCTGGTTCCAAACAAATCATTCCAATTACTTCGTCGTTTGGTCTGCTCATCTTCACACCTTTCACCCCAATTGAGTTTCTTCCAACTGTTCTAACTGTTGACTCATTGAAACGTATAGCGTAACCAGACTTTTTAGCTAAAATGATTTCTTGTTCACCATCTGTTAATTTAGCACCTAATAATTCATCACCTTCATTAATGTTAATTGCATTAATACCATTTGATCGTGGTCTTGAGTATGCTTCTAATTTTGTTTTCTTAATGATCCCTTTCTTAGTAACCATAACAATAAAGTTACCATTTACATAGTCTTCATCTGTTAAATCTTGAACATTGATGTATGCTTTAATCTTATCATCCTGTTCGATATTGATTAAATTTTGTATTGCTCTTCCTTTAGAGGTTTTACTTCCTTCTGGAACCTCAAATACACGCATCCAGAAACATTTACCTTTTTCAGTAAATACCATCAAGTAATTGTGGTTTGTTGCCACGAAAATTGTTTCTAGGAAATCTTTATCTCTAGTAGTTGAACCTTTTGAACCAGTTCCTCCTCTATTTTGTACTTTGTATTCACTTAAACTTGTGCGTTTAATATATCCTGCGTGAGAAATGGTAATTACTACTTCATCATCTGGAATTAAATCCTCAATTCTCATTTCTGAAGCTGAGTATTCAATAACTGAACGACGCTCATCACCGTATTTATCGCGAATATATTCTAACTCTTCTCTAATGATTGCCATTCTGCGCGACTCATTGGCAAGAATATCTTTTAAATCCTCAATCGTCTTCATCAACTCAGCATATTCAGTTCTTAACTTATCTTGCTCAAGTCCTGTTAATTGTCTCAATCGCATTTCTACAATTGCACGTGATTGAAGATCTGAAAGTTCGAAACGCTTAATTAAATTCTCTCTGGCTTCTTCTGGGCTGTTAGATGCACGAATGATTTTAATTACTTCATCAATATTATCTGAAGCTATAATTAATCCTTCTAATAAATGCTCTCTCTCTTCTGCTTTACGTAATTCGAATTTTGTTCTTCTCACCACAACTACGTGACGGAATTCAACAAACTTTTCAATGATTTGCTTTAAATTCAGTAATTCAGGTCTACCATCAACTAAACAAATGTTATTAACTGAAAATGAAGTCTGTAACGCTGTGAACTTAAATAATTTATTTAATACAACATTAGGAATTGCATCACGTTTCAATTCATAAACAACACGCAAACCGTTACGGTCAGATTCATCACGGATATCAGTAATCCCTTCGATCTTTCCATCATTCACCATGTCAGCGGTCTTCTTGATCATATCCGCTTTGTTAACTTGGTATGGAACCTCTGTAACAACGATATGCTCACGCCCGTTTTTATTTTCTTCTATAATCGCTTTTGCACGAATTACTATGCGTCCTTTACCTGTTTCAAAAGCAGATTTAACTCCATCATATCCATAAATGATTCCTCCAGTTGGGAAATCAGGTGCAGAAACAAACTTCATTAAACCCTCTATTTCAATATCTTTGTCCTCAATATACGCTATTGTACCATTGATTACTTCCGTCAAGTTATGAGGCGCCATATTAGTTGCCATCCCAACTGCAATACCACTTGCACCATTAATTAAAAGGTTAGGTACTTTGGTAGGTAATACTGTAGGTTCCGTTAAACTATCATCAAAATTGGGTATGAAATCAACAGTATCCTTGTCGAGATCACTCAACATTTCTTCAGATATCTTTCTTAGTCGAGCTTCCGTATAACGCATTGCCGCAGGACTATCACCGTCCATTGAACCAAAGTTACCTTGTCCATCAACTAAAGGATAACGCAATGACCAATATTGAGCCATACGTACCATCGTATCATAAACTGAACTATCTCCGTGTGGGTGGTATTTACCCAATACCTCACCAACGATTCTCGCTGATTTTTTATGTGCTTTATTAGAGTAAACTCCTAAGTCCTGCATTCCATAAAGGACACGTCTGTGTACTGGTTTAAATCCATCACGTACATCTGGAAGAGCACGCGAAACAATAACTGACATCGAATAATCGATGTAAGCGGATTTCATTTCATCTTCGATATTAATCTTAATGATTCTTTCTCCTTCTGCCATCTTGTCATTTAATTTATTACTGCACGAAAGTTGCGTGCATTAGAATGCCCGAAAATAAGGATTTAAATCTAGCTAGGCAATAGGATTTTTATAAATTATAAACAAAAAACTGTGAATAATTGTGAAGAACTTAAACCATTCGGCTCTTAAATCGTTTTATTTTTGGAAGTGTTAAATACAGAGCAAGTAAGCAACACAAAATTTATGTATATTCGTAAAACTATGGAAGCAAAATTTTCACCAAGAGTAAAAGATGTAATCAACTTTAGTCGTGAGGAAGCCTTGCGTTTGGGGAATGATTATATAGGTGTCGAACACCTCCTGCTTGGCCTCATTCGCGAAGGAGAAGGATTGGGCATACGTGTATTAAAAGAGTTTAATTTAGACTTAGAACAGATACGTTATCAAATAGAATCGTATTTGAATAAGTCTTC
>Ga0307967_1000309_pt1 | contig 34355 bp, 35 predicted proteins | sample OrgLakmetagen648_FD_201828 | JGI IMG/M metagenome (GOLD analysis project Ga0307967, IMG submission 201828) | Saline water microbial communities from Organic Lake, Antarctica - #648 | ecosystem: Environmental > Aquatic > Non-marine Saline and Alkaline > Saline | place: Antarctica: Organic Lake... | reverse complement strand
TAGATGAGGCGGCGGCTGCTAAAAACGATGCCAGCCCGTCGGAATATATAGAGGAACACGATGTTCAGGTTTATCCCGATACCGCTGTTTGGGTCAAAGATTTTGAATATTCCTATAATGACCCCATGCTGAGCGAATATTTTTCACACAGCGCCTATGATGATTATCCTGTGGTCGGCGTGAGCTGGAAGCAGGCAAAAGCTTTTTGTGAATATCGCACTCAAAAGCACAATCGGTATCGCCGTGAACAAGAAATAGAAAATGTACCAAAATACCGTTTGCCCACAGAGCCTGAATGGGAATATGCCGCACGTGGCGGACTTCAAGGTGCAACTTATCCTTGGGGAGGCCCTTATTCCCTGGATGATCGAGGCTGCTTTTTAGCAAACTTTAAACCCATGAGAGGGGATTATGCAGCGGACCATGCACTTTATACCGTCGAGGCAGAATCTTACGGCCCCAACGATTATAATCTTTACAACATGGCAGGAAATGTTTCAGAATGGGTGAATTCATCTTATAAGGCAAATGCCTATGAATTTTATTCTTCCATGAACCCTACCGTTCAAAACTTTAAAAACCAACAAAAGGTAATCCGCGGTGGATCCTGGAAAGATGTTTCTTACTTTCTAGAAGTGAGCACCCGTGATTATGAATATGCTGATTCTGCCCGGAGCTATATTGGTTTCCGCACAGTTCAAAATTATTTGGCAACAGATAGAAATCTCAACCAACCGCCACAGGGTTAAAGAGTGGCAAACTTTAATTAAACTTAAACCTAAACCCCAAAAAAACAATTATTATGGCTAAATCAAAAGCAAAAGCGAAATTTATGAATATGGCTTACGGTCTCGGAGCCTCAATAGTAATTATAGGTGCACTTTTCAAAATTTTGCACTTCGAAATCGGCCCCCTAACTGGAGGCTTGATGCTAACCATAGGTTTGGTAACAGAAGCGATCATTTTTGCAATATCAGCATTTGACTCTGTCGAGGACGAATTTGACTGGAGTAAAGTTTACCCTGAACTCGCTGGTGGATCTGCCGCAAACAAGAATGGGGTAGCACAGAGTGAAGAAGCCGATGAACGGCTTTCAGAAAAACTCGACATCATGTTGAAAGAAGCTAAAATTGATGCCTCGCTTATGGCCAGCCTCAATGAAAGTATTCAAAATTTTGAAGGTGCAGCAAAAAATATGGGACCAACTGCAGATGCTATGGCTTCCCAGAAAAAGTATGGCGAGGAAATGACCAACGCCGCGTCGCAAATGGAGTCTTTGAACAACCTTTACAAAGTTCAACTGGATTCTGCTGAAAAACAAGCTGAAGCTAATCGCGAGATGGCCGAAAATGCGAGCCGTTTGCAAACTGAAATGAATTCCTTGAGCAGCAACCTTTCTTCTCTTAATAACGTTTATGGAGGAATGTTAACCGCTATGAAACCTCAACAGAAATAAAAAAAATCCACGAAATAAGATAGAACAGTTTTACTAACTAATAAAATTTAGATATGGCTAAAGAAACCCCAAGACAGAAGATGATTAATCTGATGTACTTGATATTTATCGCGATGTTGGCGCTCAACATGTCCAAAGAAGTTTTAAATGCCTTTGGAATGATGAATGAAAACATGAACGAAAACAACATGCGTGCAGAGAAACGAAACGAGAACCAAATGGCTCAATTGGCCCAAAAAGCTGAAGAACAACCTAAACAGTACAAGGAGTCTGCGGCAAAGGCGCAAAAACTTTCTCAGTTGGGTGATGATTTGGTGTCTTACATTGAATCTGTCAAAACCGGAATGAAAGAAGGTGTTGACAAAGAAGACAATGGCACTTATGATTATGTCACTATGGATAAATCAAATTATCTGGATCAACGCTGGTTTAAAAGCGGAAAAATTTCGGATGATGGCCAGAAGTTGGTCAATAAAATTGATAGCTACCGCAACGGTGTGTTGAATGTTGTTGAAGATCCGACATTGCGCAAGGAGGTAAAAACTAAATTTGATACAGATCCCGTAAAAAGGGAAGGTGGTAAACAAGCTTGGTTAAAGTATAATTACGAAGGCTTTCCTTTAATTGCTTCTTTGACAAAATTGACAAGCCTGCAGTCCCAGGTCAAAACAACCGAGTCTGAAGTTATTGCTAACTTATTTTCAGGAGAACTTAAAAGTGCGGTGTCAATGAGCAACTATGAAGCTATTGTAGTGCCAAGTAAATCAGCATTTTTTGCGGGTGAAAACTTTGAAGGTAAAGTAGTCCTCGGAAAAGTGGATAAAAATTTGTCTTTTGAAAATGTAGTGATCAACGGTGAAAAAGTTGAGGCTAAAGAAAAAGGTCAAGTTGTATTGGACATGCCTGCTGGAAATGTTGGTGAACGGAAAATTGAAGGTAAACTTCAGTTTAAACAGGCCGACACGCTGGTGGATATCCCAATTGATTACAGCTATAATGTGATTCCGAAGCCTAACAGCGCAGTTATTTCTGCCGATAAAATGAATGTTGTTTACCGCGGTGTGCAAAACCCGATGACCATTTCCATTCCTGGTATTAATAAGGTCAATGCCAACGCACCCGGATTGAGGTCAGCTGGTGGTAATGGAAATTATGTAATGAATGTGACAAACGTCAAGGCAGGTGCGGTCAATATCAATGTAAGTGGGGAACTACCAACAGGAAAGTCGGTTAGTTTTCAAAAGAAATTCCGGATTAAGGAAATTCCGGGTCCAACAGGTGCCATTCGTGGTCAAACTGGAAAAGGCGGTCCGATCAGAATGCAGCGCCGTGGTCTGAAAATTTCAAGTATTAGTGCCATTATTCCTGATTTTGACTTTGATATTAACATTCGTGTTACAGGATTTAAATTTCAAGTACCTGGAAATCCAATTGTGCAGGTTGGTGGAACGAAGTTGAACGGGGCTGCAAAAAATGCCCTGCGTGAAGCACGTGCTGGTGATTTTGTTCAAATTTTTGATATCCAGGCAAAATTAGTCGGAAATTCCAGTTACCGGCTACCATCAATTTCACCTATATCGGTGCAGTTGAAAAATTAATGAGACGTAAAACTTAAGACGATTATGATGAAGCGATTTTTGAACACAAGTCTTGTTTTTCTGATGCTCTGTGGTATTTCCTATGGACAGGAAAACATATTGAATGCAGATCAGGCCAGTGCTATTGGGAAGAAAACAAAATCCCAGGTAAACAATGACGACAATAAGCCTTTACCTTATGGGTATATATCTCAAAGGGATATCCTGTGGTCAAAAAACCATTGGGAATATATCGATCTCGATGAGCGAGTCAATTTGCCCTTGCTGTATCCGGTGGATACCGGCAGGCTTGGAAGTTCCAGAAAATCCCTTTATCAGGTACTTGTTGAAAATGTGAAAAATGGAAAAATAGCCCATGCTTACAGTAATTCATACTTTACCCGTGAAATCACGATGGACGAGCTCGGCCCGACGATGCAGTATAGCGACACCTTGTCCCAAGGTATTGCACAACTGAACCGCGGCGAAGAACTAGATGAACAATTTGTTACGCGCACAAACGTAAACCCTTCAGATGTTCAGGGTTACCGGATCAGGGGAATGTGGTATTTTGATAAAAGGCAGGGGGCTTTGAAATACAGGCTTCTCGCAATCGCACCAATGGTTGTCGATGCCTATCAAAAAAATCAAAACGCGGCTGATCCAACACCTGTGGAGCTGTTCTGGGTCTATTACCCAGAAGCCCGACAGGTTTTGTATGATGCCAAAGTTTATAACCCTGACAATTCATCGCACCCGTTGTCTTTTGATCATCTCTTGAGTTCCCGCCGTTTTCACGCAGTTATCTATAAAGAGGATAATGTTCAAGGGGACAGATCAGTGGAGGATTATAAAAAAGACAATGCTTTGATGCAGCTTTTAGAATCCAGAAGGCTCAAGGAAAAGGTCAGGGACTTTGAATCCAATATGTGGAATTATTAATAGATGCATTTCATTTAATGTTTAATTTAACCGTCCCCAGGCAGACTTGGGACGGTTTTTTTATATTTGATAGTGTGAAGATAAAAGATTATTTAATAGTGGGCTTGGGTATTGCAGGCCTCTCAACCGCCGAGGAGCTCAAAAAACGTGGGCGCTCATTTGTCGTGTATGACGATGATAGCACGCGGTCAACTTCAATTGCGGGTGGGATTATCAATCCATTAATGCTCAAGAATTATAAACTTTCGTTTCAGGCGGCAAACCACTTTCATCAATCTAAATCCTTTTTTCGGACATTGGAAGAACGCTTAAAAGCTAATTTTTTTTATGAAAAGGAAATATGGCGCGTCTTCAATTCGAGCGAGGAACGCGACGCCTGGACGCTAGCTTCTAAAAAACAGGATTTAAAGCCTTTCATGGGCGATCTTAAAGATGAAGAAGTCGATGGGTTGCGGGTTCCGCACGGTTATGGAACCGTCAAAGGTATTGGGTTTGTCGATACAAAAGCCTTGCTGAGCGACTATCATGATGATCTCAAAGAATCAGACCGCTTGATCGAAGAGTCTTTCGAAACTGAAAACCTCAACTTCAAAAAAGGATATTGGGTTTATAAAGGGCAACGGTTTAAAAGAATGATTTTCTGTGAAGGCGTGGCCGCGAGAAAAAACCCTTTCTGGCAAAACCTTCCCTTGCGGCCCAATAAAGGGGAGTATTTGATCTTCAATTCGATGGATTTAGAATTGAGCAGTATTGTCAAGGGCAAACATTTTTTAATTCCTTTAGGTCAAAGCCGGTTTAAGTTTGGGGCGACTTACTCACGCGATCCATCATCATATAAAAGCAGCAAAGAAAAGCAAGATGAATTGATCGGTAAACTGGAGGAACTGCTCAGTGTGTCTTTTGAGCCTGTGCGTTTTGACGTGGGCATGCGTCCCACTGTAAAAGATCACCGCCCACTTCTCGGGAAACACGCAGAAAAGCAAAATTGTTTTATTTTCAACGGCACTGGAAGCCGGGGCCTGTTAATGGCACCTTCATTGGCCAGAGAACTCCTTGATCATATTGAAGAAGGTCGCGCCCTGGATCCAGAAATAGGGATCAATCGTTTTTCTTGACCAATTTGGCTTTTGATGGATCATAATCCAAAAAGAAGTTAATCCAGATATTGCGGGATAACCGTATAATAACCGGATATAAAAAGAACAGGCCCCCAATAATACTAAAAAACGAAGCCAGCCGGCCCAAACCGATAAAATAATAGGTAATTATGAAGAGGGCAACGGAAATAGCAACGCCAATGCCATAACTTACATACATTGCACCGAAAAAAAACGAAGGCTCCATTTTAAATTTAAGACCACAAAAAGAACAGCGTTCGTTCATTTTGAATAGCTTGCGCATTTTATAAGGATTGGGTTCCTTGTACATTTTACCTTGATGGCAAACTGGACATACCCCTGCGAAAATGCTGTAAACCTTGGAGCCTTTCAGTAGTTTCATATTCTTTACCTTTGCATACAAAATTAATTATTTAAACTCAAAGTGCCTTCCTTTTATGCTCAATGTTCATAACCTTTCCATCGCTTTTCAGGGTGAAGATCTCTTTAAAAAGATAAATTTTCAGGTTACGCCCGGCGATCACATTGGCCTTGTGGGGAAAAATGGGGTCGGGAAGTCCACACTTTTAAAAGTGTTGTCGGGCGAACTCGAGCCCACCTCTGGACGTGTTGCCCGTGAAAAAGGGGTGAAAATCGGTTTTCTCAAACAGGACCTGGAATTTGAAAAGGGCAGGACTGTTCTGGAAGAGGCTTATACCGCCTTTGAAACTTTGCAGAATTTAGAAAAAAAACTTGACTTTATCAACCAGCAATTGGCCGAACGCACAGACTATGAGAGCGATAGTTATAATCAGTTGATGATCGACCTCAATGAAGTCCAGCACCAGTTTGAAATTAATGGGGGTTATAATTATCACGGTAATACAGAGCGCATCCTTCAAGGCCTGGGGTTTGATCGAAAGGATTTTGACAAACTGACTGAAAAATTTTCAGGAGGCTGGAGAATGCGCATCGAACTCGCTAAACTGCTCTTGCAGAACAACGATGTCTTGCTCCTGGATGAACCGACAAACCATCTGGATATAGACAGTATAATTTGGTTAGAAACCTTTTTGAAAAATTTCCAAGGCTCAATTGTCCTTGTTTCCCACGATAAAACCTTTCTCAATAGAATGAGTAACCGCACAATTGAAATTTCACTGGGAAAAATTTACGATTACAATAAACCTTATTCCATTTATTTGAAACTGCGCAAAGAACGCCGGGAACATCAATTATCAGCACAAAAAAATCAACAAAAAGAAATCGAGCGCTTGGAAGGCTTGATTGATAAATTTAAAGCCAAAGCCACTAAAGCTTCAATGGCTCAATCGCTGGTCAAAAAATTAGAAAAAATGGACCGCATTGAAGTGGAGGCCGAAGATAACCAAGTGATGTCGGTGAACTTCTCCATTTCAGTAAATCCTGGTAAAGTGGTGATCGAAGCTGAAAATATTTCAAAGGCTTATGGTGAAAACCAGGTTTTACAAAAAATAGACCTGATAATCGACCGCGGCAATAAAATTGCTTTCATTGGTCAAAACGGGCAAGGGAAATCAACACTGGCCAAAATTATTATTGGCCAGCTGGAACACCAAGGTGAAATGAAACTCGGCCACAATGTGGAGCTGGGTTATTTTGCCCAAAATCAAGCCGATTATCTCAACGGTGAAAAAACCGTCCGCCAAACAATGGAAGATGTGACAACGGCTAAAAACCGGACTAAAGTCAGGGATATTCTCGGCGCTTTCCTCTTTCCCGGGGAAGAGGTGGAAAAACCGGTAAAAGTCCTTTCTGGAGGTGAACGCAACCGTCTTGCGCTAGCTAAATTACTGTTGCAGCCTTTCAATGTTTTAGTAATGGATGAACCCACAAACCACTTAGATATGCAATCTAAAAATGTGCTCAAAAAAGCCTTGCTCAACTTTGAGGGAACACTCATTCTCATCTCACACGACCGCGATTTTCTCCAGGGCCTTTCAGATAAAACCTATGAGTTCAAAGGTGGAAAAATAAATGAATATCTCGGTGATATAAATTTTTATCTGGAACAAAAGAAACTGGAAAGTTTTGAAGAGCTCGAAAAATCAGCACCTTCCAAACCAAAAAAAACCAATAAACCAAAACCGCCCCGTGATGATAAGAAATTTAATAAGCTAAAAAATAAAGTTAGCAAACTGGAACAAAAAATAACGGAGCAGGAGCAAAAAATTAAACGGCTTGATGTTGAGCTGGCTTCAAATTATCAAAAAAAATCAACTGAAGGCGATTTTTTTGAGTTGTATGAAGAGGCTAAAAGCAAATTGAAAGAACTGGAAGAAAAATGGACTTCCCGTCAGATGGAATTAGAGGAAATGGAAAATTAAAAACCGATAAATGATGTTTGAACATTTTTTTCAATGCCCTCATTGCTGGGAAGAAATATCGATGCTACTGGATTCCTCGCAAACCCACCAAGCTTATATTGAAGACTGTGAAATTTGCTGTAGCCCGATTCAAATCACCGCCGATTTTCAGAACAATAGCCTTGTGAATTTCCAGGCCGGATTTATCGGTCAATGAAAATGTAGAGACCTTGCTGAAACTAAATGCTGTCAAATATAATTTTGAAGATTTCACCCTTGGCCCACTGAATCTAGAATTAAAAAAGGATTCTATTATTGCTGTGATGGGTGAAAGTGGCTGCGGTAAATCCACCTTGTTGGAACTCATTTATGGATTGCGGGACCTCAATGAAGGTCAAATTTTCTGGAATGACAAGAAGGTTTTAGGCCCGGCCTATAATCTTGTTCCTGGTGCTAAAAACATGAATTATTTGGCCCAGCACGATCAATTGATGCCCTATTCCTCAGTTGCCAGCAATATTCAAAAATTTATAAGCCGTCAGGAACCCAAAAAATCAAATCAGGTCACTTCAGGATTACTGGATCTGATTGATATGAAGGACTATCGCGGCAGGGAAGTAAAAACATTGAGTGGAGGTCAAAAACAACGGGTCGCCTTAGCTCAAATCTTGGCTTCGAGACCTCAATTGCTGCTCTTGGATGAACCCTTTAACTTTATAGATACCTTTCAGCGGGTCAAATTGCGCCGTCATATTTTAGATTATTTGAAACGTGAAAAAATCCCCTGTATTTATGCCACGCATGACAGCGCTGATGTGCTGGGTTTTGCCGATAAAATTCTGGTTTTGAAAAATGGAATTAAAATGGCCTTTGAAAAGACAGAACAGCTTTTTAAAACCCCCGAAACTTTTTATACAGCATCGCTTTTTGGAGAGGTCAATCTATGTGAAGCTCAATTATTTGACCCTGAGAAAAAAGGAGGGTTGATGCTCTATCCCGAAGATATTCAACGTTCCAAAAAAAAAGGTGTTCAGGCAGAAGTGAAAAAATGTTATTTTCAAGGCTCCCAGTATTTAATCGAGGCAAAAATCCTGAAAACCCGGCAAATCATTAACTTTATTTCAGAAAAAAAATTGAAGTTTAAGGCAAAAATCGAACTGGAGCTGCGGGATAAAAATTTAATCGATTACCGGCTGGTCAAAAATTAAGGTCAGTTTGGCTCCAATACCGAATGCGATTTTTAATGTCCTATAAATGCTTTTTATACCAATAAACTCTAAAATTGTGGTACTACCACGAATGTTGTGGAATTTAGCCTTTGGGTATTAAGAAATAAGACTTTTTGACCTGCCTAAGCCGGCAGGCAGGCGTAGGACATAAGACAAAAAATTTTAATTAAATCATAAGTCCTACTTCCTTTTATCCAAAATCAAGCTGAAATTTTTAACCACAAAAACCTGTCTGCAGACAGGCCTGCCTACCTTTGCCGGCTAGGCAGGCAAGATAATGATAGACCCTATTTTTTATAAAAAGTCCTAAGTCCTACGTCCTTTTGTCCTATGTCACATTGGAAATTTTATCCACATAAACCTGTCTGCCGATAGGCCTGCCTGCCGTCTAGGCAGGCAAGATAATGGTAGAGCCAAATTGTATAAAAATCATTGGTATAATACCTGAGGTATTTTAAGATTCAGGCGCGATTTGGGCCACTAAATTTTTTAAATCGTGGGAAATGGGGATTAGACATCCAAGACGGCTGTTGTCCTTCACATAAAAGGCTTCAGAAAGCATAGCTTCTTCGTCTATTTCCATTGCCGGTAAATCGTGGTTTGATTTAATATAACATTGACAGCTGGCACACATTGCCATCCCACCGCAAACACCGATCGTGCCTTCCTGCGCCAGTTCAAAAGACCTGATGACCTCCATCAAGTTCATGTTCATGTCGGTTGGTGCCTGGACTTTGTGTTCAATTCCACCGCGATCGATGATCGTGATTTCTACATCTTGCTCTGCCATAACTATTCAAAAACACATTTAAAATTTATTCATTGACCGCTTCCACGGTTTGAACTTTGCCCTTAAGCATTTCACGCAACATTTGTTCAATCCCGTTTTTTAAAGTGACGGTTGATGAAGGGCATCCACTGCAAGCACCTTGTAAAATAACTTTTACCCGTCGATCTTCAGGGTTGTAGGATTCAAATTTTATGTTTCCACCATCACTGGCCACAGCTGGTTTGACATATTCTTCTAAAATTTCAACTATTTCTTTGGAAACATCATCGAGGTTTTCAGTCTCAATTTTTGGAAGTTCCCCTGTCCCTTTCTTTTCATCTTCTAATTTAGGCTGAACGGCTTCTTCTTTTAAGATTTCCTTGCCATCTTCAATATATTGACGGATAAATTCGCGCAGCTCAGCGGTAATATCCTCCCATTCGGCCGAGTCATACTTTGTGATTGAAATAAAGTTTTCATCTAAAAATATTTCTTTTACAAAGGGAAATTGAAAGAGTTGTTGGGCCATAGGCGCATTTTTAGCCTCTTCACTATTTTTAAACTCAGTGGTTTGAAGCACTAATTTTTTATTGGCTATAAATTTGAGGACACTTGGATTGGGCGTGCTCTCGACATAAACTGTTGCGGGCATTTTTTTGCTAGTGCTGTCTTCTTTGATAACCGCACCACCATTGTTCAAATGGCCTTCGATAGCATCGGCAACCTCTTGTTGAACCTCCTTCCATTCAACTATATCATATTTTTCAATCGCGACAAAATTTTGTGCGATATAAATTTTTTTGACAAATGGAAGGTAAAATAGTTGCTGGGCCAAAGGTGAGTTTTTTGCCTCATCTATGTTGTTAAACTCTTGGCCTTCACGCTGAAGAAGGAATTTATCTGCCTCAAATTTCACGATGTCAGGGTGATTTGTGGGCTTAATATTTATGTTGAAAAAAATCATATATAAATTTTTGACAAAATTACTAAAAGAATTAGAGAGAAATCAATATATTTCGACTCCATTATACGATAATCGTGTGTGGTGCGTTTATTTAGTAGTACCTTTGGCCAGTTCCTTTCATACTGGGGGCTTTTCGAAGGAAAAATAGTACAGATAAATAAACCAATTATAAATTGATAATATTTATAAATATATGAGATTATTAAAACCCCTTTTAATCTTAATTAGTTTAGCTATACCTTTTACTGGTTTCTCGCAGGATCGTGGAATACCTGTTTATTCAGATTATCTAACCGATAATTTATATTTATTGCACCCGTCAATGGCTGGCGCCTCATTGAGGAACCAGGTCAGGCTAACTGCCCGTCAACAGTGGTTTGATGTTGATGACGCACCGGCTTTACAGACCCTGAGCGCTAATGGCCGGGTCAGTGAAAATATTGGTGTTGGGGGTATTTTGTATAATGACAGCAATGGCCGTTTTTCGCAACAGGGGGCTTATGCCACTTTTGCTTATCATTTGATGTTCTCGCGCGATAAAGTGGATCTCAATCAACTATCCTTTGGTATTAATGCCGGGATTTTACAGGAAGGCCTGGATGAATCAGATCTCATTGGGCCCTCACAACCGCCAGACCCTCAGATTTCTGGTGCAAACCTGACCGATACTTATTTCAATTTTGACTTTGGGGTATCTTATTACTTCCGAAACTTTTTTGCCCACGCAACGTTAAAAAACCTAATCCCACAGCAGAGGGATATTTTTTCCGAAGATTTTCAGCTGGATAACCAGCGTCAATATTTGGGTTCCCTCGGTTACACTTTTTCTACTAATGATTCTAAATGGCTGTTTGAACCATCTTTATTATTTATTTATAAAGATCAAACAACTGAATCATCATTGGATATTAACTTTAAGGCTTATAGAACAATGGATTTTGGCCGCGTCTGGGGCGGTGTTTCTTATCGCCGTAGTTTTGATGGTGCTGAATATACCGGAAATGGAGCTTCAGTTGACAACCAAAAACTTCAATATATAACACCATTTTTAGGGGTTGATTATGGCAACTTTATGTTTGCTTATACTTATACTTACCAAGCTAATTCAATAGTGTTGGCGAATAGTGGCTTTCATCAGATAACATTGGGTTACAACTTCGGTGAGGTTGATGAACGCTATCACTGTGATTGTCCGGCTATTAATAATTATGGATTGTAAAAAGTAACAAAACTCTATTTAAAAATCCAGATACTTAACAGAAGAAGAAGCCGAAGTTTGAATGAGGGCATTTAAAACTTCGGTTTTTTTTATGTTCGAAAAAAATGTCTGGACACTTTCCCTTTGAGAATTGATTAAGTTTTCTCGCTGCAAAATATTTTTAACCTGTTGAGCTACTGCCTTTCCCGAGTCGATGATGCGCACGTGTGCAGGCAGGATTTTCTTCAATAATGGAATCAAATAAGGGTAATGTGAACACCCCAAAACCAAGTAATCAATTTCTTTTTCCAGCATTGGCTGAAGCAGTTTGGTCAAGAATACCTGGGTTTCTTTAGTGTTGTGTTGACCGGCTTCAATTCGCTCAACAAGGCCATTCCCGATGATTTCAATCACTTCAATATTCCGCGCAAATAAATCAGAAGTTTTGTTGAACAGTTTGCTGGACAAGGTGCCCTTTGTGGCCATGATTCCGATCGTTTTGGCTTTACTGTTCAAAGCAGCTGGCTTGATCGCCGGCTCAATCCCGATAAAGGGAACGGGATAGATCTTGCGTAAATAATCGAGAGCAATGGTCGTCGCCGTGTTGCAGGGAACGACAATTAATTTGCAGTGCTTTTGCAATAACAATTCCGTGTTTTTTTTGCACAGTTCAATAATTGCGTCATAGCCCCGGTTGCCATAAGGCGCATTTTTACTGTCGGCCAAATAAATAATATTTTCCCTGGGTAATAGTTTGTGAACTTCATTAAAAACTGAAGTCCCTCCAACGCCAGAGTCAAACATCCCAATAGGTTGTTCTTTTGATTGAATCATAGGACAAAAGTAATGGCAAATTTTGACATAAAAAAAGCACCTTTGGTATTAATCAAAAGTGCTTTTGCTTAAACAGTAAAAGTTTATGGATTAAATACCCAGTTCTTTTTTAACGTCTGGCATTAAGTCATAACCATCGGCAAGCAGAACATTGCTGGCCCCTTCAGAGGCATCTAAAACATAGTCATAACCTTTGTCCCGGGCTACTTTTTGAATGGCACTGCGCGCTTTTTCAATTATAGGTTGAATCAGCTCACCTTCTTTTTTCTGAAGTCTCTTCTGGGCATCTTGACGGTATTTCATCACCCTTTGCCGAGTTGACTGCAATTCTTTTGAGCGCGACATATTTTGTTTTTCAGTGCTAGTGTCGGCTTGGGATTTAAATTTTTCGGTCATGCTTTTCATTTCCTTCATCATGTCTTCGATCTCAGTTCTGTATGTTTTCTCAAGTTTCTGTAATTGAGACTGGGCAGATTGATATTGTGGCATTTCCTGCACGAGTTCCTGCGTTGAAATATGGGCGATTTTTGAAGCTTTGGTTTGAGCTTGCATTATTGCGCCAGTACCCAAGGACATAACTGCAACTAAGAGGAATAATTTAATCTTTTTCATAGTTTAAAAATTAAGGATTTGTAGTAAAAATTTAGCTTTAAATTAATTATTGTTTCTTTCTTTTTTTTGTGCTTCACGTTCTTCAGCACGTTCTTTTTTGCGCTGTTTGATTTGCTTCTCACGTCCAGCTCGAATACTGTCACGTCTTTGTTGGCGTTTTTTTAATTGTTGTTGACGCTTTGTTTGAACTTTTTCACGCTTTGCGCTGCGAATGCTGTCCCGCACCCGATTGCGTTCTTCAGCAAGGCGTGCCCGTTTTTCACGTGCTGCTTGCCGTTTTTCTTGCTCGGCCGTTTGCTCGGCTTCACGCACTTTCTTGGCCTTTTTGTCGGCAGCTGCCTTTTCCACCGATTTATACTGCCCTGCATCATCGGTTTTTGCGCCGGCCGCCCCATCGGCTTTTCTTTCCATGTTGTCGAGATTACGGAACGAGCGTTTAATTTGGCTCAATACCTGGTCACTGATATCGTGCCGGGGGGCAGAAAATAAAAGCAGGGCGTTGGCTGTATTTTCAAAAATAAAATCATATTGACGCACTTGGCCAATTTCTTGGACAGCATTGAAAATTTGATCTTGAATGGGTTGCAAAAGTTGGCGTTTCTGGGTCATCATATCACCTTGGGCGCCAAAACGCTTTTGCTGATAATCAAGAAGTTTTTGTTGTTCAAATTTAACTTCCCCTTCGCGTTCCTCGATTAATTTTGACGTTAATAAAGGCCTTTCGTTTTCTAAATTTTCCTTGAGATTTTTAATGCTTTCCTTCTTGGCCTCAACTTCTTTGCGCCAATTGTTGATCTTGGAATCGAGCTGTTGCTGGGCTTGCTTGTATTCAGGAATATTTTTAAGGATATAATCCATATCGATATAACCCACTTTAATTCCGCGTTGTGCATTTGCAACGGCAATAAAGCTGAAACAGGCTAAGATTAAAACGGCAATTTTCTTATTCATAGGTCAAGACTTCTTTAGAAAATATCGTGCCAAAAACTTTTATTTAAAACTGTTGTCCAATTATAAAGTGTGTTTGCCAGCCACTGGCTTCCCCTTCAGTGCCCGGAATGGGGTCAAACCCATAGCCAAAGTCAATTCCCAGCAATCCAAATGCTGGCATAAAAATACGTACGCCAAAACCGGCGGAGCGTTTCAGCTGAAATGGGTTGAAATTCCTGAAACCGTCAAAGCTAGCCCCACCTTCTGCAAAGCTCAAGGCATAAATTGAGGCCGTGGGCTTCAAGGTTATTGGATAACGCAATTCAAGCGAATATTTATTGTAAATGGTAGCGCCATCAGACTCGGTTGCCTGTGAATTAGGACCCCTGCCCTCTGGAATAACACCTTGGTTCCGGTAACCGCGCAAACGGATGTTCTCGCGCCCATCTAGACTATAACCGCCCAGGCCGTCACCTCCCAGATAAAAACGCTCAAAGGGTGGAACCCCGCGCTCGTTGTTATAAGCTCCTAAAAACCCATATTCCACATTAGTTTTCAGAACGAGTTTGCCGATTAGTTTATTGTACCAATCCCCCTGGAACTTGAGTTTGAAATATTCTAAATACTTAAAACGTTTTTGATCGATTTTTGCAAAATCGGGTTCCCCATTTGGTTTTTGATACTCAGGCTGGTTTTTTAAATTGCCATAATCCACGTCGTCAAACAGGGAATAGGGCGGTGTCAGTTTTGCTGTTACACTGAATTTTGAACCCCTGGTGGGAAAAATGGGGTTGGTCGCTGTGTTGTCCCTTGTCAATCCAACAGTAAGCGCGATATTATTAGCCGAACCATTTGGAAAGCGGAAAAGACCGACATTATAATTTTTCAAGTTATAGTGTTTATAAGAAACCGCACCTGAAAGGGTGAAAAAATCATCTGGCCACTGCAGCCTTTTGGCAAGTCCCATAGAACCACCGGTGATCAGGAATTTTCGGCTGCGATCGGTTTCGCGTTTTCTGTAGTTCCTGAAATACTGCGCGGTGTGCGAAAATGACGTGGTCAAACGGATGGGTTTCTTCCCACCCAGCCAAGGTTCGCTGAACGATAAACTATAGGTTTCATAGAAAGAGGACGCCTGCGCGCGCACGGACAATTTCTGGCCATCGCCCATCGGCAAGGGTTGATAAGCATCGGCATTAAAAATATTTGCAATGGAAAAGTTGTTGAAGGAAAGCCCCAATGTCCCCACAAAACCACCACCTCCATAGCCACCTTGCAGTTCAATTTGGCTGGCGCCGCTTTCGATCACGCTATATTCCAGGTCAAGCGTTCCATCGTTTGGGTTGACGTTTTTTGGCGTCGGCTTTAATTTTTGAGCATCAAAAAAACCGAGCTGCCCCAACTCGCGAACACTTCTCATTATTTGACTACGGCTGTATTTTTGACCGGGCTTCGTCCTGATATTGCGGTAAATGACATTGTCGTTTGTCTTGTCATTTCCCTTGACGATTATTTCATCAAAGTAAGCTAGCTTCCCTTCATGGATGCGGACTTCAAAATCAATCGTGTCATTATAGACCTTTGTTTCCACAGTGTTTATCCGTGAAAATAAATAACCGTTGTTCTGGTATAAATTAGTGAGGTCCTGGGCGTTTGGTTTTTCAGTATTCCTGACTTGTTTTTCGAGCAGAAGCCCATTATAAACATCGCCTTTTTTGATGGTCAGCACCCGTCTCAACTGGCGATCGGTATATTTGCTGTTCCCCAGAAAATTGATATTCCCAAAATAATATTTATCGCCTTCTTCAAGGTTGATATCGATTTTAATATCATCTTCATCGACCCGGGTTATACTGTCTGAAACAATCCTCGCATCGCGATATCCTTTTGATTTATATTTATCAATGATGGCCTCTTTGTCTTTTTTATATTTAGACCTGATAAACTTTGAACGTTTCCAAAAGCGCAAAAAGTTCTTGCGCTTGGTTTTGCTCATTTGGCGGCGCACTTTCCAGTTGCTGAAGACTTCGTTTCCGTGGATATTGACATCAGTGATTTTTACTTTTTCGCCTTTATCGATATCGACATACATATCGACCTTGCTGGTGACTTCACTGCCCGTGCTGTCAACAATGGGGGCGGTCCTGATATCGACATTTGCATTGAGGTAACCCTCATTGCGGTATTTTTTCTGGATATTGCTCCTGGTGGTGGCAATGAGGTTATCGGTTGCTTTGGCACCTGCATTTAAGTCATTTTCATCCTTAAGCTTCTCGTGTTTCTTCTCTTTGATGCCAGCCACTTTTACGCTGTTGAGTTCAGGGACTTCTTTTATTTCGAGTTCTAGAAAGGCTTTATCACCTTCGATTTTTGTGACATAAAAATTAATATCACTAAAAAGCCCCAGGTCCCAAAGTTTTTGGATCACCTTGCTGAGCTTGTCACCGGGAATATAAATGCGGTCGCCCTTGCTCAAGCCGGTGAAAGCAATAACCGTGCGCTCGTTATAGCTATCGGTGCCGGTCACAGTGATTCCGCCAATGGTATATTTTTTCCCTTGGGCAATGGGGATATCGTCTTGCTGTGAAAATGCAGTGAAAGACAGAAATAAGCTGAAAAAGAGAAGTATGAATTTATTTGTCATGAATGTCTAATTGAGTTGCTCGCTCGTTTTACCGAACCTGCGCTCTCGTTTTTGATAATTTAATACGGCTTCCAGTAAATTTTCTTTTCTAAAATCCGGCCATAAAACAGGGGTGAAATATAATTCAGCATAGGCGATTTGCCAAAGCAAAAAGTTACTGATGCGCTGCTCACCACTTGTTCTGATCAGTAAGTCAACATCGGGCAAATTAAAAGTATAAAGGTGTTCCTGAACGGTTGTTTCATCAATATCACTCTCTTTTAAATCACCTTTTTTTACTTTTTGGCTAATGATTTTAATTCCGTTTAAAAGCTCTTCCCGTGCACCATAACTCAAAGCCAGGTTGAGGGTCATCATGGAGTTTTTTGAGGTCTTGTCAATAACTTCATTCAATTCCCGCTGTGCTTTTTTGGGAAGGTTGTCCAAACAACCGATGGCAGTCAGCCGGATATCGTTGTCCATCAAGGTGTCAATTTCCTTTTTCAAGGAAGAAACCAAGAGCTTCATCAGGGTTTTAATTTCAATTCGGGGACGGTTCCAGTTTTCAGTGGAAAAGGCAAACAAGGTTAAATGCTCAATGCCGATTTCTGCACAAATTTCAACTGTTTCGCGCACAGATGTGGTGCCTTTCTCATGGCCTGCAGCGCGCAAAAGCCCTTTGTTTTTCGCCCAACGGCCATTACCATCCATGATCACAGCAATGTGTTCAGGAAGTTTGCCTTGTTTTATGCGTTCTTTAATTTCCATTAAAAATTACAATAACACGGTTTGCGACCAAAGGTATAAGTCAAGGTCAACCCCGTGAACATATACCAATCATTAGTGTTTTGGTTTCCAAAGGACGGTAATTTTTTACCTCCATCAAACTCTTCTGGGGTGCTTCCGTCCAGATTATCGCTAAAACTCATTCTAGCCCCGATTTCAGTAGCCAATACAAAATGCGGCGCAATGCGCATTTTAAAGCCTATCACCATAGGAATGGAAGCACTGAATTTATTGTCTTCTTCAACCAGTTCACCTTCGGGGTCCAGATAGAGGTCATTGGTATAGATTCCTGTCAAACCTGTGTATAAATATGGTGTATACTGAGGTTTGTTTGAAAATAGGTCCCAATCCCAAAATGTATATTCAATCCCTAAAGAAGCCTCGGTCAAATTGTTTGAAAACGATAATCCACGCTGGCTTCGCCGGCCTTCATCAGAGTCGGCATCCGTGGCGCTCAGTTCAGTTTGCGCAAGCGTAAACCGAAAGGAATGCCGTTTACTTCTGTTCCATTTAAAAACCACGCCATAAAAAACTTCATTCGGGTCGATATAACTTGTACTTCCCACATCACCAATATAATTCGCTCCCCCCAAATATGGCCCAATTTCATAAGTTTGGGCTTTTGCTGAAGTAAGCGCTAATAGGGTGATAAAAACAAAGCTTAAATAACGCATACGTTTTAAAAGTTTGCAAATATATAAAATCTGTTGAGCCAAAAGGAATTAAAGATAGTTTTGTGATATTCAATATTAAAACACGTTGCGTGCAGATTTATTGCTTTTGATTGCGCTTATCTTCGCCCCAGAGCAATTTTTTTCGCAGCGTTTTTATAAAACTGTCTTCGTGGAGCAGAACAAGGCCAATAGTAAAGGGGGCTTTTTTTATAATAATGGTTTTTTCTTTTGAAAGGCTGGTCAAACGTGAATCCAGGGAAATTAAAAACTCGTCTTCACGCCCGGAAACTTTGAAGCGCATTTCTGTATCATTAGGGATTACCATTGGTCGTGCGTTGAGGTTGTGCGGTGCAATGGGGGCCAGCGTTGTGACTTTTGTTTCTGGCGTAATGATGGACCCGCCACAACTCATTGAATATCCGGTTGATCCCGTGGGTGTGGAAATAATCAGCCCGTCTGCCCAATATGCGTTGAGGTATTTACCGTTGAGCCAGGTTTCAACTGTGATCATCGAGGTGGTGTTTTTTCGGCTGATGGCAACTTCATTCAGTGCAAAATTCTCATCTTTCAGGGCTTTGGTTGCAGGTTCTGTTTGAACGGTGAGGATGTCACGTTTTGAAATGGAAAATTTATCCTTGACCAAGGCTTCGATCATTTGGCCGATTTCCTCTTTTTGAATAGTGGCCAGAAAACCGAGCCGCCCCGTGTTGATCCCGATCACGGGAATGTCCAGATTTTTTATTAGATTAACGCTCTTCAAAATAGTGCCGTCACCGCCAATGCTAAAGAAAAAAGCGAAAGTGTTATCCAGCTCCCTGAAGGTTGTGAAGTCTGGATAATCCCGGGTTATGGTCTTGTTTTCCTTGATGATTTCCAGAAAATTTTCCTCGATCACCACGTCAAATTTTTGCTGACTTAAAATATCCAACAATTGCTGGATATATTGCTCTGAACCTTTATGGTAAAACTGACCGTAAATGCCTACTTTCATAAATTAAATATTCAGGTATTTGTTTAAATAATCAGAGCGCTCCTTCAGGTTTTTCAAAAAGGTGTCTTCTTGATGGGCACTCACTATTTTATAGCCATATCGGCGAAAAGTTTGAATGATTTCGTTGACACTTGTCAATCCAATTTTTAAGGTTATTTGTGCCATATCCCCTTTCATCTCACTCATTATAGCGCCAAAAAGTTTGCCCTCATTAGACTCCACAATTTGACCGATTTGGCTAATTGAAAAGTCATCAAAAGCGCACTCCACAACAATAACAGTTCCCGCTTCCTTCAAAAATGGCATGTTGTTAAAATAATTCAAGATATCGCTGAGTTCCAAATAGCCTAAATATTCATTTGTCCCCTCTTGCAGAACAGGCATCACGTTTGTTTCATTTGAAGAAAAGCTTTTTAAAATATCCAGCCAACTGACCTTTGGACGTGTGAAAAAAGGCAGAAGTGAATATTGATAATCGGCCAAGGTTTGAGAACTTTCAAAACACCGCAGGTCATTCTCAGAAACAGAGCCTTGAAAAATACCGTCTTTTTCAATGGGGATATGAGAATATGTCAATTCGTTGAACATCTCTTTCAGGTGCCCAATTCCCGTAGTGATGGGTTGAATAGAGATGTCGTTAACGATATAATTAGACAGTTCCATAGTGTATCTTTTTTGCAAAATAATTAAAAAATCATAGAAGGGCAGAGGTAGCTTTGTATTTTTGCATAAAATAAACATTTGATGGTCAATTTGAGCGTGAATATTAATAAGATAGCAACACTGCGGAACTCTCGTGGCGGAAATGAGCCCAATGTGCTCGAAGCGGCAAAAAGGGCTGAAAAATTTGGTGCACAAGGGATAACGGTCCACCCAAGGCCAGATGAGCGCCACATCCGTTATCAAGATGTGCGCGATTTGCAGCCCATTGTCAAGACTGAATTTAATATTGAAGGCAATCCCATTCAACAATTTATCGATTTAGTGTTGGAAAACCCGCCGGCTCAAGTGACCTTGGTCCCAGATGATGAGGATGCGATTACTTCAGATTCTGGTTGGGATACAAAAAAACACAGAGAATATTTACGCGAGGTTATCTCCACCTTTAAGGCTGCGGGGATCCGTACCTCGATTTTTGTCGATCCTGATGTCGAAATGATAAAAGCCGCTGGAAAAACCGGAACCGACAGAGTTGAGCTTTATACCGAAGCTTTTGCATCTGAATATGCCAAAAGAAACTTTGGGGCGGTACAACCTTATGCTGAATGCGCTAAAATTGCAACAGATTGCGGACTGGGCATCAACGCTGGGCACGACCTTTCATTGGAGAACATTGCGTTTTTTAAAGAAAATGTTCCCGGTCTGCAAGAAGTTTCCATCGGTCATGCGCTGATTGCGGAAGCGCTTTATAACGGGATGGAAAATGTAATTGGCCGCTTTTTGAACAAATTAAAATAAAAAGATGAAACTACACAGCAATATAATTGGCAGTGGAAAACCCATTTTGATCCTGCACGGTTTTTTGGGGATGGGGGATAACTGGAAAACCTTTGCAAAACAACTGGCGGAAGAAAATTTTGAATGCCACTTGATCGATCAGCGCAATCACGGCAGAAGCCCTCACTCTAATGAATTCAGTTATGATTTGATGGCCGATGACCTGCTCGAATACTGTCAAGAAAACGATCTTGAAAAAGTAAATTTGCTGGGGCATTCCATGGGCGGAAAAACGGCGATGCGTTTCGCCTGTCAAAACCCTCAAATGATCGAAAAACTTGTGATTGTCGATATCACGCCAAAATATTATGCCCCGCACCACCAAACTATTTTGAATGGCCTGACCGACCTTTCTGAACGCGAACTCGATTCCAGGGGAAAAGCAGATGAACTTTTGAGTGAGTATATTGATGAAAAAGGCGTTCGGCAATTTTTGCTGAAAAACCTCTACTGGAAGGAAAAAAGCAAGCTCGCACTGCGGATGAACTTGGACGTGCTAAAAGAAAAAATAGAAAGCCTCGGCGAAGGTCTAGGCGAAGACCAGAAATTTGAAGGGCAAACCTTATTTGTAAAAGGCGAAAAATCAAATTATATCACTGATCATGACCGGGATTTAATTCAAGATCATTTTCCGAAAAGCCAACTGGTCACCATCAAAAATTCTGGCCACTGGGTGCACGCCGAGCAGCGCGACGCCTTTTTTGAAATGGTTTCTGGGTATTTGAATTCCTGAACTAAATGCAGGGTGACAGTTCATGGATTTGGCAGGACCGGGGCAGGAGTTTGATGGCCACTAAACAAGGCTGCAATCTTCTCCAGAACATCAACACCAATAACCAACTTATCTGCTTTTGTTAAATTTTTCACGTGTTCAGCTTGGCCTTTGACTTCGACTTTTATCGGGTTTAAAAATTTGTCTGAGCTTATAAATTCAGAAATCGAACTCAACTCTGGGAAATGGTTTTTGAGGTTGTCGAAATTATAAAACGGAAGCTGGTCAACTGCTTTGCGGAGAATGGGCCGTTCAAAATCGGTTAAATTGTAAATTTTCGCCACTGTTTTTGGTTCGTTTGCCTTTGGCAGTTCAAAGCTTGATTCTGTCGAAATACTCTGGTCTTTTAGCTTATACCAATAAGTTTTTTTACGAATGGAACTGCTTAATTCACTCTGACTCGATGTTTGCCTTTGGTTTAATTTTGGCGATTTTTTAAAGTCTTCTAGGTTCCCGGCAGTTTTTCGGTGTTTTATCTCACGCTCAGTTGGCTGCATGCCGATTTTCTTTAAAGCCGAATTCAATTCAGCAATATAGCGCGGGTTGTGCGCGGAATGATAAAAGAGTTCTTCACAGATTTTCAGGTCATTTTTTGGATCTTGATCATATTTCCTTTTGTCAAAAACTTGATCACCATGAATTTTAAATGGACAGTATCGCGCCCCGCGACCGATGAGCTGAGCTTCTGAAAGTGTGGTTTTTTTTACTTTTCCCGAAGCTGCCGTTTTTTTATCATCGAGTTTAACAATATCAAAAAGGTTGAGGACATCCCAACCTTCATTCAATTTATTGACCGCAAAAATGGCCCGGTATGGATTATCACGGTCTTCTAATGTGTTGACCACCAGCTGTTTTTCAATGCTGTCGTTTTTACTGTTCACCACAAGGCATTTCATTTCAGAAAACTCTTCTTTCAACTCGATAATCAAATTGGAAAGGCTGATGGTTCTTTTTTCAAAATAATTGAAAGCTTTGGCAAGGCTATTTTTTTCTGCATTGTTTTTTAGCTGGACGAGTTGGTTTTCTGTCAGTTTTTTTAGGCCTTGGGTGAAGGTTTTTAGAAAGTCCTGGCTGGCTTTTATCGTTTTAGATTTAAAGAGGATCACCGGTTTTATGTCAATCTGTTGATGCTCAAAAAGCTTTTTTCGATATTGGCTCAAAATCACGGCCTGCAGCGCCCGGTCAAAAGGGGTGAGGTTAGATTGCAGGACTTTGACTTCTTTTGAGTACCCGTCTTTTCTGAATTGCTTTAAAGGATAAGTGAACAAAATCTTATTCTTGTATTTTTGTTCTATCGCCTGGTTCGATAAATCAATGGTGGCAGTAAATTCCAATAGATAATTATCCTCATTAGCCTCAAATATTTTGTTTACAGTTGTTTCCCAGCTATTTAAATTTAAGCGGTCTGTGTTGTTTTTGACGGCCTTTTTTGTTTCCGCATTAATATGGTGGGCTTCATCTGAGAGCAAAACAATTTTGTTGTTTTCAAAATCTTCAAAAGTGAGTGCGTTTTCCCGCGGTGTGTTCAACCTGGAGTGCAAACCTTGAATGGTCGTGAACACAATGTTGATCTCATTTTGATTGACGGCTTCAAAATTTTTGACCTCTTTTATTTTCACTGTTTTATTTTCTATGGCAATAGTGTCTGAAAATAAATATTTTGAGGACGAAGGGTTCAAAAAATTATCCCTGGTTTTGTCGATCAGGTTTGAACTGTTGACAAAAAAAATAAAGTTTGTGTAGCCTTTTTTGTATAAATCTAAAATGCAACCGGCCATGATCAAGGTTTTCCCGCTTCCCGTGGCCATTTGAAAAAGCAATTGCGCCGGTTTGTGAAGTGAATTTTTTGCAGCTGTATAATCGTGGAATCTGGAAAAGGCTTCGGCTTGATAAGGACGGATTTTAAATTTTGGGTTGAGATTGTTTTCGACGTTTGGATTCAATCTTTTATCGACGGTAATTTTGGGAGCCCCAAGGTTTATTTCAGAAGTGGTTTTGGGTCGAGACATAAATTTTATTTTTATAATACCCTAATAGAATCCCTGCAAAGATATTATGCCGAGGTAGATTTTAATGCTAAATCGACTATAGTATTACTTTTATTAGTTTTCAAACCTTTTATAACCTCTCGGCATAAAAAGCATTCACGTGACATTACAAATCACATTCAGTGTTACTTATGACAGTCGATTATTCTTTTTGGGGTAAACCCCTAAATCCCTGTCTCTTCCGGCAGGCAAGCTCTAAGCGGACTTGAATAATCTGAAATCAAAAATATTTTCACCCTTTAGGGCCGGGGTTAAAAAAATATTTTGTTTTAGGCTGTTGGTCATTACCGGCTAAAATAGCTTTAAAAAACTGGCTTTAAAGTGTTGCTTATGACAGTCGATTATTCTCTTTGGGGTAAACCCCTAAATCCCTGCCTCTTCCGGCAGGCAAGCCCTAAGCGGACTTGAATAATCTGAAATTTTAGCCTTGAATTCATTAAACGATTTCATTAATTACTCAAAGCCAAAAATATTTTTCAGTCACTCAAAACCAGAACCTGGAAATGTTTTTTTAGTTTAAAATTTAAGCACATAAAATTCAAAGGAATCCTTCCTGTGCAATGATCGGTGTTTTGCCCCACAATTTTACAATTAAATTCACATCAAAAGGGATGAAACTAGAGGACTTGTCTGGATTGAAATTTTCTGGACAATATAATTTTTCATTCTCGATCCAGCACTTTCTCTGTGAACTGGTTGCGATAATCAATTCACCAACGCTGATTTTCCATTGAATAAAATGTAAATCGAGGATGGCCCATTTAATAAAACCGGTGAGGCTTTGGCGTTTTTCCTTAAACTTTTGACCGTTGGTGATTCCATAAACCAAATAATCGGCCTTTATTTTATAAAACTCAGATTTGATGCGCTTTGGATTTGGGTTGGATTGTCGTCGAAAACGCAAGGTGACATCACTATAATTTTTATAATATTCATCGCGGAAGCGCTCTTGGATAAAAATGGTTTTTCCGTTTTCATTTAAAAGAATATAATCAATGCCTTCGTTGAGGTCTTTTTGTTTGAGTTTTTCAGCATCAATTGTTTTTATTGTCCATCCCAAAGGCGTGTAAATTTTTGGAACGGTCAAAACATCGTGGACATAATCTGTAAAACTGCGGTCTTTTTTATATTTTGACATAACATCTCAAGTGTAGAACGATTTATTCAGGATGATGGTCTTTTCACTCAAATTATAACTGGCATCTTGCAATTCAGCCAGGTTTATATACAGATGGTTTTTGTCCATTAACTCTAGAAGCATTGATTTCTGCTCATTTAGGGGAAGCCTTTCAAAATCTATCAAGGCTTTGTCGAAACTGTTGAAATCTACTGTGTACTTCACAAAGGCCGAGTGTTTCAATTGATTGTAAATTTCATGGAGTTCTTTATTATTTTTTGTTGCTTGCACGGCCTCGATCAAACTGGCATTATTTTTTGCTAATTCGGCATACACAAAAGAACCACCGCCAGGCCATTTCACGTCTTTGGAAATACCGGATTGCTCGCCTTCGATCACTTTTTGAAGCCTTGCGATGCTGTCATTAGCGCCATAATCCAGTTGCTCCAGCCCGATGTATTGACGCTGCATTTTATGCGCAACTGCTGCTGTTGTGCCACTTCCCAAATGATAATCCAGGACTATATCGCCCTTTTCCGTGGACATTTCAATAATGCGTTTGAGCAGTTTTTCGGGTTTTTTGCCATTTGTAAACCGAACGCCACCCTCCGTTGAAGGAGTGGTGCCGATATCTGTCCATAAATCTGAAGCCAGGACCCCAAAGGAATTTTCTTTTTCACCTTCCACAATGCGTTCTTTTAAAGGCACCAAAACACCACCGTCATAAATGAGTTTTTGCTCAGATTTAGAATTGATAAAGGTCTGAACGCCGCCTTGTTTTTTGTTATTTGCGGCAAAGGCCTTGAATTTTGCCCCGGCTTTTTTGATGTTCTTTTCCAGGGAATAAATAGCGCTGGAATGCTTAAGCGCATAGTTTTTGAACTTTTGCCGAATTAAAACATTTTTTTCCTTTTGCGGCAAATCAACAGTTTTGTAATCTGCCTTAAATTTCCTGGAAAGGTCGGTTATTTTATAAGTTCCATTTTCTCGGAGGACTTCATATTTATAGTTGAAGTTGAAATTTGTTTTAGTGTAAAAGGGTTTAAACCGAAAGCTGGGGGATTTAGAATAGAACAAAATATACTCCTTTACTTTAAACAAGCGTTCGCCGCGTTTGACATTGATGGCATTGACCCCGCTTTCTGTGCTGGATTTCAAAACAATGCTTTCCCTGAAATTTTCCCGCCCGAAGAGTTCATCGCAAAGGACTTTCAAATAAGCAAACTCGCCATCATCAACCTGAATAAAAAGTGTGCCATCGTTTTTTAAAAGTTGCCATGCCACCTCTAGCCGGTTTTTCATAAAGGTCAACCAAGTGGAATGGCTGAAACTGTCGTTATAATGAAAACTGTCATTGCCTGTATTATAAGGTGGGTCAATATAGATCAGTTTAATTTTACCGGTAAAGTTTTTTTTCAGCGAATGAAGCCCCAAAAGGTTATTGCCCTTGATGATCAAATTATCGTTTTGACTCAAAGAACTGGGGATGTGTTCTCCTTTAGTGTCATATTTTTTGAAGTTCGTAAGTGCTTTGGGTTCAAAAAGACGGTCAATTTCTTCTGCATTGAGGGTTTCATGATAAAAACTTTCGCTGTTGGGTTGGTCCTCTTTTGTTTGGCCACCTTTTAAGACGCAATCTTTGTAAGGGAAATCCAGCACTGTTTCGTTAGTTTTGGAAAGATAAGCAGCGCCTGTGGTTAAACCAATTTTATTTTTAAACGCGGTGTAACTATTGGGAAGAAACGCTTTATTGGAAATAAAGTGTTGGAATTTAATTTTGTCAAAAACCAGGTGTTGATCTACTGTTTTAAAAAAATGCTTTTTTGCCCGGTTATCATTCAATAACAATGACAGTAAACCCCGATCCATTTGAAGGACGGCTTCGACCACTTTATTTTTGAATAATTTTCCGTTATCAAAAAACCGGTCCTCTTGTGATAAAAGGTTTAGAATATGACTGTAAAAATCCATTGTCTGTTGCCCCTTGTTATAAATTAATGCTGTTGAAATAACCCCCAATATACTATAAATCCCGTGCTATTTTCCTCGATTAAACAAAAAGTAAACTGAAATATTTTGGAATGGGCTGTTTTTAAAAGTTTTCTCAAAATCAGCCCCAAGGAATATTGGGTTTAAGTTTGCTCACAATATATTTTCAATTCTAAACTTGCGTAAATATTACTGGTGTGATGCTGGAGACCATAAGGAGTTCAAATTTAATCGACGCCATGTTATAGTCGATTAGATATTAATAGTTCATAGACCTTAAATTTAATTGGGCACATATATAAAGGGCGTGTGTTTAGTTGAAAATGATTTTATGCCTGACATATATTCACTTTTCGCCGTTCTGTCAGAAAAACGCTGGAATATTTGGCTATTTTTAGGATGCAACTATTAAAAAACTCTAAAAAAACCTCAAAAGGCTTTATTCTTTTTTAAATTACCGCTTGAAATTAATTTATATTCAAAAAGTTCGCTTTTGCATAAATCTTGAGCTTGAGTGGGTAAATGATTTTAATAATTAACCGTAAAACTAAACTATGAAAGTACTCGTAATAGGAGCAGGAAATATGGGGTTGACTTATGCAGAAGGAATGGCCCACAATGAATTGCTTAATAAAAATAATTTACAAATTTTTGATGTCAACGAAGATGTGATGTCCCCGCTTAAAAATGTGGAACATTTTGACACTTATACTAAACTAGAGGACTGCCTTCCCAAAGCGCACATTGTCTTTGTAGCTGTCAAACCTTATCACGCCGATGATCTTTTTGAAAAAATGAAGCCGATGATCAACCAGCAGCAGGTTTTTGTTTCGTTGATGGCTGGTGTAACGTTAAAGTCAATTCAAGATCGTCTGGGCGCTAAAAAAGTTGTTCGCACAATGCCGAACCTTCCAGCACAAGTTGGGCTTGGAGTAACAGCTTATACAGCTTCTGAAGATGTTTCAAAAATTGAATTGATCACCGTCCGGAGTTTCTTGGATGCAACTGGATCTTCCATTCACGTTGAAAATGAAAATTTCATTAATGCGTCAACGGGAATTTCAGGAAGTGGTCCAGCTTATGTGTTCTATTTTATGAATTCAATGTTGGAAGCGGCCCAAAAAATGGGCTTCTCCGATCATGACTCAAAAGTATTGGTTAGTAATACATTTGAAGGAGCAATACAGTTGTTTAATAATGAAGATATTTCACCACAGTCTTGGATGGACCGTGTAGCTTCAAAAGGTGGCACAACCCGTGCAGCACTGGATTCAATGGATGATAATAATATTAAAGACCTCATTCAGGAAGCAGCTTATGCGGCATTTGACCGGGCTGTTGAGATGGGAAAAGAATAATTAACCAATTAAAATGAATATGCAAGGTAAAAGAGTAGTAGTTAAAGTAGGGACTAATGTCATGACCAATCGGGCCAACCGCATTATGGGACCGATTCTCAATGAATTGGCACGACAAATAGCCGAACTTTACGAAGATAAAGTAGAAGTTGTTTTAGTGTCATCAGGATCTGCCATTGCTGGTAGAGAAGTGATGGGCGAAGCCGATATCAAGGACAGTGCCCGTCGCCGGCAGGTTTATTCTGCTGTCGGCCAACCTAGAATGATGCGTCATTATTACAGTATTTTTCACGAGTATGGTTTGCGCTGCGGACAGGTTTTGGCCACAAAACGTGACTTTAGCCCGGGCAAGCACCGCGAAAATATGATCAATTGCTATGAAGGCTTGATTTCGCAAGGAGTTATTCCCATCGCCAATGAAGATGACGCGGTTTCGCTCACAATGTCAATGTTTTCAGATAATGATGAATTGGCAAGCCTGGTCGCCGAATTGATCAATGCCGATAAATTGATTTTGCTCACCGATACTGATGGATTTTACACAGGACATCCAGACGATGAACATTCTGAAAAACTTGGGAAGGTGAAATTTGATGAAAATGTTGAAAAATATGTTCAGGAATCTGAAAAAGGCGAAGGTGAAGGCCGGGGCGGAATGGAATCGAAATTGAAAATCGCCAAAGAAACCGCCGAAAAAAATATTGAGACCCACATTGCCAACGGAAAACGCAAAAATGTGATTGTCGATATTATGAATGGCAAAGATGTTGGAACTAAATTTACCAAGGAGTAAACGAACTGAAAATTAATTTTTAAAATTAAGATATGCAATTATTAGAATCTAAGATAAAAAATGATGTGCTCACGTCGATGATGAAAAAACTCGACGAGAAACGGGCTGACATTATTAAAGAAAATCAAAAAGACCTCGATGCATTTCAAAAAGACGATCAAGCACTTTATGACCGTCTAATTTGTAATGAAGCTAAGGTCGATGGAATGATCCAGGCGATCAAAGAGGTCAGGGAACAGGATGACCCGGTCGGGAAAACGCTGGATGAACGCACGCTTAAAAATGGTTTGAACATCATTAACCGCACGGCGCCTTTTGGGACAATTATGATTATTTATGAATCCCGTCCAGATGTGACCATCGAAGCAGCCGTTCTTGCCTTTAAAGCAAACAATAAAATTTTATTGAAAGGTGGGAAAGAAGCAGTCAACAGTAATATTATCCTTGAGAAGTGCTGGCACGAATCGCTTGAAGAAAACGGTTTATCAAAAGACTGGATAAAGCTCCTGCACTTGAAACGTGAGGAAACGCAAAATTTCTTAAAAAACCCAACAGAGCAAATCGACTTGATCGTGCCACGCGGTAGTGAGCGGTTGATCAAATTTGTGAAAGACAACGCCACTTGTGCAGTCTTGATCAGTGGACGTGGGAATAACTTCCTCTATGTCGCACCTGATGCCGATTGGGAAAAATCCAAAAAAGTGATTATCAATGCCAAGACCGATAAAATTTCCGGTTGCAACGCATTGGATAAAGTGCTTTTAGATAAAAACCTGCCGGATTATGAAGCTAAATTGAAAGATTTGCAGACAACCTTGACCGAGCACGAAGTTGCAATTTGGGTTGATGAAAAAATAGGTAAAAGTTTGACTGATGCTGAAAGGATTCCAGGCGAAGAAAAGTGGCACGAGGAATTTCTGGCAATGCAGATCCTATTGGCAGAAACCGATGGTCTGGACACGGCCATTGAAATGATCAATAGAATTTCTGGTGGGCACTCTGCGGTAATTATGACCGAAGATAAAGCCAAAGCCAAGAAATTTATGGAACAAATTGACGGGGCAGCGGTTTATCACAATGCTTCCACGCGGTTCACCGACGGTGGCCAAATGGGCGTTGGCGCTGAACTCGCCATTAGTACTGATAAATTGCACCACCGTGGACCACTCGGGTTGAAACAATTGACCACCAATAAATATTATGTTTATGGCGACGGTCAAATCCGTGAATAAATGATTTGATTCATTGAATTTAAAAAGCCGCCCCAACGATTTCGATTGGGGCGGCTTTTTTTATTGTCGAATTCTGAATAGCGAACATTTCCACAGAACGCTGACCACTGAATTTTATCAATACTTTTGAATCAATACTTCCGTTGGGATATTCAAATCTTCGTTTAGTTTTCGGATCATTTCCAAAGTCAGTTTGCGTTTTTTGCTCAAAACCTCGCTTACACGACTCTTAAAACCGATTATTTCGACCAGATCTTTTTGTTTGATTCCCAGTTGTTCCATTCTAAATTTAATGGCAGAAATGGGGTCTGGCATTCCAATAGGGAAATTTTCATTTTCATAGTTATCGATCAAGATAGCGAGAACCTTTAATTCATCCCCTTCAGGGCTTCCCGGTTGTGCATCAAAAATAACTTCAAGTCGTTCGAGGGCTTCTTGGTAATCTCCTTCGTTATTTATAGGCTTTATATTCATTGTCAAATAGTATTGGCATTAATTTTATCATAATCGGCGTGGGTTCCAATGAAACGAATCCAGGAAATCTGAAAGGCAAAATTAAATTTGACAATCAATCTATAATTATTTCCTTTAACATTAAAAACCACACGATTGTTTTTCAATATGCTGGCTTTGGGGTAATCCTTTTTCAGTTCGTTAATAGATTCCCAGTTGGATTTCAATGTTTCTTTATACCAAGACTTCAATTGATATTCACAGTCCCCGTGTTTTTCCCAAAATTCGCGTAAAGTTCTTTTGGCTATAATCCTCACCCATTTAAATTTTGACAAAGATAGCAAAAGTTACCATTTTATGAACTTTTCTTCCCTTTATACTTCATCGGTAAATATACCAGCTTTTTGGTCTCAAAAAATTCTTCCTTAAAAATGCTGTCCAAGTCATAAACCTCAGCCGTTTGATAGCGTCCTAATTCTTCTTCCAGATCACCACCTTTTAAATAAAGGATGCCATTTTTTCGGGCGTGTTTGTTTTTTTTGGCGATTTTGCCTTTTACCCAATGAACAAATGTCGGCATCTGGGCCACCGCGCGACTGACGATAAAATCATATTCACCGTCCATTTCTTCCACGCGGCCGTGACCCACACTCACGTTTTTCAGGTCCAGGCCTTGTACTACATTTTCTACTACTTTGATTTTTTTGGCTTTGCTATCGACCAAGTGAAAATGGGTTTCCGGAAATAAAATCGCCAGTGGAATCCCCGGAAATCCACCGCCGGTCCCGACATCCAGGATTTTTGAACCGGGCAGGAATTCTTGAAATTTTGCAATCGCTAGGGAATGCAGCACGTGCCTGAGGTAAAGTTCATCGATGTCTTTTCGGGACACGACGTTTATTTTTTGGTTCCAGTCTTTAAAAAGTTCGCTCAGCTTCTCAAAAGAAGTTTTTTGATCGTCGCTGAGATCGGGGAAGTAATTGAGTATTTCTTGCACTTTTTTTGGGCAAAAGTAAACAAATTTAAGTGGCTTTTTTGAGGATGGCTTTAATGGAGTTGAAAAATAAGAAAACTTTCAAGGTGAACTTGACGACCAAGCAGAGGCGGGTTTATTTTAGTTTTCCACCTGCTGATCAAATCCAACTTACCGGTAAACTCACTTTTTGGTTTTTCCATAATATCCTGAATCACTTTCCTTGAGTGAATGCTTTAATTCATTGAGATTATCTACTTCATAAATCTGATAAATCTTTTTCACCCGGTCTTCGAGTTTGTCAGGTAGGTGCTCTTTTTGTTTCAATTCCTTAAGCGGAATTTCTTCTTTAATGCTATTCCAAATCGATAGTGAATTCTGTTTTTCTATATCTTTATCTTTCAATTTGGCTCTATCGAGATCATATTTTGACTGAAAGTCCAACCAGAACTTTGCACCGATGCCTAAAATATTTTCTAACAGCAAAGCGATATCTGCATTAACACTGCGTTTTTCATTGATTATTTCGTTCAATTGTGAGGGCTTTATGCCCAATTCAGCAGCAACTTCCTTCTGCGACAAACCACGCGCATTGAGTTCATCACGCAAGATATTTCCGGGATGCGTGGGTTCAAAAGGCAATATGTCGTTTTCTTTTTTTAATGCTCTAAAATTAATCATAATGATTGGAAAGTTCTAAAATAGAACAGATGACTATTTCTCGGATAATTTTTTTCCTAGGTCTTAAAGGGTAAAATATTTCATTTCACCTTTTTCGTGAGCTTCGAGCCGCATATCCAGTTCCTGTTTTATCGGATCGGACAATGGGACATCCTTGGTAAAAACTGAATCCTGCAATTGCGGTGCGAGGATGATTCTATTGGAAAGGCTTAATTTTAGTAATTCATTTATTTTCATAATCCTTTTATCTTTTAAAGATAGAATATATTGGGTTTATGCTGAATATAGTGAATAAATACCTTTTGTCAAATATTATGAAAGAATTCTAATTTAAGTAATGAAAAAACTTATGATTTCAGTTACAGCCCTTTCGTTATCCGCCGCGGCGGATGCCACACTTCGATAAACTCAGTGCAGGCTCTTCCATTTTTTAATGAAAAAAACCTTCATCGTGATATAGAAAGAATTTTATTTACCCATTCAAAACAGCATAGCACCTCATTTTTCTTATTTTTGAAAAAAACCAAAGAACTTATGGCACACAGATGTTAAAAGGAAAGGTCTATAAATCAACAGGAAGTTGGTATAACGTAAAAGCCGAAGACGGCAAATTTTACGATTGCCGGATCAAGGGAAAATTCAGGATCCAGGGCATTAAAACCACAAATCCGGTTTCCGTTGGCGATGAGGTGATGATCAAAATAGAGGCTTCCGGCACGGCTGTTATTCAGGAAATTTTACCACGAAAAAATTATATCATCCGCAAATCGGTCAACCTTTCTAAACAGACACACATTATTGCTTCAAATATTGACGTGGCTTTTTTGTTGGTGACTTATAACAATCCGCCAACGCTCACACCGTTTATCGATCGGTTTTTGGTGACTGCCGAAGCTTATCAAATTCCGGCGGTTTTGCTGTTCAATAAAATTGATACTTATTCCGAAGAAGAACTCGATGAAGTGCGGTTTTTATATGGAATGTATGAATCTATCGGCTATAAAGGCATAGGGATTTCCGCCAAAACAGGAAAAAACCTCGATAAGGTGAAAGCTGAAATGAGCGGAAAAACCTGTTTGTTTTCAGGCCACAGTGGCACGGGAAAATCAACTTTGATGAACCAGGTCGCGCCGGGTTTGAACATCAAAACCGCTGAACTTTCTGAAACCCACACCCAAGGCCAGCACACCACGACCTTTGCACAAATGTATGATGTAGATGAAGAAACGCGCTTGATCGATACACCTGGGATCAAAGGGTTTGGCGTGGTGGATATGGATCCGCAGGAAATCGATAATTATTTTCCGGAATTTTTTGCTTTAAAACAGGATTGCAAATTCAACGATTGCCTGCACGTTAACGAACCGAAATGCGCTGTGAAAAAAGCCGTGGAAAAGGTGGAAATCCCGAGTTCGCGTTATGAATCCTATTTGCAAATGATTACACCAAATAAAGAAAATTACCGAATCGATAAACACCACCAGGAATGAGAATTGTTTTACAACGAGTCAAAGAAGCCTCGGTTTCCATTGAGGGGACTGAAAAATCAAAAATCGGCAAAGGACTTTTGATTTTGCTGGGCATTGAAGATGAAGATACTCAAGAAGATATCGACTGGCTTTGCCGAAAAACAGTCAATTTGCGTATTTTTAGTGATGCGGAAGGAAAGATGAATGATTCGCTCAAAAAAATTGATGGTGAAGCTTTGGTGGTGAGCCAATTCACATTGCACGCCAATACCCGAAAAGGCACACGCCCGAGTTTCGCAAAAGCCGCAAAACCAAAAACCGCCATTCCGCTTTATGAAAAATTTATTGAACGCTTTGAACTCGAACTCGGCAAATCAATCGGAACCGGTGAATTTGGCGCCGATATGCAGGTTTCGCTGCAAAATGACGGCCCGGTGACTTTGATTATGGATTCAAAAAATAAAATGTGAAAGTTGGGTTGAGGTATTCATCTAAAGGAAATTTTGAAAAAGATTAATATTTTTTATGCATTAAATGTATATTGACAAAAATCTAACGACCAATTTTTTAGTTAGACAGTCGGTAAGTCCCCTCATAGGGGATTTAGGGGTTTTTCTAAAAAAGTATATTTGTTTTATAAAGAAATCCTGAAAATCAAATTTTTTAACCAGAAAATTAATTTAAACTGATTGAATAAAGTTTTAGATTTAAAAAACAAACCAATGAACATTCAAGACGCACAAAAAGCCGTGGATAAATGGATTGAAGAACACGGCGTCCGTTATTTTGACGAACTCACAAATATGGCCCAGCTCACAGAAGAAGTGGGAGAAGTCGCGCGGATAATCGCCCGCCGATATGGCGAACAAAGCGAGAAGGAAAGCGACAAAGATAAAGACCTGGGTGAAGAACTAGCCGATGTGGTTTTTGTCGTCCTTTGCCTGGC
>Ga0307967_1000305_pt1 | contig 34529 bp, 31 predicted proteins | sample OrgLakmetagen648_FD_201828 | JGI IMG/M metagenome (GOLD analysis project Ga0307967, IMG submission 201828) | Saline water microbial communities from Organic Lake, Antarctica - #648 | ecosystem: Environmental > Aquatic > Non-marine Saline and Alkaline > Saline | place: Antarctica: Organic Lake... | reverse complement strand
AACCAAAGTAGGGTTTTTAGAGGTGCCCTAAAGAACAATTAATTTAAGGTATAGAGTTACATGTGAGAATAGTCCATTAATCTATTTAGGGGAAAGAGGCGGATAAACATTTAATTTTTTAAGTGCCTGTCGGGTACTTTACCGGTTGACTCAGCTTTTTTTTTAATATTTTATGAAGGGAAAATTGAGATCCCTCACGAATGTCCCTTTACAACAAGTTGATAATCCTATTATTCCTAAAATCTATGATTTTTAGGAATAATAGGATTTATTTTTTTTATCGACTTACTGGTAAACTCCCAGATAGGCATTTAAATTTTATCTATTTCCGACCAGACTCTATTTAGTGGTCACCTTCTTGAGTAAATCACTCAACTTTTCCATGTACTGCTCTTCTAGCTCAATCTGACTTTTCACTACCGTTACTTCGCTTGATTTTCCAGATTCTTCGATTTTTTTCAACTCAGTACCTAACTGACTAATATTCGTTTGTATTCCGCGCTCAAGGTTAGTTAATGCCATTGGCAAAACGGCATTAATATATGCCCCTCCATCATTTGAAAGTTGTTCTAGAACCATAAAATACTTAATTCTTGCTGCAACATTTTGACCCGCTAAGAAAGCAGTATAATTCAATACACTTCCAATTGCGTCATATCCTGAAATGGATCCGCTCGTAATGGCTTCAGACATAAAATTCAAATGAGATGAATCTCCGTAGTTCTTATATATCCCTATCAACTGTGCTTTTAAAGCTGATGATCTTTCAGATTCAAGCACCCTCGCCCATTTTAATGCTATATCGACAGCTCTCTGCGTTCCCTTTGTTAAACCATTTAATGCCTTAGAAACAACAAGGTAAGAACTGTCGTTTTTAATTGCGTTGATTAAAATTGCACGTGTTTCCCCTTCTTCCTCAGCAGTGAAAAAGTCATTGGCTAAAGCAGTTATTGCAGCTCCTCTAACTTGTGAATTTTCATCCGTTTTCGCCATTTTTTTCAAGTATCCATAAATTTCAGACTTATTCCCATCTCCAACTTTATTCACTTTTGAAACTGCCAATTGACGGATGTACCAAAAATCATCTTCCAAGGCAGCTAAAATAATTTGGTCTCCTTCAGGAGTTTCCATACGCGATCCGTAAGTTAATGCTTTCTCTCTATCTTTATATCTAGGCGCATTGAAGTACTGGTGAATATACCATCCACGCGGCTTTTTGTGATTAAGCACACCCAAAATTGTTCTGTCTTCATCAACGATTATGTTCTCTATTTTTCCATCAAATGAAAAAGTGAACGTATTGATGTTTTTATCAACGATTACTTCATGCGTTGTTTTCTTCCCTCCAGCATAAACTCCAATTTTCATTGGTAATTTATACAAAGGCGCTTTTTCTAAATCTTGAATTTGGTTAATTTTTACCGTTACTTCTCCAGGTTTCAACTCTTGTGAGATCTCTAGTTTCGGATGATACGCCGATAAAAACCATTGTTCAAAAAACCAGTTCAAATCCTCTCCAGATACCTCCTCAAAAGCCAAGCGCAAATGATGTATTTCTACTGATTGGAAGGCATTGTCATTTAAGTATTTTTTCAATCCCGCAAAAAAAGCGTCATCACCTAAGTAATAGCGCAACATGTGTAGGATTCTACCTCCTTTGTTATAAGAATGTCCATCAAACATGTCTTCTTTTTCATCATAATTAAACCAAATCATGTCGTGGTATCCCATTTGTTGTGAAGACTGGAAGTAACCATCTGCTTCTTTTTCCGCAAAATAATCTGCTTGGTCTCTTCCGCTGTGGTGTTCATCCCATAAATATTGAGAGTAATTCGCAAAAGATTCATTTAGTGGAAGATTAGACCAGCTTTCACACGTTACTAAGTTTCCAAACCAATGGTGAAATAACTCATGTGCAATAATAGAATGGTCATCAGAGTCAATCAACTCGCGCTTTGTTTTGTATACAAAATCACCAAAAATAACAGCCCCAGTATTTTCCATTGCACCTGAAACATATTCGCGAACAACAATTTGATGGTATTTATCCCATTTATAATCTACGCCGAGTAAATCAGAGAAAAATCCTATCATTTCAGGAGTTTCACCAAAAATAGCTTGTGCATACTCTTTCCATTCTGGCTCTACGTAATAATTTACTGGAATTACAGTTCCATCTGGTTTTGTATAACTGTCCTCAACCACAGCAAATTCACCAACTGCCATCATAAATAAATATGGAACATGCGGTAAATCTTGTTTCCAATGATCCGTTCTTGTTCCATCTTCATTCTTTGTTGATGATTCAAATTTTCCGTTTGACAAGGTTTTGTATTTGTCTTCTATTGTAATGTAAATTTCTTGTGTTGTTTTTTGATTTGGTCTGTCAATAGTTGGGAACCAAACAGAACTTGCTTCAGTCTCTCCTTGTGTCCAAATATGTGGCATTTGTTGCTTATTTTTTCCTTGTGGATTAATAAAATACAAACCTTTATCGCTGCTTATGGCATCTGAACCACCTAGTATTTTCTCTTCTGGTTTAGCAATATAGTCAATAACGACAGTGTATTCCTCATTTCGTGTATACACTCTATCCAATTGTATTCTTAAAAAATTAGCATCGTTGTACTTATAGTTTAAGTCTTTACCATTCAATTTTACAGAATGAATTTCCATTGCTTTTGCGTCAAGAATCAAGCTGTCTGTTGAATAAAAATGAGGCACACAAGTTAATGTTGCTACACCATTCATTTGAGATTTTTCCCAAATAAAATCTACTGCTAGTTTAGTATGCTTTAATCGTGTTAAAATAGTAGCTGAAGGATTATAATGAGGCCGCTCAATTATTTCAATTTCTGTATTTAAAATAACACCTGATTGCTTATCAGAAACAGTTTCCGTTTGGTCTTTAGCAGATACTTTGACAGATTCTCCTTTACTCACTCCACATGAGTACATTAATCCTATAGACACAATAACTGTAAATATCCTTTTCATAACTGTTGACTATTAATTTTTAAAAACCAAAAATGGTGATATTTTTCGAGTTTATTTAAAAAAGTTGGAAGTAAGGCAACTTTAGAATATAAAAGGATGAATTTATTCAATAGATGGTAAGAAAACCTTATCCATTTCAACTATAAAAATTATATTTGTGGAGATTGACTTTTAAAAATCAGAAAATGGCAGACGCAAAATATATTGTTGACGGTAATGAAGTAAAGGGAGAAAAAGGATTCAGTTCAGTTGAATGGATTGATGATACTTATTTCACAATTCAATTTATGGGAAAGAAATTCCATGGAGAAGTTATTGAGGCGGCTACAGAAGATCAAAAAATGACCATTAAAGTTAATCAACGTACTTTCGAAGTTAAAAAAGAACGTCCAATTGATGAATTGATTCATAAAATGGGATTAGACAAGAAGAAAGTAAGAAAGCTTCACCAATTGAAATCACCAATGCCAGGTCGTATTTTAAAATTCTCAATTGAAGTGGGCGATGAAGTAACTTTAGGAACTCCTTTGCTTACATTGGAAGCAATGAAAATGGAAAACGTAATCAAAGCTGAAGGAGAAGGTAAAGTAAAAGCTATTGTAAAAGACAAAGAGACGGTAGTTGAAAAAGGTGAGTTGATTATTGAATTTGAGTAGGTACTGCTCATTGGAAGGCAAATAACTGCGGTGACTGAGCATTCTAGAATATTAGGTTATACCTTAGAATGCTCACTTCGACAGGCTATGCGCAACCCATAGCCTGTTCCGAGAAATCAAGAAACACCATTGAAAATAGACCCTTATGAATAAAAAGCTGCATTAAATTCATGAACCGAGCTAGCGAGCCCAACGAATTTAATACTACAGGCTAATATTTTCATATTTTCTCACAACTTTCTCTCTCCTATTCTTGTTGCTTATACAAATGTTACATTCCTTATTCGGACATGATTCGGACATGCTTTATTTTATATATTTGTAAACGATGATAAAAGTCAGTGATATTAAAAATCCGATTGCGGAAGAGCTAGAGAAGTTTGAAGCGCATTTTAAGGAAAGTATGAACTCTAAAGTTCCACTTTTAGATAAAATCACGCACTATATTATCAAAAGAAAAGGAAAGCAAATGCGTCCTATGTTTGTTTTTCTATCTGCAAAGATGCTAGGTGAAGTCAACGAAGACACTTACAATTCAGCTTCTTTAATAGAACTTTTACATACGGCAACATTAGTTCACGATGACGTAGTTGATGACGCCAATGAAAGAAGAGGTTTTTTCTCAATTAACGCTTTATGGAAAAATAAAATCGCTGTTTTAGTTGGTGATTTCTTACTCTCTAAGGTTTTATTAATGAGTATTGAAAATAAAAAATACCGTTCATTAGAAATCGTTGCTAGAGCAGTTCGTGAAATGAGTGAAGGCGAACTCCTTCAAATAGAAAAATCACGTCGCCTTGATATTGATGAAGAAACATATTTCGAAGTTATTAGGCAAAAAACAGCCTCATTAATAGCCACGTGTTGTGAAGCAGGAGCTATTTCTGTTGAGCGGGAAGACGAAGCAGAACGTATGCGCCTATTTGGAGAAAAAGTTGGATTAGCATTCCAAATTAAAGATGATATTTTTGATTATGGTACACCAGGGAAAATTGGTAAACCAACAGGAAATGATATCCGCGAACAAAAAATGACGCTTCCTTTAATCTACACTTTAAACAAAGTAGACCGCAAAACGAAAAAGGAGTTGATCAATATCGTGAAACGCCAAAATGAAAATCCTAAAAAAGTGCGCCGCGCAATTCAATTGGTAATTGATAACGGTGGAATAGATTATGCATATAATTACATGATTAGAATTAAGGACGAAGCGTTAAAATTACTGGATCCAATTCCAGATTCTCCAAGTAAAGAATCTTTGATTATGTTGGTGGAATATACGACGAGTCGGGAAAAGTAAATAGATGGAGGCGGCAGGCTGGAGGCTTTAGGCGGGAAGGTTGATTTACTTTCAACTCAATTCTTAATTCAAACTTTAAAAAGACGAAAAGATGAGCTTAGAGCCAACAATTGATGCATTAAAAAGTAGTTTAGAGCTTTTTAATAGTGGAATTGAAAAGGTATCACAAGAAAATTTAAAAGAAGAATATTTAACTGTTATTGAAAAAATCGAAAAAGCGTTAGATTATATTGATGAAATTTAATATCACATTTTTCAGGAAGGGTTTAGAAGAATAGTTAGCAGATGTTTAAATTTTATATAAAATAAATATTCTACTGTTAGAACAGATAAACGAACCATTTATTTAAATTCTATTGATTTTCTATAAAAAGAAAATCACAACAAAACAGATCCTAATTTCTCCATATATTCAATCTAAATTTAAATTTTAGGAAAATTCTTGTTTTATAAAAATTGACAATCTATATTTGAAACTTATTGTAAGTAATAATTTTCAAATGGAAACAATCGGTCAAATCTTAAGAAATAAGAGACAATCTCTTGGACTACTTTTAAGACAGGTCTCAGATTACGTGGATATCGATCAAGCAATTTTGAGCAAAATCGAAAGAAATGAAAGAAAACCAACAAGAGAAATGTTAAACAAGCTTTCGGAGATATTAAAACTAGACAAAGACGAACTTTTAATTCAATTTATAAGTGACAAAATCGCTTATGAAATAGCAAATGAAGACTGTGCCAATAAAGCATTAAAAGCAGCTGAGAAGAAAATAAAATATTTAAAATCACATCCAATTGAAAACTAACTATGCGAATATTAAGAAGTAATAAAGAAAATGCTAGCATAGTTGAAGAACCTCAATTAGCAGTTAAATTTTACACAGAAGAAAGTTCCAAAAGGTTAAAACAAAAAGGAAAAACAACTTTAAATATGCTTTCTCTCTTTTCTGGATGTGGTGGAATGGACTTAGGCTTTGAAGGTGATTTTTCAGTTTTAAAATCATCTGTAAACGAAACGTTGCATCCTGATTTCATCACAAAACAACTAGATAATAATTTCGTACAACTTAAAAAGACTCGCTTTAACACAGTCTTTGCCAATGATATTTTAAAAGATGCTAGAAATACATGGGTGACTTTTTTTTCAAAAAGAGGACACCACCCAGAGAATTACCAAACAGATAGTATTGTTGACTTAGTTAAGTTACATCAAAATGGAACGAAAGTGTTCCCGAAAAAAATTGACATTGTGACAGGAGGTTTCCCTTGTCAAGACTTTAGTATAGCTGGGAAAAGAAATGGGTTTAATTCTCATAAAAATCACAAAGGAGAACTTAATACTCAAAGCACAGCAACTGCTGAAACTCGTGGTCAGCTATATATGTGGATGAAACAAGTAATTGAGATTACACAACCGAAAATTTTTATTGCAGAAAACGTTAAAGGCCTAGTTAATCTCTCAAATGTTAAAGATATTATCCAAAGTGATTTCTCCGAAGCAGGAGCTAATGGATATATAGTTTTAAATCCACGTGTTTTACATGCAGCTGACTATGGTGTACCACAGTCTAGAGAAAGAATATTTTTTATTGGCATCAAAAAATCTGCATTAACCGAATCTGCACTTCAAGAATTAGAAAAAACAAATGTTTCCGACAAGTACAATCCTTATCCAAAACCAACTCATGCTTATACGACAGATGGAGATAATTTAAATCAACATGTTGATTTAAAAGAGTTATTCAAATATTTAAAGGAACCTGAAGAGTCAAGTGATTTGTCACAAAGACTCTACTCTAAAGCAAAGTTTATGGGAAGACATTGTCAAGGTCAAATAGAGATAAAACCTGGAGGAATTAGTCCTACAATAAGAGCTGAACATCATGGAAACATTGAGTTTAGAAGGCTATCAATTGAAAATGGAGGAATATTGATCGATGAACTTTCAAAAGGACTTAAAGAAAGACGTTTAACACCAAGAGAATGTGCTCTAATTCAAACTTTTCCGCCAGATTATGAATTTGTGATTGAAAACAAAAATGGTCGTAAAGGATCGTACTTGGTGAGTCCGTCAAAGGCATACAAAGTAATTGGAAATGCTGTCCCACCATTATTAGCGTATAATTTAGCGAAAAGACTAGAAGATGTGTGGGATTTATATTTTAAAAAATAATGGTAGTATCAGTCAATTCAGAACCTCATATTAATGAGTTCAATAGTCTATTAAATTCTACAGTTATAGAATTAAATAAGCATGCAAGGAAGTCTCCAAAGAAAATTGAAAAATTAACAGGAAGTATCCTCGAACCCTATGTAAAAGATATATTGTCTGATTTGGCAGTTGGGTCTCAATTTGAAAACTCAATAGAATTAATAGGAGGACAAAAATTTCCTGATATTATTGCAAATAAGTTCTTTGGTGTAGAAGTTAAAACTACAACTAAAAATCATTGGAAAACTACAGGAAATAGTATCCTAGAATCTACAAGAGTGGACGATGTAGAGCGAATATTTATGCTTTTTGGAAAACTCGGTAAACCAATTGAATTCAAATACCGTGCATATGAAGAATGCTTATCAGAAGTAGTAGTAACACACTCTCCAAGATATTTAATAGATATGAACTTAGAGGAGGGTAAAACAATTTTTGACAAAATCAACACAAGTTATGATACTTTACGTCAAAATAAAAATCCTATTAACCCCATTACTGACTATTATAAAAGCAAATTAAAACCTGGTCAGGACTTATGGTGGATTCAAGATTCTGAAAAAGCAAATAAACTTATTATCAATATATGGAATAACCTGTCAAATATCGAACAAAGTGATTACGTAAATAAAGCGATGGTAATTTTTCCGGAAATTTTTGGACATCGCCAAGACAAATACAGTAGATTTGCTATTTGGTTGGTTAAAAACGAAGGAGTTGTATGCCCAAATGTGAGAGATGCATTTACCGCAAAGGGAAGAAGTAATATTCTCTTAAACAATATTGAGTACAAACAAGTCCCAAGAATATTTATAAATCTCTTTGAAAATATTGATTCAATAATAGAAGTATTAGTAAATACTTCTACACTAGAATTAACAGAGTTTTGGGGCGAAAAAACTACAGATAAAAGAAAAATTAAAGATTGGATTGAAATTGTCTCTAAAAATGCTAACTTAGTAAGAGGAACAAAACATCTAGACATTAAGGAAATGCTCTATACATCAATATTTTAAAACTACTTTATCCGTATTTCCACTCTCCGATTCGCTTGAATCTGATCATCTGTTTGTGCTTCTGGGAATTTCATTTTGGTATTTCCAAAACCAGCAACGCTCATTCTGGATTTTCTTATCCCACTATCTACTAAATACGCCCTTACTTTTTTAGCTCTTTTTTTAGAAAGCCTGTTTGCACGAAAAGAATTACTACCAATGCCATGAACATGTCCTTGAATTTCTATTTCAACTAATGGATTGAGTGCCATAAAGTCTTTTAACCTTCTTAATTTGGTATATGCAAAAGGAAGTAAGACATCCGACTGGGAAACAAATTCTAACCCTTCTAGTTCTATTGATTGGTTTCTTTCTATGGGTTCTAAAAAGATAACTAATTCATTGCTGTCTAAACGTTTTATATTGACTTCTCGGTCTGCAAAAAAATAACCAGACGCATCAATTTTAAGATTCATTTTTAACTGTTCGGCATGCGGGAAAATAAAATCTGACACCATATACATAGCGTTATGACTTCTTGTCTCGGAAACTATAACTTTTGAAACTACAGGCAAATTAGTAGAAGCATCCCTGATTTTTATTTCAAATGCTTCCTCTTGGATGTTGTCTCTAAAATCATGAATATTTATCATCGCTTCGATCTCTTGTTCTGTAATTTGATCCGCAAATGAAGAGATGAGTGCAAAATCAGACTGAGTTGTAAGCTTTGAATTAATACAAATAATTAAACTTTGATTGGCTTTTACTTTTATGGAATCCAATAAAAAAGTCAAAATATTATTTTTACTAATTACTCCCTTCTGAATAGGTTTTATTGTTCCATCATGAATAGATGCACAAGTTTCTTCACCGAGCAAAAAAGCAACATAATTAAATGGAAAATCAACTTTTTCCAGCGTAATTGAAAGAAACCCGGAAACACCCGGTGTACAGCTAAACCAAAGACTATTTAATTCTTTACTTTCTGAAAAATATCTATACTGCTTAAAATCATCAACTTCCCCCCTATTTCCAGTCAAAATAATATCAGAAGAAGCATTGGTTTTAATTTGTATTGCACCAAAACAATCCCCAATATTATTTGAAGTACCTGAAGTTAATTGATTGATAGCGTTTTCCTGTCCTAATAAAAGAAATGGAAAGAAAACTGAGAAAATTATAAGTCTATAAATCATTCAATAACTAAGATTGACGCAAGAGTATGTCGCATGAATTAGCAACAGAAATGTTTACAAATGCTAAAATAACTAATTTTGAGGTTATGGTACAAGAATTTGATAATGCCTTTACAAAAGACTATTGCTGTAACTCATAAATAACGGTGTTTCAATTTTTTCTTTAGAAAAGGCGAAATATTTCAAGCATAGCCATAGTTGCGGTTTGAAATTTTGGTTCTACCCCTATTTTAATGGGTAGTTGAATTGTTTATTAAGACATTAGTTATACAAAAATACAGAGTAAACCGAGAGTTCTGGTTGATACTTTTTGATGCGCTGTATTAGAACGCGGATAAAACGGATGCAAGCAACGTGACTCAATTTTCAGGAGGGCCTCCACGTTATATCGAAAAATATGATCCCCAAAGAATGCGTCAGCGTCATTTGCATTACAAAATAGACTAAAATGCTATGATTGCTTGGCCATGTTGCATGAAAAGCGCCATCTCCACATTATCACTTTCTGATGAATTATCTAATGAATTGTTCAGCAAATTCCCCAAATTAGCCCAACACATGGTGAATAGTTAATTGTTTTACCCAAATTGATTATGCAAAAGTTAACAAATTCAGTTAAACTCCTTATTTTTGCATGCTTAACATCAAATGGGTTATGAGCAATACAAAAATCAAGAGTGCAATCATTTCTGTCTTTAATAAAGATGGACTTGGACCAATCGTAAAAGAACTTTCAAAGCAAGGCGTTACAATATACAGTACAGGGGGAACTCAGTCATTTATTGAAGATCTTGGAATAGAAGTAAAACGTGTAGAAGACTTAACTTCATATCCTTCAATTTTAGGTGGTCGCGTAAAAACACTTCACCCTAAAGTATTTGGTGGTATCTTGAATAGAAAAAACAATGAGAAAGATCAAGAACAATTAAAAGAGTTTGATATTCCATCTTTCGATTTGGTGATAGTAGACCTTTATCCATTTGAAGAAACTGTTGCAGCCGGCGGAACGCACGAGGAAATCATTGAAAAAATTGATATCGGAGGGATTTCTTTGATTCGCGCTGCTGCCAAAAATTACAATGATGTAATGTTGGTTTCTACACGCAAGCAATATGCCAATTTTTCATCAATTTTAACTTCTCAAAAAGGAGAGATTACTGTTGAACAAAGAAAAGCCTATGCAAAAGATGCTTTCAACGTAAGTTCTCATTACGATACACATATTTTTAATTATTTCAATCAAGACAGTGAAGCGGTTTTCAAACAAAGCATTACCGAAGCACAAGTTTTGCGATATGGTGAGAATCCGCACCAACAAGGAATTTTCTATGGTGGTTTAGATAGTATTTTTGATAAACTACACGGTAAAGAGCTTTCTTACAACAACTTATTAGATGTTGACGCAGCTGTAAACCTGATGGAAGACTTCAAAAATGAAGATCCAACATTTGCTATTTTAAAACACAACAATGCTTGTGGTTTAGCAACACGAACTACTATTGAACAAGCCTACAAGGACGCTTTAGCCGGAGATCCTGTTTCTGCTTTTGGTGGGATTTTGATTTCAAACACAAAAATTGATGCGAAGACTGCGAAATTAATCAACGATTTATTCTGCGAAGTGGTAATTGCTCCAACCTACGAAGAAGAAGCAATCGAGATTTTAAAATCGAAGAAAAATAGAGTTATTTTAGTTCAAAAATCTTTTGAATTTCCTAAGAAGCAATTCAGAACTATTTTGAATGGAGTTTTAGAGCAAGATAGAGATCTAATTACAGATCAAATCGAAGATTTTGAAACGGTAACTAAAATAGGAACAACTGAACAACAAAATAAAGATTTGGTGTTTGCTAATAAATTGGTGAAGCATACCAAATCAAACACAATTGTAATTGCAAAAAATGGTCAGTTATTCGCAAGTGGAACAGGCCAAACATCAAGAGTAGATGCATTGAATCAAGCAATTCACAAAGCAAAGTCATTTAACTTTGATTTGAATGGAGCAGTTATGGCCTCTGATGCATTTTTTCCTTTCCCTGATTGTGTCGAAATCGCTGATAAAGAAGGTATAAAAACTGTAATACAACCGGGGGGGTCAATCAAAGACAAACTTTCAATTAAATATTGTAACGAACACCAGATGGCAATGGTATTCACTGGAAATAGACACTTTAAACATTAATATAAAATAATTAAAAAATAGTGCGTAATTTTCGCTAGATTTGAGAATATTTTACTACATTATTAAGACAACTTTAGCGCGGCAGAAACGATATGGGATTATTTAGCTTTTTAACACAGGATATAGCAATAGATTTAGGAACAGCCAACACACTTATCATCATGGATGACAAAGTAGTTGTGGATGAACCTTCAATTGTTGCAAGAGATATTCAAACAGGTAAAATTGTAGCTATCGGTAAAAAAGCCCAGCAAATGCATGGGAAAACCCATAAGTTGATTGAAACAGTTCGCCCGCTTCAAGATGGAGTTATTGCTGACTTCCAGTGTGCTGAACAAATGATTCGTGGGATGATCAAAATGATCAAAAAGCGAAAAAGTCTGTTCAACCCATCGCTAAGAATGGTGATTTGTATTCCTTCTGGAATTACAGAGGTTGAAAAAAGAGCCGTTCGTGACTCTGCAGAGCATGCAGGCGCTAAAGAAGTTTATTTAATCCACGAACCAATGGCAGCCGCAATAGGTATTGGAATCGACGTCGAAGAACCGATGGGAAATATGATTATTGATATCGGAGGTGGTACTTCTGAAATTGCAGTAATTGCTTTAGGCGGTATTGTTAGTGATAAGTCAATTCGCGTTGCAGGAAATGATTTTACAAAAGATATAGAAGAATACATGCGTCGACAACATAACATTCTTGTTGGAGAACGCACTGCAGAACAAATTAAAATTGAAGTTGGCTCAGCCTTACCAGAATTGGATAATCCACCAGAAGATTTCGCTGTTCGTGGACGTGATTTGATGACAGGTATTCCTAAAGAAATCATCGTGAGTTATGTTGAGATTGCTCACGCACTAGACAAGTCAATTTCTAAAATTGAAGAAGCAATTTTAAGTGCTTTAGAAATGACTCCACCAGAGCTTTCAGCAGATATTTACAAAACAGGAATCTATCTGGCAGGAGGAGGTTCAATGCTACGTGGTTTAGACAAACGTATGTCATTAAAAACAAAGCTACCTGTTCATATTGCAGAAGATCCACTAAGAGCTGTTGCCAGAGGTACAAGCATTGCTCTGAAAAATATAAACCGTTTCCAATTCTTGATAAGAGATTAAAAGTAAAAATATTTCATGCTAAATTTTATAGCATTCTTTCGAAGATTTAGGGTTTTTCTTGTCTTCCTTATTTTACAAATCGCCGCACTGAGTTCCTTTTTTTCGGTAATGAGTTTTCCCAGAACAAAGTTCTTTAACTCTTCTACTGCATTCACAGGAACAATGCTGACGTGGGAAAGAAATATTGTGAAGTATCTTTATTTGGATGAAGCCAATGAGAGGTTGCAAGCTGAAAATGTACTCCTTGAAAAAAGAATTGCTGATAATTTCGTTTCTATTGATAACAATACCGCTCTAATCAAAGACACCCTGAAACGGTTAGCTTTTGAGCGTCTTCCAGCTACAGTAATTAATTCTTCATATACCCACGCCAATAACTATTTCACTATTAATGCCGGAAGTGATAAAGGAATTGAAAAAAAAATGGGCGTAGTTTCTTCAAATGGCATTGTAGGTATCGTTTACGATGTATCTGAAAATTTCGCAATTGTAAAATCGGTTTTAACAAGTGACATAAATATAAGCGCCTTCATTAAAAAATCAAATGCACATGGCTTGATTAAATATGATGGAGGGAATCCTAGAAAAGTTAAATTGACAGGGTTTTCAAATGATATTGAAGTTGAAATAGGCTCAGAAGTTTCAGCGCGTGGAAGTGGAGGGTATTTCCCTCAAGGAGAGCCGATAGGAGTTGTAGAAAAATTAGAACCTATTGAGGGAAAACCTATGTGGGATATAACAGTAAAGTTGAGCCAAGATATGAGGAAACTGAGATATGTTTATATCATTAAAAACATTCATCAAATGGAGCTTGAATCTCTAGAAATGAAGATCCAACAGTTACAATGAATATTCTAGTAAAAAATATACTTCGTTTATTGATTTTTGTGCTCGCACAAGGATTAATTTTTGGGCAATTGAACTTTGGATATGGAATTCATCCAATGATATATCCATTATTTATTCTCATGCTCCCATTCGACACAAGACCTGTAGTTTTAATGATTATGGCATTTATTGCAGGAGTTGGAGTTGATTTTTTTATGAATACATTTGGGCTTCACGCAAGTGCTTCGGTTTTTATTGCCTACATACGTCCTGGGATTTTCAGACAGTTTGCTCCTCGCGATGACTATGATGTTTTAAAAGAACCTATCGCTAGAGAATGGGGTTATCCATGGTTTATAAAAGTTTCTGGTCTAACAATTTTACTTCATCATCTTTGGTTTTTTGGATTGGAATACTTTAAATGGTCATCATGGAAAGAAATTCTTGTGAGTACATTATTAAGTTCCATTATAAGTTTGACTATCTTTATACTTATTCAAGTACTTTTCTTCAAAAAGTCTAAAAATGTATGAATTTAGAAAATAGACGACTCGTTTTTATCCTCCTTTTTATGTTTGTGGGCATTATTTTCACTGCGCGACTGTTTTATATGCAAGTCGTGGATGACAAATGGATTGAACGCGCCGGTGAAGTAGCGAAAAGAAAAATCACTATAAAACCTCCACGTGGAATTTTATATGATAGAAATAACCAGAAAATAGTTGCCAATAAAACCTACTACAACTTAATGTTTGTAGAAGATGATATTGAAAACTTGGATACAGTCGCTTTCTCTGAGCTTATTGGTATTTCCATTGACTCTATCCGCAAGCGTTTTACCCAAATTCGTATAGAATTAGATAGGAATACCCGAAGTAAATTAACAGGAAACGATACTGTTGTAAATGATTACCGCAGCTACATGCCTTATGCATTTTTGAGAGAATTATCTGCAGACGAAATATCAATATTTGCTATGGACCTTTCTGAGTTTAAAGGTTTCTATGAAGAGCCAATGAGCATGCGTGATTATCCTTATCCAAATGGCGCTAATATATTTGGGTATTTAAATGAAATTAATGGTACAGAATTAAATGCTGACCGACAATTTTATAGTGTCGGTGATTTTATTGGTCGCTCTGGACTAGAAAAATATTACGAATATGAATTGCGCGGTAAAAAAGGAACGAAGGTTATTCTAACCTCTGCTAGAGGAAAATTAGTAGATAATTTCGCAGATGGAAAATTGGACACCAACGCACAACAAGGTCCACCTTTACATTTAGGAATTGACATCATTTTGCAGGCCTATGGTGAACAATTAATGAAGAATAAACTTGGTTCTATTGTAGCTATTGAGCCTGCATCAGGAGAAATTTTAGCAATGGTCAGCGCTCCTAGTTATGATCCAAACTTAATGGTGGGTTCTAGAAATATCAAAATGAATTACCAAAAACTTTACAGGGACACGCTAAAGCCATTTTATCCGCGGCCATTAGCTGCTGAATATCCTCCTGGATCTATATTTAAAGTCGTTAATGCATTAATCGGACTTCAAGAAGAGGTGATTACCGAAGAAACTGGTTTTCCATGCACAAAATCATGGGTAGGTTGCCACAATCATCCGCCAGCGACGAGTGTTTCAAAAGCAATTCAATTTTCTTGTAACCCTTATTTTTACTACGAAGTAAAAGAAATAATTCAGCAAGGAAAATATGCTAGTAATTTTAAAGATGCAGCAGAAGGTTTGGCGATATGGGAAAAATATATGAATAGCTTTGGCTTCGGAATTCGCCCAGAAACAGATATCTACGGATTAAGAAACGGAGTTATTCCAAATGTTGAATTCTATAATCATTGGTATGGGGAGAACCGTTGGGCTTTTTCTACGATTCGATCAAATAGTATTGGACAGGGTGAGGTAAAATTAACACCGTTGCAAATGGCAAATCTTGCAGCCATTGTAGCCAATGAAGGTTTTTATTATGAACCCCATTTGGTTAAAAGTATAGGTGACGATGGACCAGAAGAGAAGTTTAAAAATAAAAAGTTTACGCTGATTGATGCAAAGCATTTCGGAGTAGTGAAAGAAGGAATGCGCGCTGCTGTTAATGATCCGCATGGAACAGCTAGAAGAGCAAGAATAAAAGATATGGTTGTAGCCGGAAAAACTGGGACAGCACAAAATCCGCACGGGGAGGACCATTCTGTATTTATGGCATTTGCACCTTTTGACAACCCAAAAATTGCAATTGCAGTATTTGTTGAAAATGCTGGATTTGGAGGATCATGGGCTGCGCCAATTGCAAGTTTAATGATGGAGAGATACTTAACAGGATCAATTTCTGACAGTTTGAAAGAAAAAAGAATTTTGGATCAACGATTTACAAATATTAATGAATAGTTTTCGAGAAAAAAAAGTTGGATGGGATTGGTTAATTATTGTAGTAGTTTCTGCATTGATATTGATGGGTATTATCAATATCTATTCTGCTGCTTATGCACCTGACCACCCATTTTTGTTTGATCTAAAAACACTTTACGGTAAGCAATTAATGTGGATTGGTTTTGGACTATTTCTCGGAATAGTAATCTCCTTAATTGATGCTGAATTTATTCGAAAACTTACTCCATTTGCTTTCGTTACAGTATTAATTTTACTTGTATTAGTGCTCTTTACGGATCCCATAAATGGCGCTCGTTCGTGGCTAGGTATTGGTCCTTTCGGAGTTCAGCCTTCGGAATTTTCTAAACTTACTACAGCTTTGATGTTAGCCTATATTATTTCTGCAAACAGAGGTAAGCTCATTTCAAAAAAATCATTATTCCTCGCACTAACTATAGTTATAGCAACAATGTTATTGGTACTCATTCAAAATGATACAGGAACGTTCTTAGTTTTTACTGCGTTTTTCTTCGTTATGTACAGGGAAGGAATTACTTTTGATCCCATTATACTGTTCTTTTCAAACCGAGTTCTAGGTTTAAGATTCAAGCATACATGGGTAGGGATTCACTTTATACCTGTTTTATTTATAATAATTTTATTTAGTACACTTACCCTATACTTCACTGAATCCAAACATGTTTTTTCATTTTTGCCCGGACACGACGTACCTGGATGGTTGTTATTGCTTATCATAATAACTGTTTTATTTATTTTTATTTTCTTTATGAATCAAAACTTAGCTTCTCAAAGGGCCAAAAAGAAAATGAGATCAGCAATTTTGATTGTATATATAGTTTCTGTAGGTTTAGTTGGACTTGTCTCTTATACATATTTAAACGTTTTACAATCGCATCAAAAAGACAGAATTGATCTTTGGTTGGGCAAAATTCAAGATCAGGACGGCAAAGACTACAATCGAAACAGAGCACTAGCTGCTGTAGGTTCAGGTGGTCTATCTGGTGTAGGATATCATGAAGCGATTTTATCTAGTCCAAGAAGTAAACATGTCCCTGAAAGTGAAACTGACTTTATCTTTTCTGTATTTTCTGAAGAATGGGGTTTTTTAGGTTCAGCTACATTGGTTGTATTATTTACCATTCTTTTAATCCGAATTATTGTTATTGCCGAGCGACAGAAAAGTCGGTTTGCTAGGGTTTACGCCAATTCAGTTGCGATGATAATATTTTATCACTTTGCAATTAACGTTGGAATGAACATTGGAATTATTCCTGTTATCGGAATTCCTTTGCCCTTTTTCAGTTATGGAGGTTCATCGATGATGTCCTTCCTCATTATGATACTTATTCTGCTCAAATTAGATAGTCAACGTAAAGAAGTTCTTGCATAATGAAAGAAAAATTTAATTCCTTTAGCCCTTTTTTACAAGCTGTGATGTTGTTTTTAGTTGGAACGGTATCGTTTATACTGATTTCCATCATTATTACTCTTGTAGTAACCACGATGTATCCAAACATGCCGGTTGACAATATAAGTTTACAACTTAAAGCATTTCCTGTTCAGTATATGTTCATCAACTTTTTCCCATTTCAGATGGGTTTTTTATTGACTCCAGGAGTTGTTTACTCTATTCTGACAAGAGATTCAGAAAAGGTCATTAACAAACCTAAATTTCCAACAGTAATTTGGTCGTTTTTACTTTTCGCAAGTGCCTTTTTCCTTTTGCCATTTTTCGGGGAAATTAATATAGAAATTATAAAGTACCTCGGTGCATATAAAGACCTTATGGCGGAGAAAGAAATTTCAGATGAACAATTACGTGGATTAGTAGGGGAAATAGGCAGTACAAGTTTCTATTCTTCATTGCTTATCATTGGTGTCTTTACAGGGGTCTCGGAAGAATTTGCTTTTCGTAAGTTTCTTTTTCAGCATATGCTTATCAACACGAAAAAATTAACGCTCAGTTTATTTTCAAGCGCATTTATATTTGCATTACTCCACTTCAACTACATTCAAATGCTTCCACTCTTCTCATTTGGACTCGTGCTTGGAATGATGTATTACGTATCTGGTAGCATTATCCCCGGAATTGTAATGCATGCTGCAAATAATGTTTTAAATGTCTATTGGTTAGCCAATGATAGTTTCCCAAGCTGGATGAGTGAAATAGACCTTAAAACAACTATTCCAGCAACGTTATTGCTTTTGGGATTGATGGTGTTTCAGTTTCGGAAAAGTGAGGAAATTGCTAACAAATAGCCTTTCCCTGCACTAATCTATATAAGATATAATAATTTGGACTTTACTTTAGAAGAGAGTTCTTTAGCTTTAACTCGATTAAAGAATCTTATAATCAAAAAAATTAAATTGATTCAATAATTCACTTCCTGTCAACTCTAATTTTTACTTTTTCACCCTTAAAACCAATCGTTGAATTACTCTCAAAAACCATTTTATCCCTTTTATGAACTATAACGTCATATTTTCCGGATAAAAAATAACATTGAAAATCAAGGGCTTCTGGAGGAGTTGAGCAATTTACACAAGTCGGATCTTTATACACAATTTCAAAAGTTTTACCCTTGTTTTGAAATTGCCAATGAAAATTTGTGGTTTGACCATTCTCCTCCCACTGAATACTTGGCACTGAATCATAGATATCTATATCCTCAACCAGCCAGCTTCCTTTAATTCCATAGGCCTCATCACTGACCGTTAAATCGGTGATTGACCATACATCTCCTTTAATTAGTCTTTTTGAAAACCGCTTTTCTTTGTTACACGCTGAGAATAAAAGGGTGAAAAACAAAATATATAATACGTGTCTCATGTTAGTTTTTTATTAAGCGTTTAGTAATAGTTCCTTCTGTATTGACAACTTTAACCATGTAACTTCCCGACTGCAAATGACTTAAGTTAATTTTATAATTTCTACCCTCTTGATTTATTTCTACTGGAATCGATCTCCCCATCATGTCAACTATTATAATTCGTGTGCCTTCAACAAGAGTTGAAAGTTGAATTGTAACTCTATTTTTAGCTGGATTTGGAAAAAGCGAAACAGAATAATAAACATCATTGATGATTTCATTTAATTTATGATCAACATTATAATTCATCGTGTCAATAAAACTAGATTTTGTTCCGACATTTGCTAAATAGGAACTATCACCAACGCCAGTACAGAAATCTCGTACTTGGTTAAGAGTAGCCTTTGGCATAGGTTGTGAATAGTCAAGTATTGGCTCTATCCAGTAACTTATCTCAGGATCTATAATTGCCTCAGGAACCACAATCAATTGGTTACCTGCAATTAAATTTGCAGAAAAATTATTTGAGGTCGTAAGATCACCGTCTATTTTAATATCATTCCAAGCCCTACACGTATAAACGTTATTAAATAAGGTACAACCATCAACTGGACCACCATCAAAATTTATATTATGAAGAGTTAAATTTTCTCCATATTGGGTTATATTTGTAGGATTCGATGCCCAACCGCCGTTTGATATCCAAGATGGATCAATTTTATAAGTATGAATTTCTGTTGCCACATGTGGATTTCCAAATTCGTCATTATCATTAAATTCTATATCAATCAGTAACCTCAATTCAATTTCAAAATCATATTCATACCCTGTTTCAATTGGATTATGATTTAAAGGTTTAATAATAGCTGGATCACTTAGGTCAAAAACATATTGGTTATCAATAATCTCATATTCTAAGTTTTCCAACTCCTGTTCACTCAATTGCTGGAACTTAAAAGAGATAGCCTCATTTTTAATACCTATAGAATTTTCAAATGGCATCATAGCATCAATAGGAATAAATGGAGTCTCAAAGTGAAATTCATTCTTGTCTGTTAACGAATCAATTACATAAGGGTTCCAATCTGCAAGATCAAGTATTGGGTTATCATAATAATAACGATAATTCTTGCCTTTGGAGTAGATAGGGTTAAAATTTTCTATACTGTCATTGGTGACTATTGTATTAACAAATTTTTCAGAATCATGAAAACCAGATATAATTGACGTATGTGGTTTATTAAGATCTCTTCTTTTGGTTTTTATCACAAAGGAGGTACTAATGCTATAATCTTTAATGTCTAATACGTCATTGAATGCAAATTCTAATTTTTCAGCCAATCCAAACTTATACGCTTTGGTCCAAGATTGATACCTTTGCATCTCTAAGTTTTTTAAGCCTACGACAGTTTGGGAAGATCTTTGGAAAACTTTGTTTTCTCCAAAAAATAGAAATTCACCGATTTCAAGTTTAGGTTTTTTTAAAAGTGCAAAAGTACCCAGCACTTCATTATAAACAGGGTAATTATAAACCTCTTCAATTACCGGGCTTCCAGTTCCTGTAGAGCCATAAGTACCAGGTGTATAAAATTTTGGGCCGGCATAATCAGACCTTGCAGTTATTTTTCCAGAATAACTTGTTTCAGAAAAAGTGGCTGTTGGCATATTTGGCTCTTCAGGTAATGGTTTAACCTCGCCAGCTATAAGCGTTTTTAAACCACTAACGCCTGAAGCAAGAAATTTCTTCCCCATTTTATTCAAAGCATCTTTATCAATAACGTCATTATCAGTAGAGTCTTTTCCAATTAACTCTTTAGCGTGCTTTTCAATATCTTCCCAAAAACCAAAATTTAAAAGACCATTCACTAAAGTTCCTGCTCCCTGAAGAAGCACCTTGTCAAAAAGTTTCATAACAGCTAATCTTTTTTCTACTTCTTTGTTTTCAGCGACTACTGCGGCATAATCAATTTTGTATTGTTCTAATTCTGCAATATAGCGTTCGATCATAATGTCCAAAGATTTGGCAATTGCTATTCCACCTTCGGCGGTTTCACCAGTATAATCAAAACCAGATAACCACTCAGTAGGACTCACCACTAAATCGTTATCTATTAAGGGTTGATCTTCTAAAGTTATCGTCCTTGAGTGAGCCATTATATCTTGTTCCTTTATTTGAGAAAATAAAAGATTAATATTTGAAGGATAAAAGCAAGTGCAAGGATCATAAGCTATTTGAAAATCTGCACTATACCAAGTATTTCCAAAATTCTGTGCTTTTGCCACACTTGTTACCCTAATAATGTCTGTTTTCAAATCTAATGACTGATTCATGCCTTCATACAAACGCATTGCTCCAGACACTTCTTTTCTATCATTATAAGCCAATGAAATCTCAACGGCATCGGCTGCCTCAAAAACTGTCTGATCTAAACCGAATTTGCAGAAAACCCTTATTTTGCCTAAATATTTATTGTAAATAACAATATACGGAAATTGATGTAGATTTGCCGCAGCTACAGGAATTTCATCCTGATTATTCGGAAATCTACCCAAATTGACTAACAATAGTTCCCATCCATTTTTAGTCAAAGGCTTTGGACCGTCAAAAAGATAATCGTAATAAGGAAGAGTTCCTGATTCAACATTTATGTTTTTCATAATCGGAAGTGGAATGCCTGCGAAAAACATGTTGGTTGTTTCATATCCCAACCAAAGTCCAAACTCGGGAGTTCCTGGTGCACCTCTTTGATTCAAGTCTAATTCATTCAAGTAATGTAAATTATCACTACCATTAGATAGTGGTGGTAATGAATTATTAGTAGGATTATCTGGGTCAGTGCTAACCTCATTAATACATTCTGTTTGAGCCTTGCTGTAAAAAACACACAAGATCAAAATTAAAGTAGTTAAGTGTCTCATTTTAAATGATTTTTATATAATTATTTTATAATTGTCTTCCTGTGTAATAAAAAGAGGAAAATGTTGCGCTATTCGCTACAATCTCAATTTTAACTTCCCCTGATAGCTTATGCAATATTTTAACATAATGAGCATTAATAGGGAATCTTATTTCTCTATAATTTAAATTTAGACTGGTCCAGTTGTTTAAGTTATCATTCCCCTGTCCATCATAATTATAAAGATCAATGACTAAACCGTTCAATTCACGAAAATCAACTGTTAAATCAATACTGTCAGCACTATTTTTTTCCTTTACTCTAAATGTACCTTCTAATAAATAAGAGGAGTCTGCCACATCATGATTTGATACATGGATATATTTCACAATAGAATCATATCCATCATCATTGGGGAAACAAATAAGGTTGGGCTCTTTTTTAACAACACATATTATAGGTAAAGACTGTCCAGCGAAATTAGCCCCAAAATACCTTTTTACAGATTGTACATTAGTAAATGTTTCTTGTCCTAAATACCAGGTCACTTGCGCATTTTTTTCTATTGCCGTAAACCGTACATTCTTACCTTGACGAGTTGTATCGGTGTTCGTATAAAAACTCAAGGGAAGATTTGGATTTCCTGATCCTTCTTCCATTAAAAAATCCGCACTCACTTCTTGAGAACAATCACAAGCGTTGTGAGGATCATTAATTTCAGGCTGAAATTTTCGACAGGACAAAGAAAGTACAATTAATATAGAAAATAATAGTATTCGTTTCATGAGCAAAAGTTTAAAATAATTTTATTATTTGATTTCTTCTAAAGATTTCATTCGCTTCTCTAGTTGCAGCACATACAAAGTTAACTCCTCGACTTTTTCTACCAAAACCCTGTTTATTTCACCTATATCAGCACCGTTTTCTTCTACATCTGCCGCAGTTGGCATATTTGGAAGGTGTTTGTTGGTGTTTATAAAATCTCTCAATTCAGCAAAAGTTTTTAGCTTATAATCTGATTGGAAAACATAGTCTGGGAAAGCTTCAAGGGTAGTAATATATCTTCTTGCGTAAACATATCCTGCTCCAGTAACTTGAAAGTTAGCCACAACGTTATCTGGTCCAAATGCTTCAATGAGGTTGCTATTGTTATTTGGTACTCTTAAACGAAGGGCATATTTAGAAGAGTTTTGGGATTTGATACTTAAACCATTATCGGAAGTAATAATACTAAATTTCGCAAAATCATTTGAACTACTTGGTGTTCCTCCAACAAATATTCGTTCAGTACTATTAGAGAATTTCATTCTAACTTTCGGCACGGCTATTTCTAAAAAACCGTCTTCTCTATTTTCAAAATACAAGTTTTTTTCTGACATCATTAAAAGACCGCCATCATTTTCTTCAAGTCCAGTTGTAGAATTAGTGATTCCGATTCTGGATGAAATTCCGTAATTTACTGGCGTTGGAGACCCTCCACCTGGCGGGGTTACACCACCTTGAGGTGTTAAAGTGTAATTGGCTACCCCATGAACTTGAAAATTAAAATCTGGCAATACTGAAGTACTAGGTGTGGCTGTTGGACTTGTTCCTATTCCAATATAACCGTTTTGACTGGAGTTCAGAACACCTTGGAGCCATGGTGTATTGTACTGTGATTTTGCGTTCATAGCGATTGAAACTACCGCAAAAATTAAAATTGATTTTTTCATAATATTTCGTGTTTATGAAGTAAAATTAAATTAAATTAAATTAAATTAAATTAAAACCCAAATTATTTCAAAATTTTTTTAAACTTTTGTTAAAATTCGTTACTTAAATGGCAACTATTAGGTAAGTCACTATGAATTTTGAGAAATATTTATTCAATCATAATAATTTTTTAAGGTTTTTCCCGATTTCTCGGGACAGGCTATGAGCTTGCTTTGCTGCGGTTTACTTTTATTTCCATAGTAGATATCTAAGCATCAGCGGACAAGAAAAAAAAGTGAAAGATTACGGCGGACTCAATTTTTCATTTTTAGTTTTTAATTTTTAATTTCTTCCCAACTTAATAACCACCTTCTCTCCATCATAACCCAACGTGCTGTAACTCTCAAAAGTTTTACTTTTTCGTTTGCTTTCCAACACTTTATAATCTCCACTGAATTTAAAGGTTTGTTGTTCGACTTCTTCAGTATAAAAATCTTCGCAGTCTTCTGGAGCAACAATTCTAGAAATCGTAAATCGTTCGGCTTTGTCATTGAATTGCCAGTAAAAACGACTTTGTTTATCCTCAAGTTTCCATGTTGCTGTGCATAAGGTTTCATAGATTTCGCTATCAATAATAGTTCAAAACGATAATAGAGATGCAATTTCTCCGTCAAACGAAAGTTAAGCACAATTTATAAACACCTTAACCTGTATTATTAACTTCGTTGAGCTCGCAAGCTCGGTCCATGAATTTAATTTTATGCAGCTTTTTATTCATAAGTGGCTATTTTCAATGGTATTTCCCGATTTCTCGGGACAGGCTATGAGCTCACTCTGTTTGGTTGGCATCGGACTTTGTAGACATAGTATTCTATTTCAATAAGTGCGTAACACAGAAGCTGAATGAAAGTAAATCAAAAAACACTCAATTTTAAAGAAGTATTCTCCTTTAAAATATTGATGTAAATTATTGTTTTATAATGCGTTATACTATTTTTGAGTGTTTTGATCAATAATACACCTTAAAACAAAAATCCCATCAACATTGCTGCTGATGGGAAGAATAATTTAACAATTTGTTAGAACTTAGTGCCTGGTCGAAAACAGACCTAGTTAACTATTGTTCTCTTATACTATAATCGTTTTTATTACCCATTTCAGACGCTGAGTAGGCAATTGAGTTAAAATCTAAATCTCTTAGGATCTCACGTGCAGAAAAAATAATCCCCATAGGCACTTTCTCATCTGCTTTGAAAACAGTAATTATATTTTCTTTAGGGTCAGTCATTTCAGCTGGCTTGTCATTAAATTTCGCCATCTTCCATCTTCCAATGTAGTTAATTCCATCTGGATGTAATAGCCCGTCGTATTGAACTGCTACACCTTTGTCAAATTTACTAACATCACCACTAAGAGGTTCTCCTAAATAAACAAAGTCAACAGTAGATCGCTGCTTAAATGGCGTTAAATCAGTTACACCCACACCTTGTGCCGGATGAACTTTCACCAAAGGATCAATCTCTTTAGTAGTAGTTGCTACCATAAAGAAGAATAAAAGCATGAAAACGATATCGGGAAGTGAAGACGTATTAATCGCCGGTGCTGGCTTCCCATCCTTATTTCTAAATTTTGACATAGTTAACGTTTTGGTTTAACCTCAATTAATCTTAGCGGATACAAAGTTTCTATTAACTCCGTATGCTCTTTATAAACGCGTAATTCTGGAGTATCTTCTAGTTCGTTTTGAATAATATAACGATTCATCGCCGTCCAAGTAGTTCCAAAAAGAGCTGAAGCTTCTTCGTCACGTAATTCTGTTACTGCACGTTGAACTTCTGACTGAACCGCAACATAAGCTGAATAATCAGTATCAACAAATGACTCTAAACGAATATGTGCTTCGAAAGCAATTTCTGGCATCTCTTTCTTACCACTGTATTGACTGTAGAGGTTCATCATGTCTAACTTCTCTTGCCATTTATCAATAGCCATTAAAGTTTGTTCGATCATTTTCTCAGTTTTGTCATCAATTTCCTCCTGAGATTCAAGTGCTCCTAATCTGTTTTCTTGATTACGAAGATTGTTTGTATACAATTCCTTCGTACCAAAAGCATAATAAGGATAATTTAAAGCACGATCAACTTTCTTGTCTCTATTAACAGTGTAGAAATGTTTAATTCTACTGTTCAAAGTTGAGATATCTTCAGGATTGATAATGGAATCACGTGCTTGAATAACCTGCTTACTGTTGATCACAATTTTGTAGATATTCTTCTCTTCGACTGGAACTTGTGGTTGCTCAGTCTCTACTTTTTTAGGTATTTTACGCAAGTAAGCCGTATCCTTGTCCATTGTTGTTGTAACAAGGAAAAAGATAAGCAATAAGAAGGCGATATCCGCCATCGAACCTGCATTAATTTCCGGTACTTCTCGCTTTGACATTCCTAATTAGTTTCTAAATAGTTTAACAATTAGCCCCATGAACATTGCCAAAACAGAACATACTGCCAATCCAATGATTGCAGTATAAATTCCAGCATGTGTAAAGTCCAATGTAGCCGCGCTTGCTGTAATATCTCCTGTGACTTGTAATGATTCAACAGTGTCTGTAGTTCCAATAGAATACAGAATGAAGAACAATACCCCAGCTACAATAATCCCTAAAATAGATTTTATTGCTTGAACTGGTCGCGTGATCAGTGATATAACGAAGAACAAAAGCACTAAAATAACTGTTAGAATAATCGCGTAAAAGCTAATATTTGTAACTCCACTAAATGCGAAGCTATCCATAAAAGACTGTTTTACCGTTTCATCACTATCAGCGTTTACACCTGAAGTCATAACGATAAAACCGAATATCAAAGCAGGAACAGCAATTACAATCTTAATTATAAGTCCTAATATGTTCAATTTCTTTTCATTATCCATGATATATGGTTTTTTATTGTGTGAATAAAATAGATGATGTTAAAATTAGTTTTGACCCACTTTATATTTAATCATCATGTCCACCAAAGTAATTGATGAATTCTCCATTTCGTTAACAATTCCATCTACCTTGGCAACGATGTAATTATAAAATATTTGAAGAATAATCGCTGAAATCAAACCGAATACTGTTGTCAAAAGTGCTACTTGAATACCACCAGCAACTGTAATTGGAGAAACTTGACCATCCTCAACAATTTTTTCGAAGGCTTGTATCATTCCGATTACTGTACCCATGAAACCAAGCATTGGTGCAAGAGCGATAAATAATGAAATCCAAGAAATTCCTTTTTCTAAAAGTCCCATTTGAACTCCACCATATGCGACAACTGTTTTTTCAACAGCCTCAACTCCTTCATCAACACGAGCGAGCCCTTGATAGAAGATAGATGCAATTGGCCCTCTTGTATTTCTACAGATTTCTTTAGCACCTTCGATGTCACCTTTTGAAATAGCTTCTTCTACATCTGCTAAGAATTTCTTAGTGTTAATAGAAGATAGATTAAGGTAAACAATACGTTCGATACATAATGCTATACCAATAATTAAAGCAATTAAAACGATCCCCATCCAGAATGGATCTCCCTCAATAAACTTCTTTTTAAGCGTTGAAGTAAAACCTACTTCTTTCTCCACTTCCGCTTCAACTATTTCAACAGGTTCTCCATCGCCCATTTCTATGGCAATTGGTTCTGTAGTCATAGTTTCCATAGATGACGTATCATCTTGAAGCGCTACTTCATTTTGATTTACAGTATCCTGTTGGTCTGCAAATGTTACTGTGCTAAATCCGAATGTAAACATTCCGATGATTGCTAAAGAACTAACTATTTTTTTCATGTTCCAAAGATTAAAAATTAATCGTTTCTATAAAATTATTAATATTCCTAAATTGTGCAAAAATTTACAAGTTTAATGGCGGAGAAGGAGGGATTCGAACCCTCGGTTCCGATGAAGGAACACTCGCTTTCCAGGCGAGCCAGTTAAGCCACTCCTGCACCTCTCCAATTGTCAACTTATCTCTTTTCGACGGGCTAAAGTACTAAAAATTATTTATTCTAAAAGGAAACAGCTCTTCTTCTTGAAAATTCTATGAAAAATTATTAGAATTTTAGATTTCTTTCGCAAATACTGTTGATAAAATCAAAAAAACCTTAATCAATTATGATTAAGGTTCCCTATTAAGTGTCTTAAATTAAAGAGTCATTATGGTTGTATAAAAACCTGCGCTACACTTTGTAATTCTTCTTCTATTTTTATTATTCCATTACCCTTCAAACCATCTTTACTCGCGTCAATATCTAATACTGCTACGCCAGCTTGACCTGTTTGATAAACTTCATTAAAATTAAAAATTGCAACTCCTGAAGCATTCGTATATGCAGTATCTCTTCTAACTACTGGTTTTAATGGAACCGTTGTTGAAGAACCGTAAAGTATAACTCTTGCATTAGAGACCAAAGCGTTGGCAGTATCCCTAACGGTAACCTTAGCGATTGTGTCTCCTTTTTTATTACAAGAACTAAGTCCTAAACTCATTCCTCCTGCTAGAAGAAGGAAGCTTGTAAAAATGATGTAATTTTTCATATTGCTGTAATTTTCAATTTTAGTAAAAGTAATGTTCTGCCTTTAACGAGATTCAAATCAAATTAGTTGCTATTTCTGTAGAATAATTTATTCTCCCAAGTTAATTGTTGCTGTTGATGTTAAGTTTTGCTTAGCGCGTACACTTTCCAAAATAGTAGGGAATTCAGCAGTGTCTGTAACATAAACAGTAAAATAGGCTACCTTATCATCATTTTTACCGTATTGGTCAAACAACTCATCCAATTCGAAAATAGCTGCTCCTGATTCATTTGTTCTGGTATCTTCCAAGTATTCTGGGGTTCCCTCTTCAATGTCAGCAACAATTCTAACTTCAGCATCTGGAGTAAGAATATTATCACTTGATCGAACAAATATCTTTAATACGGAAGGATCTTTGTCAGTACATGATGAAATAGAAAGAACACTAAAACTTAGCAGTATAGACAAAATTACATTTTTATATAACATATATTTCAGTTTTTTAGAATGCTAAGTTATGGAATAAATATTATTTTCTCTAATCCAATAGTGATTTTAATGAATTATTTTTTTATAAAATATTAATCAACATAGTGTTATTAAGGCGGGCGCCGTGTAAAAAAGAGTGAGAAACAAAGCGAGAGCGAAGGGGAAATAAAAAAACATCAACTCCCTAAATTCATGAATAAAGCAGGCCAGTGGTGTTGATTATGAAAAATATCTACTAAATTTGCACTATATTACTTTGATTGTAAAGTATCATAAAGCGTAAGATCATTTTAAGATGTCAGATATTCAACATAAACTAGAGGAGCTTTTAAATGAAGTAAACAGTGCTTCAATAAATGATTCAGCTAAATTAGAAGATTTTAGAATTCGATTTCTAGGAACAAAAAACTGTTTAAAACCACTTTTTTCAGAGCTTAAAAATGTTCCGAATGAGGACAAAAAGTTAGTAGGTCAAAAAATAAATGAGTTAAAAAGTGCCGCACAAGGAGTTTTTAATCAATTCAATGACCAGCTTACTAAAAATGCTAATGATGAAGAAAAAGTAGATTTTTCTCGACCTGGCGAACCAAATAACATAGGAGCAAGACATCCTATTAGTGTGGTGAGAAAAGAAATTATCTCGATTTTTGAACGCATTGGTTACGGTGTTTCTGAAGGTCCAGAAGTAGAAGATGACTGGCACAACTTCTCTGCATTAAATTTCCCAGAAGAACATCCTGCAAGAGATATGCAAGATACATTCTTTGTGGAAACAGATGGAACAGAAATGGCGTTAAGAACCCACACCTCATCCGTGCAGGTGCGCGTAATGGAAAGCAGTAAGCCTCCAATCCGCACAATTTCCCCAGGACGTGTATTTAGAAATGAATCTATTTCTGCACGTGCTCACTGTTTCTTTCATCAAGTTGAGGGACTTTTTATTGATAAAGATGTTTCTTTCGCAGACTTAAAACAAACGATTTTATTTTTCGCACAAGAGATGTTTGGTAAAAAGACACAAATTCGTTTGCGTCCATCTTATTTCCCATTTACTGAGCCAAGTGCAGAAGTAGATGTTAGCTGCACAATTTGCAGTGGAAAAGGTTGTAACGTCTGTAAATATACAGGCTGGTTAGAAATTTTGGGTTGTGGAATGGTAGATCCAAGTGTATTGGAAGCTGCGAATATAGATCCAAAAGAATACAGTGGTTTTGCTTTCGGAATGGGAATCGAAAGAATTGCACAACTAAAATACAGGGTCAATGACTTGCGTTTATACTCTGAAAATGATGTGCGCTTTTTAAAACAATTTAAATCAGCATTTTAATTATGGGACTTTTTTCATTTAGCAAAAAACCGCGTCCAAGCAAACTCAATTGGATTAATATCACAACGGTTGAAGAGTTAAAACAAGCAATTGCCGAAACAGAAAATGTGGATGCCATATTCTTTAAGCATTCATCACGTTGCAGTATTTCTTCTATGGCTCTTAATAGTTTTGAGAACCAATGGGAACAAGATGAAAAGTGTGAATTGTATTTTATTGATTTAATTGCACACCGCGATGTTTCAAGTGCAATAGGTGAATTAACTGGAGTAGAACATCAATCGCCTCAAGTGATTGTAATTAAAAACAACGAGGCGGTTTATACTGCTTCCCACAATGGAATTTCTGCTCGAGAAATAAAAAAATCGGTTTAAATGGTTCAAAAATTAGTTTCTTACTTAGCCATTTCAGTATTGCTAGTTGCTTTACTAATGGCTTGTGGTGATGGTGAAGACCAAATCAAAAGTGGGAGTTTAGTTCCTGCAAGATTCGAGGTACCGTTTAACAATACATCTATTCAAAAGGGTCAAGATATTCTGGTAGAAATCAGTATTGCAGAACCTTCAGAAGTGAAATCAATTAAGGTTTTTACCAACGACACTTTAATTTATGAGGGTCCTATAAATAACAGTAAGATATCTTTTGATTTAAGTACTGATTCTTGGAAGTATGGAACAAATCAATTGTCTTTAGAAACTACAGTTAAAGATGGTAAAACACGCCGTGATAACCGCATAGTAAAAATACTTCCTGATATTTTTCCTCAAGAATATTCAGCTGAAGTATTAAAAGTTTATCCGCATGCCACGACTTCTTATACACAAGGGTTAGAATTTGATGGTGAGCAATTGTTTGAAGGCACAGGTGGTACAGGATCTACTGGAAAAAGTATGGTAGCAAAAGTCACTTTAAACTCTGGTCGTATCTTGGAAAAAAAAACGCTAGATGAAAAGTATTTTGGAGAGGGAATTACAATTATGGGAGACAAGTTGTATCAGCTAACGTGGCAAGAACACACTTGCTTCGTTTACGACAAAAACACATTAGAAGAATTAAATAAATTTACCTACACAGGCGAAGGCTGGGGATTGTGTAACGACGGAGAGCAATTAATTATGTCTGATGGCTCTGAACGCATCTATTTTAGAGATCCCAATACTTTTGGAATAAAAAGAACAATCGAAGTATACACCAACGAAGGACCTGTGATGGGTTTAAATGAACTGGAATACATCGAAGGAAAGATTTATGCGAACATTTACACAAAAAACCAGATTGTAATCATCGATCCATATACTGGTGTTGTTACGGGAAGAATTGATGCAAGTTTATTGGCATTAGATTACCGCAAAACAGGAGAAGTTTTAAACGGGATTGCATACAAGAGATCAACGAAGCAATTGTTTATTACGGGAAAAAATTGGCCAAATTTATTGGAAATTGGTTTGGTGAAAGAATAGAAGAGAGGGAGAGAGAAAAGGGAGAGAGAAGATGAAACCTCCACTATATACTAAATTTCTCTGTGAATCTCTGTGCCTCTCCTTGAAAACCCTCCGTGTAACTAAGTAAAAAAGAGTGAGAAACAGCGCGAGAACGAAGGGGAAATATAACTTCGGTGAATATTTTAGCAATTGAAAATCAAACCATTCCTAAATCAAACTTTCCTTTTTCTCTTCTCTGTGCCTCTCCGTGAAAACCCTCCGTGTAACTCAATGTAAAAAAAGAGTGAGAAACAGAATGAGAGCGAAGATGAAATCAAACAACATTTCATTTTCTCTAAATTTAATATTTTCTTACAACCGCCCGGACAATGTAACCACCTTTCTAACCGTCTGCGTTTTACTTGAATCTACATCAAAAACATCGAACATAATAATATAAGGACCGATCGAAGCTTTTGTTCCGTCTTCTTTTGTTCCTTCCCATTTCACAATTCCTGTCCCACCCAATAAATGGTTTCTAAAAAGTGTTTTAATCATTCTTCCTTTATCGTCGTAAATAACCAAGTCTCCTAATAAATCTGGAGATGAAATTTCGTAAGTCAATAACAACACATCTTCAAATCCATCACCGTCTGGTGAAAATGAGTTCGACGATAGCGTCAATGTCCCTCCTTCTTGCCCTGGCTTCATGGCTTGCGAATTTTCTTTTCCTGGTGTTGCAAAGCCAATTGTTTCACTTGCACTATGCCAGTTAGATGCAGTATTTGAAGGTTGGTCTGCTGAAAAACGTTCCAAACTCACTCCTTTATCAGATTGAAGCAATGAAAAATGCCATTCATCTGTGTAGGCGACTTTATCCATGATTTCATCATTGAAAACAAGATAAACTGTTGATGAATCATTATTGTAACTTGGCAAACTTGACATTTGTATAAACTTCCCAGGAATAGCAAAAGGATAATTCATCAATTGGAAATTACTATCGGTTGTTAAAACAACATATTCATTTGGACTCAAAACATAGGTTTGGATATTTTGCTTCAGGCTAGCAACAGTGTCATCATCATGATTTCCAAGTTCCCAATCTTTTAAATCGATGTATTTATCTGAATTGTTATAAATTTCTATAAAGTCAGCACCTCCTGTAAAAGGATTAAACAAAATCTCATTAATAATTAAATCACCTTTGCTAGGTGTTTGCGGTAAAACAAAGGTTCCTGAATAGCTATTTGTGTTTCCTGAACAATCAGAAAAATCATTTATTTCGTAAGAATAAAGTTCCCCTGGTGTGATTGATTCAATAAATTCCAATGTGATTTCTGCTGGATACTTGCCTTCTAATATTCGAGATGAAATTGTTAGGACTGGCGTTGATGAGAAAGCTGCGTTTTCCAAACTCAAAGAATCCATTCCCTCTGAGAACTTAATTTTCAAACGATTTGGAAGTTCGGTTTCAAAGCCAATGACATTTGGTGCTTGTGTGTCTGGTGAATTGCTGTATACACTATTTTGAGCTCCTGGAGTTCCGCCACTGGGATGTATACTCGCTCTCCAATTGTCTGCTGAAGAACAAGCTAAATCTGGATTAATACGTTCTATACTCCAACCTCCATCTTCTTTGTTTTGATCTTTGTACCAAGTATCAGTGTAGGTCAGTTTATCCACTAAAATTCCTCCATCTGTTTTCAATTCTATATCATCTCCGCCATTGTTTAGTGCTGCCCAACTTGTCACATTCATTGCCTGTGGATAAGCTATCAATCCACTTGTGGGAACCAAAATCAAATATTCTCCTGGAAGCAACCAAACATCTTGAATTGTTCCCGATGTATTGTTATCACTCAAATTCCATCCATCAAGGTGGAAAAATTTATTACTCCGATTGTATAATTCCACATATTCCACCTCTGCCAATCCAACGGCTGGAGATTCGTCTGCAAGAAACTCATTGATAATAATATCCCCAAATTCTGGAGTTTGTGCAACAACATATTGGAAGGTTTCACTTTGGCTTGACATTGCATTGCCTGCAACATCTTCAGCGTTACTTGCTGTCAAAGTATAAACATCACCCACATTAAAAGAAGCAGAAAAAGTCAAAAGAAATAGCGCTGAATTTAAAGCATCTTGCTGCACAGTAATTGGATTTCCTACTCCATTGTCAACAGAATAATTCGCTACATCTTCTCCAGTTGTTTGCTCTATTCCTTCATCAAATAAAACTTCTAATTCAGTTGAAGATATAACAGCCACACTCGTTAAGTTGGGTGAAGTATTATCTACTTGAATTGGCCCAGTATAAAAATTATCGAAATTAAAATTAGTGGTATTACTAGAAGTGTATTTCAGCAAAACCCCCAAATGTTGACCTAAAACTGTAGCAGAATAATTTGCAGAACCATCCAATTGATATGCATTTCCGCCTGCTAAATCTGTAAACAATTCCCAATCTCCATTGGCGCTATAAATAACTTTTACACCGATTTCAAAACTTGCTGCTACAATCGTTGGTGCACTTGTTAAAATGACAGTCTCAGTCCCTCCAGTTCTTTCGATAAGCTCAATCGGGTCATTACTTCCATTTTCTCCTATGTGAATAAAAATTCCATCTGGATTTGAAGATAAATCGGCATTGGTAGCCGTTAAATAAGTATCTCCGCCATTATTGACTGATGGAGAAAAGCCATAATCAATAGTAACTCGCCATTCTCTATCTTCTAACTGCGTTAAGTTATGCGGAGCAGATAAATAACTTTCCCCAGCTGCTGCTGCATCGAGTTGTAATTTGTTATTTGAATTAACAATGAAATCAGCTTGATCTCCAACCCACAAAGGATTATTTGTAAAGTCTCCATCATCAAAAGAATCATTCATTTGACTCCATGAAGTAAAAACTAAAAAGCTGCAAAAAAAGAAGAGAAGATGTTTCATAAAATTAAATTATTCAATAGTGTAAACTAAAAAATGTTATACAAATATAAGCGTATTGAATCATTGCCAAAATTCTTTGGATTAGAAATGACGGAAAATTAATATTAGGTTGAGATTGGGAGAGATAATTTCTTTTTAAATTTTGAATTAAGCCTAGTATTAAATTAGTTACAATCTAAATCTAAGCTACACTTTCAGTGCTGAAAAATACTCAATTTAATTGGACGCAATGCATTCTCCTAAATTGAGTTGGGATTTCAGCTTGTATGAATCATCAATAAATCCTGTCCTAGTTTAGGGATGAAGGACCAAATTGATGCGAAGGCATTGCCTTAGGTTAAAATCCCTGAGACCAAATAAGCGCCTTGAAGAGGTGACGCCATTTTTAGACTTCATCACAACTAAAGGACACCTCTAAAAACTCTACTTGGCAATTTAGTTTCGTCAATTGAAAAATAATTACTTTTGTAAAAACAGAAAATATGAAGCT